>Ga0315545_1001112_pt1 | contig 27098 bp, 24 predicted proteins | sample SalMarSW160210MG_FD_203096 | JGI IMG/M metagenome (GOLD analysis project Ga0315545, IMG submission 203096) | Salt marsh sediment microbial communities from the Plum Island Ecosystem LTER, Massachusetts, United States - Salt Marsh Sediment SW1602-10 ...
TTGTCCCTTCTCCCTTTCCTTGGGCTGGCTTGACCAACCACTGGTGGCCAGGGTGCTCTCAGAACACTTCCAGAGGATCACAATAAACACAGCTCCAAGTGGTACAACTTTTTGGGGGAACCCCCAAGTACTTTGTTACCAGCATTGTATCGTCAGCTCTAACGACCCGACAATAGATATTGGTGCATCTGATAACCTTGATTTGGAAATGTGTATGGGCTATCTTATGGCCAAGACGCTCTCTCATTTCCTGAAGCGCCTTAAGGGACTGTTCTATCGTCGGGAGGAACGCTATCTTCTCCTCTTCTCGAGCCCGTTGCGCCGCTACTTCTGATTGAGGATCGAGGATTAGGATACGGAACCTAGTTCTCTGCTCCTTTGCCGCACTCTCTATTGTGTTTCTAAGCTCCGACCTCTCCAGCAAGCTTCGATACAAACACATACTCATCAGGTCGACTTCGCTAGCCGTGGCGATTCTTCGATGCCATAGCTTAGCATCACTGTCGTATCGTTCCGCACAGATTCTCTCTATACCTGTTCCCTCAAGATCTCTCAAAAGTGAGGTCGCGATCCGAAGACGATCTATCGCTTTAGAGATTGGATCTCCTCCGGTCTGTTTCCAGATATATTCCACAACAGTCACAGCGGTCACAGAGATGCCAAGGTTCAGAAGCAACTCGTATCCAAATTCCTGTCCCAAGAGTTTCAAGACAAATGATACGAGCAATAATATTATGCCCACGCTGAGAAACAGGAAATATGGCATGATCCTACTCCCCTGATAAGATGCCGTATCACCCGTATTACTTGTGCGAGATGTTCCTTCAACAGATCCAGTTTGGAATGCTCATAACACTCTCTCACATCCTCGGCTAACCTTGTGCAAATGACAGAATAATCCGGGCTAGCAGGTCAGGATCAAAATGCCCGCGTTCTGCTGGTATTTCGAGTGGATATTCCAAGACCTCAACTCCCATTTCCCGCACTGTAGCTTTGTCAACAGGTATGTAGCCGTAAATCCCGCGCTCAGGGTCGGGCCCAACGCCTCTGTAGATACCGGTATCACCATGATGGTTTGCAACAACGAAGCCGATATAGTCGGAAGTCGAACCTGACACAGTATCGCTCTCCTTGCAATAACGGACACCTTCAGCAACCATGTGGCTAACCTTTAGGCCAAAGGTTTCACTATCGGCTGTTGGATTTGCAATTAGCACCTTGGGCGCTGGAGAGAGACGGATTGCTGATCCCACTCCACTGGTCATTAGGCATGGGACCAAACTGGTGTAGAAGCTGCCCACACCATAGACGATAAGGTCAGCCTGCATGATCGCCTGGACTGCCCTGGGGTTCGCTTTCACATCTACTGCTGGGGCATCAAGCGTCTTCCGCTCTACAAAGAACAGTCTCTTTATAGCGTTTGTTGCTCGAAGTTCGCCTCTTGTGATTCGAGCTTGACCAAGCACCAAATCGCCGTTGTCTAGCTCTGCTGCTAAGTGATAATTACCAAGTGCAACGGGGATCACTTTGCCGAGAACGTGTGCTAAGCTGGAAATCACGTAAACTGCGGACTCGATATTTCGATCGTGCACAAGATAGCTACCTGTCATAACGAAGTTGCCTATGCTACCACGGCAGAAATCAAAATCTGATGGGCACTGACGGGCGAACTCCTTGAGATAGTCACAGATGATCCGTCGAAGTCCTTCTGGCACCGATAGCATTAGGTTATGTGTGCCATACAGAAAAGTTTCAAATTCCTCTCTTGCGTTCACAAGCCCCAGTCGTTTCCGGAACACCCCAGCTACTGCTGGATTGCCTCGCTGCGTCATATCAGCCAAGTGCATAAGACGGTCTCGAAGATCGCCCGGTGGTGGCATATCAAGAGCTTCTCGAATCAGGCGAGAGCTTCCGCCATCATCGAACATTGTGACTATGTGCACCGAATTGTGTGTGTAGCGCTTAATACCCTCGGATAGAGTACCAGAGCCAGCGCCACCAGTCAATAGTACCACTCTTGGTCCCAGATTCGGTGCAAACTCGAATCGCCTCATTTTATCTTCGTCAGGGATGACGATTTGATAGGCAACCTCGACCGATATCGTATTTGCATTCCGCATGTTTGCCATCTTTACCCACCGTTCATCAACTGGAATTGCAGGACAGGGCAATCAGCGAACATACGCCCTGCAACGGTTGATAATCGGCCAGAAGCAAAACCGACTTGGCCGAGAATGCATCGCCGTCGGAGATTCTGACCGCAACCATTACTTTGACAAATCACATATTTACTGAGATCAGCATCGAGTGGCAACAAATCCAGGATCGTGAAAAGGTCAACTTCTGTTCCTCAAGCAACTGACGTAAGTGAACTCTGTCGTCTTGTTCAGTAAATCTCTTCCCGTTCGTCTCTGGTGAAAAACAGATGCTGCCAGGCCTGCGCCTGTTCCGTCGCTGAGCGCTCGACCAGGTGCCTCTCGGCCGTCTCGCGGTCCTGTATAGCCCGACCTTCCATACGCGCCAGCTTGTCGGGAATGCCGTACTCGTCCACCAGTTGCTTGATGCGGACGAAGAGGGTCTCACTTCCGTACAGCAGCTCGCTTTCGTGCAAGATCTTGCAGGCGACCATGTGCCGAAACGAGTCGAACTCCAACTGCGTGAGGACCTTGTCGATGTCCTTGACGACATAGTCGATTTCCTCGCGGAACTGTGGCAGGACTAGCAGGTTCCACTTTTCTTTGTAAAGCCTCTCGTCGAGCGCCTCGCGCTCGGCGGCGGTGGCTTCTTCGTCCGATACGACGACCACGTCGAGGTCGGAGCCGCGCACGAGCTTTCCTGTGCTCGGCTCAGGTCGCTCGACGGTGTGGGCCATGCCGTAGGTCACGTCGCCGCCGATGGTGAAGCAAAAGTGCGCGCTCAGTCGCTCGCCGTTGGGGCTGGATGCGATGATGCGTTGGATTGCGTCCCGGGCGACCTCGCGTTTGTGCTGGCTGATGCGCACGAATTCCCGCTGCAACTCCTGGCACCGCGCGCCCATCTGCTCCGACTGGTCGGCTAGTCCGACGACAGTGTACGTCATGAACTCACGTCGAATCGACGGCGACAGGCGAGCATAGCCTTCCACCATCTTGTCGAGCCGCAGGTACCGCCGTCCGGCGCACTGCATCACGACGCCCGGCTCCGTTTGGCACGTCTGCCAGAGTGGAAAGACCTCCAGGTCCACCAGTTCCAGCAGTTCGGCGCCGGTGAGTGGCCCGTGAGCTGCCAGGAGATCGCTGACGTTCGAGAGCGGGCACTGTGGTCTGTTCACCTGATCGCTTGCCTGGCGATGGCCATAAACGCCTCTGCCTCCCGCCTTAGCGTTTCCTCGTTGTGCTCCTCGCCCGCTCGAATCTTGAGGCGCAACTTACTCTCCGTTCCCGAATACCTGAGCGTCACGTCGGCGCTATCGCCCAGCGCCTCGTGCAGCTTCTTGAGCGCTGCCTGGATATCGGGAATAGTCTGCAGAGGCGGCTTATTCGGGACGTCTATGCTGACCAGGCATTCGGGAAGCTCGCGGATGCAGCTAGCCAGCGCGGAAAGGCTCTGAGCGGGTTGCCTCATCAAGACCGTCAACACCATCAGGGCAGTGTAGATGCCGTCGCCTGTGGTCTGCCCGTCTCCGAGTACGAGAATGTGGCCGGATTGCTCTCCCCCCAGTACATAGTTTTCCTCGATCATGCGCTGGAGCACGAATCGATCGCCCACCGACGTTTCTTCCAGGCGGATGCCGGCTTCATCCAGCGACGCTTTGAGGCCCCAGTTGCTCATCGGGGTGGCAACCACGGCGTTGTTGGTCAGCAAGCCCCTAGATTTCATATCGCGGGCTAAGATTGCCATCATCGCATCGCCGTTGATGAAACTGCCTTTTTCGTCCACCAGCATCACCCGGTCGCCATCCCCGTCGAAGGCGACGCCGACCATGGCCTCGTTCTTCAGAACGACAGCGCGAAGCGACTCGGGGCGGATATACTCGTACCGCGCGTTGATGTTGAGTCCGTCCGGCGCGGCCTCCATCGTGATCACGTCGGCGCCGAGCCGCCGGAAAACCTCCGGCGCGATCTCTGAAACTGCGCCGTTGGCACAGTCCAGCACGACACGCCAGCCCTGTAATGGACTGTCTTCATTCCAGGTGCTGACGAGGTGATCCACGTACTCCCCTCGCCAATCACAGGCGTCCAGGGCTCGTCCCAACCTCTCCGTACCCGCCCTTTCGAGTTCAGCATCGTTGTCCAGCACCAGCCGCTCGATTTCGATCTCCATCTCGTCGGGTATCTTGAACCCGTCGGCTCCAAAGACCTTGATCCCGTTGTGGTCGAAGGAGTTGTGCGAAGCGGAAATCATGATGCCCGATCGCGCCTGGTGCGTTCGCGTCAGGTACGCCACGCCGGGGGTCGTGATGACGCCGAGCCGCACGACGTCTGCGCCATGCGCCATCAGGCCGGCAGCCAGCGCGCTCTCCAGCATGTGCCCGGATAGCCTGGTGTCCCGCCCGATCGGAACCCACCGTTCGGTATCCTTCTCACAGTCCAGAACCTGGGCCATCACCCGGCCCAATCTGAGGACGAAATCAGCCGTCAGGGGCCAGTGGCCGGCTACACCTCGGATGCCATCTGTTCCGAATAGTCTAGCCATCTGTTTCCCCGCTGGCCGCGAGGCCGTGTTCGCTGCGCAGCAAGGCGATGTCGGCAACCATCATCAGGTGAATCAGCTCGCTGAACGTGACACGCGGTTCCCAGCCCAGTACGCGTCCCGCCTTGGTGGCATCCCCGACCAGCAGATCGACCTCCGCCGGGCGCATGAACCGCGGGTCTTGTTCCACGTACTCCTGCCAGTCGAGATCGACGTACGCGAACGCCTCCGCGCACAGCTCGCGGATGGAGTGGGTCTCTCCCGTGGCGATGACGTAATCGTCCGGCTCGGGCTGCTGCAGCATCATCCACATCGCCCGCACGTAATCCAGCGCATAGCCCCAGTCCCTGCGAGAGTCGAGGTTGCCCAAACGCAGCTCATCCGCCAGTCCCAGCTTGATCCTGGCCACGCCGTGTGTCACTTTGCGCGTGACGAACTCCAAGCCTCGGCGAGGGCTCTCGTGGTTGAACAGGATGCCGGAGGTGGCGTGCATGCCGTAGGATTCCCGGTAGTTGACGGTGATCCAGTGGCCGTAGACCTTGGCCACGCCGTAGGGGCTGCGCGGGTAGAAAGGCGTGTCTTCGTTCTGCGGCGTCTCGCGCACCTTGCCGAACATCTCGCTGCTGGACGCCTGGTAGAAGCGGATGCTCTTATCGACCGAGCGGATCGCCTCCAGCATCCGTGTGACCCCCAGCGCCGTCACGTCGCCGGTGAACACCGGCTGGTTCCATGAGGTGGGCACGAAGGACTGGGCAGCGAGGTTGTACACCTCTTCCGGCTGATACTCTTGCAGCGTGCAGATGAGCGATCCCTGATCCAGCAAATCTCCCGGGACCAGGGTGATTTCGTCTTGGATGTGCTGGATGCGGGCAAAGTTGACCGTGCTGGTGCGCCGCACCATGCCGATGACTTCGTATCCCTGTTCCAGCAGAAACTCGGCCAGGTAGGATCCGTCTTGGCCGGTGATGCCGGTGATCAGTGCTTTGGGCATTACTTACTCCTCGTCTACCTGTTTACTTTGGCGGCTCCAACACTGCCCCGCGTGCCGCGCTGGTGACCAGCCGCTCGTACCGCGCCAGCCAACCCCGGTTGAACTTGGATTCCGGTTGTTTCCATGCGGCCTTGCGCTTCTCCAGTTCCGTCTCGCCCACGAGCAGGTTGATCGTCCGGCCCGGCACATCGATCTCGATCGGGTCGCCATCTTGTACGAGCGCAATCGGGCCGCCCTCCGCCGCCTCTGGCGAGACGTGGCCGATGGATAGGTTGCGCGTGCCGCCGGAGAAGCGCCCATCGGTGACGATGGCGACACGATCGCCCAGGCCGCACCCGGCCACCGCCGCTGTCAGCGCCAGCGATTCGCGCATCCCTGGGCCGCCCTTGGGTCCCTCGTAGCGCACGATGAGTATATCCTTCTCGACGACCTTGCCCGCAAGAAGATAGTCCATCGCCGCGTCCTCGCTGTCGAACACGCGGGCGGTGCCGGTGAACCGCATCATCTCGGGCGAGACCGCGCCCTGCTTGACCACCGCGCCATCGGGGGCCAGCGAGCCTTTCAGGACGGCGATGCCGCCCTCCTTGGCGATAGGCTCCTCGACGGTGTGGATGACGCTGGGGTCGCCGGTGGGCGCAGCTTGGACGACCTCTCCCACCGTCTGGCCGCTGACGTTGAGGCAGTCTTGGTTGATGAGGGATCGGAGGTTCTTGAGCACCGCTGGAATGCCGCCGGCCCATTCCAGATCCTCCATCATGTTGGGGGTGACGGCAGGGCGCAGGGACGCGAGTTGCGGCGTCTCCCGGCTCAGCCGGTCAAAGTCGGCCAGGGTGATATCCACCTCGGCGGCGTGCGCGATCGCGGGGATGTGCAGGGTGGTGTTGGTCGAGCCGCCCAGGGCCATATCGACGCGGATCGCGTTCTCCAGCGACTCGCGCGTGACGATCTGGCGTGTCGTGAGGCCCTCGTGCACCATCTCGACCACGCGCTCCCCTGCCATTTGGGCGATGCGTGCCTTCTTCGCTGTGCCGGCCAATGCTGTACCCGTCCGCGGCAGGCTCATGCCCATCGCCTCCGTCAGGCAGGCCATCGTGTTGGCCGTGTACAGCCCCTGGCAGGAACCCTCGCCGGGGCAGGCCTCGATTTCGAGCGCACAGGCTCCGGCCTCGTCCAACTCGCCGGCCTGCACCAACCCGACTGCCTCGAACGTGTCGCGCACCAGCGAGAGCTTGCGCCCTGCGTGGTGACCGGAGCGCATCGGGCCGGCGGTCACGACGATCGCGGGGATGTCCAGACGGCAGGCCGCCATCAGCATCCCCGGCGTGATCTTGTCGCAGTTGGTCAGCAGCACGATCCCGTCGAGCATGTGCGCCTGCACGATCGATTCGATCATGTCGGCGATCAGCTCGCGCGAGGGCAGGGAGTAGTGCATCCCGGTATGGCCCATGGCGATGCCGTCGCAGATACCGGGCACCGAGAACAGGAACGGCGCGCCGCCGCCTGCCGCCACGCCCCATTCGATCTTGCGTTCCAGTGCCCGCATGCCGATGTGGCCGGGGATGAGGTCGGTAAAGCTCGAACACAAGCCAATAAACGGCTTATCCATTTGTCTGGGCGTCACTCCCGTCGCGTAGAGCAACGCGCGGTTGGGCATACGTTCGAGGCCTTGTTTTGCTTGATCGCTGCGCATGGTCCATCTTCCTCCTTATTTCCTACTCCCTACTTCTTACTTCCACTTTCCCCCATCTGCCTCCGCCAATAGTCGAGTGTATCCCGCAGCGTCTGCTCGAAGGAAAACCCCGGTTCCCACCCGGTCAGTCTGTGGAACTTGGCCGCGCTACCATAGACCACCGGCACGTCCACGGGGCGGTAGAGATCCGGATCGGTTTCGACGCGGATTTCGACCTTGGCAAAGCTCAGCAGGGTGTCGAGCACTCCCTGTATTGACTGCGCCTGCCCCGACGCCAGGTTGTACACCTCTCCCGGCTCGCCCAGTGTCGCCGCCAGGTAGTAGCCGCGCACGATGTCGCGCCCGTCGCTGAAATCGCGCGATGCCGACAGATTGCCAACTCTCATCACCGGCTCCTGCACGCCCGCCTCGATGCGTGCGATCTGGCTGGCGAAGGCGGGCACGACAAAGCTTGGAGACTGCCCCGGCCCGGTGTGGTTGAACGGGCGTATGCGCACCACGTCCAGCCCGTAGGCCAGATGGTATTGCAGCCCCATCAGATCCTGCGCTACTTTGCTGACCGCGTACGGGTTGTGCGGGCGCAGAGGGGCCTCTTCGGTGAGCGGGAGGTCGGCCTCCGATGGAAGGCCGTACTCCTCGTTGGACCCGATCGCGATGACGCGCGCCTTCAGTCCGAGCAGTCGCACTGCGTGCAGGAGATTCACCTGGGAGCGGATGTTGGTCTCCAGTGTGCCCCAGGGGTCGGCGAAGGAAGCGGAGGGGATGGACTGCGCCGCCAGGTGGAAAATGTAGTCGGGCTGTACCTTTTCGACGAGTGCGCGCACACCCTCCGGCTCCCGCAGGTCGATGTGCGTCAGCCTCAGGCGCGGCTCCCCTGGCTGGGCCTCGACCGGTTCGGGATAGACCGTGCCCATCAGTGCCCAGTCGGTGCGCGCCAGCAGGTACTGGCTCAGGTGGGTTCCGGCGAATCCGCTCGCCCCGGTGATCAGTGCTCTCACGCTCGCCTCCTCGACTTGGCGGATTATACCCCACTTTGTTTGAGCTGTAAAACGCTTGCTTCTCCTGCGGCATCGGTGTACAATTTTGCTTGTGAGACACAAGATTCTGGTCGTGGACGACGAGCAGTCGATCGTCGATCTGCTCGAATACAACCTCCGGCAGAGTGGCTACCAGGTCGTCGTGGCCCGCGATGGCCACCAGGCGCTGCGGCTGGCCCGCGACGAGCAGCCCGACCTGATCGTCCTCGATCTCATGCTCCCCGGCCCCGATGGGTTCGACGTCTGCCGCGAACTGCGCCGTGAAAAGGGCATACCCATCATCATGCTCACTGCCCGCGACGAGGAAGTGGATCGCGTCGTGGGGCTGGAGCTGGGCGCCGACGATTACGTCACCAAACCGTTCAGCGTGCGCGAGCTGATGGCGCGGGTCAAGGCGGTGCTGCGCCGGGTCGGCACCGGGGAGGCCGCTACCTCAGTCGTGCACCGTGTCGGCCCGTTGGAGGTGGATACCCTGTGCCGCGAGGCGCGGCTCGCAGGCGTCCCGCTTTCCCTGACCCAACTCGAATTCGACCTGCTGGAGATGCTGGCCCGCCACGCCGGGCAGGCCCTCAGCCGCGAGCAACTGCTCGACCAGGTGTGGGGCTACGATTACTATGGTGATGCCCGCGCCGTCGATAGCGCCGTCAAACGGGTGCGCGCCAAGCTGAGAACCGCCAGTGGCGGCGGTCCCAGCATCATTGCCACCGTTCGCGGTGTCGGCTATCGTCTGGAGCGTGCCTGATCTCCAATCCCTCCCGCCTGACACGTTCCTGACACAAAACCTTGCTACAATGGCTTCGGAATGCGCAAGCTGTCTAACTCTCTCCGCTCCCGTTTGATCGCATCCTACCTGCTGGTCGTTCTGCTGGCGATGGGGATCGCGGCTGTGCTGGCCGGATTCGCTCTCGATCGTGCCTTCCTCGACGTGCTGCGCGAGAACTTGCTGGCCCAAGCACAGCGCGTGGCCCAGACCATCGAGGCGGGTGGGGCGGGCGATATTGCTATCGCAGGCATCGTCGGAGGCGAATCTGCAGCCGAGGGGTATTTGCAGAGCGTCAACGTCCTGCCGGGCTATCACGCCCGCGTTATCGACGAGGAAGGCGTAGTCATCCTCGATCTGGCCACAGCCGACACCGTCGCCCAGGAGGAGCCGCCTTCCACTTCATCTCAGGATCGATACGGAAGGCTCCTGACCAACTTTGACATTCTTGCCAGGGATGCACGCGGCCGGAGCGGTGCTATCCCCCTCGCCGAGCGTCCCGAAATTCAGAGCGCGCTGGCAGGGGAACCGGCGACGGCCGTGCGTACCTACAGTTGGGCCTCCGACCGCCGCGTGCTCTACGCTGCCTACCCGGTGCGCATATCTGAGGATGGTGTGGTCAGTGTCGTTTACATCGCCAGCCCTCTGCCTCGCTTCAGCCTGACCGTTTTGCCGACCGCCTTTGGCCCGCAGGTGCTGGGCGGCGCGTTGCTGGCTATCCTGCTAGCCGGGCTGGCTGGTTTCCTGCTGGCCCGCACGCTCACCCGCCCGCTACGCCAACTCACCGATGCTGCTACGACCCTGGCGCGCGGCGAGACCGCCCCTGCCATCCCGCCATCCTCGACCGACGAGCTGAATCGCCTGGGGCTGGCGTTCAACACGATGAACGCCAGCCTGGCTGTGGCCCAGGAGGCGCTGGCCGCCCAGGCCCGCCAGCGGGAGGCCATCCTCCACGGCCTGGCCGACGCAGTCGTGGCCGCCGATGCCGCCGGCGAGGTCATCCTGGCCAACCCTGCCGCTTCAACGCTGCTGGAGGCGGCGTCAGAACCCCTGCACGACCTCATGCGCCGCACACTGGATTCCGGTGAGTCCCGGGTGGCGGAGATCGCCGCCCAGGCACAGGTCTTTGAGGTGCTGACTACGCCCTTGCGTGACGAGGGTGGAAAGATCGGTGGGGCTGTCGCTGTGGGGCACGATGTCACTGCCTACCGGCAGCTCGACCGGCTGCGCACCAGCTTTGTCTCCGACGTATCACACGAGCTGCGCACGCCGCTGACGGCCATCCAGGGCTTTGTCGAGACGCTGCAGAACGGCGCGGCGGATGACCCGGCGGTGCGTGACCGTTTCCTGGGAACCATCGCCGCCGAGACGGAGCGGCTCACGCGCCTGGCCAGCGACCTGCTGCTGCTCACCCGCGCCGACGCCGGGCGGCTCGACCTGCACCTGGTTCCGACCGACCTGGCCGCCTGCGCCCGGCGCGCTGTCGAGCAACTGGAGGGCCACGCCCGGGAGAGGCGAATCGCCGTCACAATCGAGCCTTCAAGTGACTCCACGTCCGTCCTGGCCGATGCCGACCGCATCCACCAGGTGTTGGTCAATCTGCTCGGCAATGCCCTCAAGTTTACCCCGCCGGAGGGCCGGGTTGTCGTTTCCTTTGCCCACGCAGACGGGCAGGTTTCCTGCGCCGTCGCCGACACCGGCCCCGGCATCCCCACCGGAGAGATCCCCCACATCTTTGAGCGCTTCTATCGCGGCGACCGCTCCCGCGCCCGAAAGGGTGCCGATGGCTCCGGCCTGGGGCTGGCCATCGCCAAGGCCATCGTCGAGGCCCACGGCGGCCGTATCTGGGTCGAGAGCGAGCTGGGCCAGGGAAGCCGTTTCTCCTTCACGCTTTCGCCTGCCCTCTGATTCCTTCAATTGCCTTCAATCTGCCTCATTCTTGCCACACAGTTGCCACGCTCGTGGGCTATTCTGGAATCACTGTAGAGGCTCTGTGATTGTGGATGCGCGCCACGCCTCTAGCACCCACTATGAGGGGGTCAAAGGAGTGCTGCCGCTCAGGCACGGAACAAGCCCTGAGAGAGTGTCGTCATGGAGTCAGGCGAGTCTCATTGTACAGGATTGGATCACTACTATCAGGAGGTGAAACATGATCAAGCGCTGGCTCCCTAATGCTATCCTACTCTGTGTCCTGGCCGTCTTTGTCGTCGTCTACGTCGCTACGACGTCCAACCTGTTGGCCGGGGCCTACTCCTCTGATCAACGACAGGCGCTCGCCATCCACGATCGTCTGCGCCTGACCCAGGCCGCGCCGGTTTCCAATTTCTACCGCGGCACTATCGACGGCGAGCTCGTCGGCCTGGAGACTGGCGAAGTCGATGCTCCCGGCGTCGCCGCCACGATGGGTGCCACTGATTGCCGGGTGCGGGCTGCGCTAAATGCCCGTTATGAGGAAGTCGAGGGATTCACTACCACCGTCTACGATCTCGACTTTGAGGGCACATACAAGCTGCGTTATACCGGCGCGGTTCCTACCACCACTCTCGAACTGATCTTTCCCTTCCCGACCGGGCTGGACACACTCAACCAAGTCTACTTCCTGGTAGATGGCGAGGAGCCCTCTGGCGTCCAATACAGCCTGAACAACATCACCTGGTGGACCGAGATGGCATCCGGCGACGAGCGGGAGGTCATCGTACGCTACCGAGCGCGGGGCGTGGGCAGTTTTCGTTACGCCCTGGAGCACAACCGCCGCCTGGAGAACCTGGATGTGGAGGTCACCGTGCGAGGGCTCGCCGGCAGCGAGGTGCCTGATGAATCCCTTCCCACCACCGCCGTCGAAGTCCCTGAAGGCAAGGATCTCTTTGCGTGGCACTACGATGCCCTCATCGCCGACCGTGACGTACAAGTCGAGCTGCCCACCCGCATGAGCTTTCTCCAGCGAGTGGAAGATCTGCAAGAGCCCCTGCGAGCCGTCGCCCGGATCTCGCCTCTGTTCGTCGCCCTTTTCGTCGCTTGCCTGGCCGGCGTCCACCGGCTGAGCGGCGTGAAATTGCCTGCCCAGCATTACCTGTTGGCCGGCTTGGGCTTTTTCCTATTCTACCCGGCGCTGACTTTCCTCAGCGGCGTACTCGACCTGGCGCTGGCTGCGTCCGTGGCGCTGGTTGTCGTCGCCGGCTTGCTGATCGCCTTCCTGGCGCGTGCGGCGGGTTGGTGGCGCACCTGGCTGCAGACGCTGCTGCTGTGCACAGTCTTTCTCGGCCTGTTCTCGCTGGGCACGATGAGCCGCTTGCGCGGGCTGCTGTTTACCTTGGGTGGCCTGTTGCTTGTGGGTATGTTCATGCTGCTGATCGCGCGCCGTCGTTCGATGCAACCTGTGGAAGCAGGGCTGTTTTCGGAGGAGACACAAGACGATGTGGATTGTGGGGGAGAGAGCGTGAAACCACAGGCGGCATGCCCTGGGGCTGAGGAAGCGTGGCCCGATGAGCCCGTTGGAACCTGCGGCGACGAACCGGAGGCCGAGGAGCTGTCGCCAGTGGAAGAGACGGGACAAGCCGTAGACCCGCCGTCCCCGGCTCGTTACTGCCCGCACTGCGGCACGGGGCTCGACGAGGCGTTTGCTTTCTGTCCGGGCTGTGGCCGTGATGCGACCATCTTCCGCTGTTGCCCCGCCTGTGGGAGTGAGCACTATGTCTCGCCCGAGGCCGAGCTGATCCACTGCCCGGTGTGCGGGGAGGAGATGGGGGAATGAGCGAGTCGGCGAATAGGCGAATGGGCGAATCAGCGATTCAGCGAACGGCGATGTGTTTGGTCTTGTTGCTCGTGTTGTGTGCATCCTGTGTTATTTCAGAAAGGCCTTCTTTTCAGTTGCACATCTTGGAGAGCCGCCGGTACGACCTAGAATTGGGCCGCGAGCGTGAACAGGCCTGGGATATCCTGCAGGAGGTGGATCTCAAGGATAGTGTTGTGGTCATTACTGAGAATGACATCGAGCGCTATGATTGGGAAGAGCAAGTGATTACGCTCACTGTGACGGCATCTGACAGACTGAACGAAGTCTTTACCGACAGCAAGTATGCATCTGCGAACTTGGATGAGAGGGCGTTCATAGTGACTTTCGATGGGGATTGGCTCTACGGAGGTGCTTTCATTGGCGAGGGCTCTGCCATGCCAGTCGAGTATCCAGTGATCTACGTACGGACCCGTGGCGGCGCCGTCACTTTTCGTGTGCGTCCTAGTCATTCGACACCAGCCGTCTATGCGGACTTGGACCAATCGTACAAGAGCGTCATCGAGGTTCAAGAGGTGCGCGACCATTTTCTTCAACTGGGCAAGCTGTCCGAATGACTGTCACTTGTATACTTGTCTACTTGCAGATCTGCCAATCTGCAAACCTGAAACCGGAGGTATCCAATGAAAAACCAAAATACACTCAATACGGCGCTTCTCGTCATCGTCGCCGGCTTGCTGCTTCTGAATGGGAACGGCGCAAGCCCAACGACGGTTCCCACGGCACAGGCGGCCAGTTCGGATTCCAACGGCTCCATCTCTGTCAGCGGCTCCAGCGCTATCCGCGTCCAGCCCGACCGCGTGGTCGTCGTCTTTGGCGTCGAGACCTTTGCCCGCAAGCCCAGCACGTCCCGAGCGCAGAACGCCGAGCTGAGCAAGGCCGTCCTCGCCGCGATCCGTGACCAAGGCGTCGAGGACAAGGACATCGCCACCGCCAACCTCACGATCCAGCCCCGGTACGAGGACTATGACTGGAACGTCATCAGCGGATACGGCACGCGGAACGCGATCGCGGTCACGCTGCGGAAGGTGGAGAAGCTGGAGCCGGTGCTGATCGCGGCGCTGGAGGCGGGGGCGACGTCGGTGGACGGCATCGAGTTCTCCGTCACCAACCTGCGCGAGCTGCGGGACGAGGCGCGGGAGCTGGCCGTCAAGGCGGCGCTGGAGAAGGCTGCGGCGATGGCCGACGCTGCCGGCGTCCAGGTGGGGAGCGTGACCGGGATCCGGGAGGACGCCTGGGACTATGGCTACTATGGCTGGTGGGGTGGCCGCAACCAGTGGACGAACTACCAGAACGTGGTGCAAGACTTGGCTTCTGAGGGGGCGATCACGTTGGAGGATGGCAGCATCAGCCTGGGCCAGATCGTGGTCAAGGCGCAGGTGACGCTGACGGCTGAGATCGCTCCGAAATAGCCTCTTGCTCGCCCTCTATCCTGTGCTATACTGCGGGGCGATGAAACGACGACGCACGCCGCTACTCATCGCCCTCTTTGCTTGCCCGTTGGCCTTGTTTCTGTTCTACCTGTTGCAGGCTGGATTGCTCTCTCCACCGCCGCCTCCCCTCAACCGCGTCGCCGCCTGGATGCCCAGCTCGTGGGATGGCGATCGCGCCCGTGGGTCGTGGGAGGCCAACCGGGCTTACATTCACGAACTCTCCCTGGTCTGGTACCAGCTCGACGCCAGCGGCGATGGCTCCATCAATCCGTATGCCGGCGCGCGGGACACGGCCCTGGTGGAGCAGGCCCACGCCCAATCCACGCTCGTCATCCCGCTGATCAACAATTACTACGACGGCGTCGGCGTGGACGCTGCGCCCGTCGCCACGGTGCTCCACGATCCCACCCGCCGCGCTGCCCACGTCGAGGCGCTGGCGAGCGAGGTGCTGGCCTATGGCTACGATGGCATCGACATCGACTACGAATCGCTGAACGGTGCGAGCGATCGGGACGCTTTCAGTCTGTTCGTGGAAGAACTGGCAGCGGAGCTGCACGCCCAGGGCAGGCTGCTGTCGGTCACCGTGCATCCCAAGACGACCGATCCCGGTTCTTGGGGCGGCCCACAGGCGCAGGACTGGGTGCGTATCGGGGCCGCCGCGGATCGCTTCCGCGTGATGACCTACGCCTATCACGGCTGCACGACCGGCCCTGGCCCCATCGCCCCCTTGTGGTGGATGGAGGACGTGATGCGCCATGCCACCTCTGTTGTGCCGCCCAACAAGGTCTACGCGGGCATCCACTTCTATGGGCACGACTGGGCGGGTGGAACGTGCGAGAGCGTGACGTGGGAGACGGCGCGGAAGCGTATGAGCACTTATGGTACGATCCGCAAGTGGAGCGGCGGCGGATGGGCACGCGCTGTATCCGAGCCGTGGTTCGCGTACACCGACGCGGCAGAGCAGCGGCACGAGGTGTGGTACGCCGACGGGGAGAGCGTTCGGGCACGGCTAGGGTTGGTGGAGAAATACGGCCTGGGCGGCATCGCCGTGTGGCGGCTGGGCGGCGAGGATCCGGCGGCGTGGGAGGCCATCGCCGCTGCGCTGCAGGCAGGGGAGGAGTAGGTATTTTCGACATCTGTCGCGTTTCTCGCTTGCATGTGCCAGCGGTTGTAGTACACTAGCGCCAGTGGGATTGATGATGGATAGACGCAGGAAACGCTTGCTTTTGTTCGTTCTTTGCATCGTGATAGTGGCGATGCTCCTTCTTTCCACTGGCCTCTCCGAACTCGCATTCCTTCCCGGTCAGCCTTTTTCCCTTGGGTATTCGCCAGTGGGCTTTGGGGGCATGTTTGACATGCTGTGGCAGGCAAAGCTCTTTGAGATAGTGTTTCGAGTTCTTGTCGTCATCGCTGCGCTGATCTTGCCGTTTTCGATCGTCTACTTTCTCGTCTCGCGTGAGGCCAGAAAGCGCGTGCTTTTGGATTTTCTTCGCTTGCTTCCTATCCTCGTGATCGTGTACGTGTTGGCGCAGCGGATGCAGCCCGGCGCCTCTCCCACCGAGCAAGGTCTACCGCAGGCGTTCCTCGGCATCTCTTCCGAGGCCCCCACGGCGGATGTCGATGCCGTTCTGCCCTGGTGGTTTCTTGGGGTGACCAGCGTGGGATTGGCCCTGCTCGTCGCCACGGTGCTTGTGGGCCTCGGCTGGTTCGTGTGGTGTCGCAGGTGGCGCGCGGTTTCACCCTTGGAGCAGTTGGCGCAGCAGGCGGAGGAGGCCATTGAGGCTATACAGTCCGGGGCGGATCTGCGAAACACGGTGATGCGCTGCTACTATGAGATGAGCTGGGTGCTGCGTCAGCAGCGCGGCATCAGGCGCCATCAGGCCATGACCCCTCGCGAGTTCGTGGCCTTTTTGGAGGAGGCGGGCCTGCCCACTGGGGCCGTCTGGCGGCTCACCGAACTATTCGAGCAAGTTCGCTATGGGGCCAAGGCTCCCAGCCAAGGGGAGGAGACACAGGCCCTGGCATGCCTCGAGGCTGTCGTCGAGTTCTGCAGGAGTGCGGGATGAAAACCCGATCCTGGCTGTGGTTATCGGTGCTTGTGTTGCTTTTGACGGTTTTGTTGGCGTTTCTGCTTCAGGACGTCGCGCGCGACTGGATCGCAGTTCCCTTGGCACGTACACTCCAGCTTGGAAATTTCGTTCTCGGCGCTGTCCCGCAGATTGTCTTCTGGGTGCTGCTGTTGGTGATCGGGCTGTTGGTCGCCGCGCGGAGCCTGATGGAGCACAGGGAACGTTCTTCAAGTGTTGAGCGGGTGCAGGGGGTCTATCCGGGACGGGTGCGAACTTTGCTGCGGTGGGTGCAGCATGAGCCCGAGAGCGTCTACTGGCGGAAGCAACTGGCGTATCACCTGGCGAGGCTGGCGACGGAGCTTCAAGCGTATCGTCAAAAGCGCGCCCTTGAGCCGTTCAACTGGCGGCTGGATGGCCTGGATGCGCCGCCCAAGATTCGGGCGTATCTGCAGGCCGGCCTGACTCCCTCGTCGTCAAGCGACCTCAGCCTTATATCGCGGTTCGCGCGCTGGCTGCGATCGCAGAGGACGGCCTCCTCCCTCGATTTCGATCTTGAGAGCGTCGTCCAGTTCCTGGAAGGCCAATTGGAGGTTCATCATGGCAATTGACGCGGCAATTGACGCAATCGCCGACGTATCCGTGTTGGCCGGTCGGGTGCTCGATGAGGTTGAGCGGGCGGTCGTGGGCAAGCGACCGCTGCTCGAAATGATCACGGCAGCTGTGCTGGCCGGCGGCCACGTGCTATTGGAGGATTACCCCGGCCTGGCCAAGACGCTCATCGCCAAGAGCTTTGCCACTGCGCTGGGATTGGACTTTAAGCGCATCCAGTTCACGCCCGACCTGCTCCCCGGTGATATCACCGGCGGCTACGTCTATGACCGTGTCCAGAATAGCCTTGCGCTGCGCGAGGGCCCGATCTTTGCCAATATCATCCTGGCCGACGAGATCAACCGCGCCTCGCCCAAAACACAGTCTGCACTTCTGGAGGCGATGCAAGAGTATCAGGTGACGGTGGAGGGCGAGACGATGCGACTGCCGGAGCCTTTCATCGTGGTCGCCACCCAGAACCCGATCGAGTACGAGGGCACCTTTCCGCTGCCAGAGGCGCAACTCGACCGATTCGTGATGAAGCTGGCGGTCGGCTACCCCTCGCCGGAGGAGGAGCAAGAGATTCTGAAGCGGCGGCGTGAGCGGCGGCGTGACGCATTCGACTTGGGTCCAGTGACGAACGCCGGAGAGTTGCTGGCGATGTGCCGGATTGTGGAAACCGTCCACATCGACCCTGATGTCGAGCGATACATTGTCGATCTGGTGAGCGCGACGCGCCAGAACGGGCAGGTGGCGGTGGGGGCCAGTCCGCGGGGCTCGCTGGCGCTGCTCAAGCTGACGCGCGCCTGGGCTGCCATCCACGGGCGGGACTATGTGCTTCCTGACGACGTGAAGCTGTTCGCCGAACCTGTGCTCGTCCACCGGCTGATTCTGGAGCCCGACCTGTGGATGCAGCGCCACGCTGCCGAGAAAGTGCTCGCAGCTATCGTGCGCAGTGTCCCAGTTCCCGTCATTGAGGGGGTTTGAGCGTGAGAAGGGTGCTCCTGCTGGGCAGCCTGGCTTACGGCCTACTCTTCTTTGGGTTGGCGACCCTGAATGGCGGGATGCTTGCCCTGGCCATTCCTTTGGTGGTTCTTCTGGGCGCGGCATTCCTATGGGGACCAGGGGCGCCTCGGCTAAGGATCACTCGATCCCTCAGCGCCGAGAGCATCGCCCCGGGCACACCAGTGGTTGTCACGCTTTCGGTCATCAATGAAGGGCCTCCGTTGGAAGAGATCACTATCGGGGATATCGTCCCTCCGGCGCTTGAGGTGACCGATGGAGAGGCGAGCGTGCTCACTTCCCTCCCGACGGGTGAGGTGGTCGAGATCGCGTACGCCGTGCGCGGGAAGCGCGGCGTTTTCGAGTTTCAGGATGTCCAGGTCACAGCCGGCGAACGTCTGGGTGTCTTCCGGCGACATGCGATGCTCCCAGTTCCAGGGCGGTTTTCCGTTTTGCCCGAGGTCTCGAAAATGCCGCAGGTGACGCTCCATCCTCTGCGGACGCGCGCCTACGCCGGCCCCGTCCCCGCCCGGCAGGGAGGTTCCGGGGTAGCGTTCTACGGCGTGCGGGAGTATCAGTCTGGCGACCCTCTACGCTGGATCAATTGGCGGATGAGCGCCCGTCATTCCCATGAGCTCTTCACTAACGAGTTCGAGCAGGAGCGCGTCGCCGACGTGGGACTGATCCTCGACTCCCGACGGAGGAGCGATGTTCGCGGGCGGAGCGGGACGCTTCTCGATCATGCCATCTCCGCCACGGCCTCGCTGGCGGCGAGCCTGTTGAACGACGGCAACCGGGTCGGGCTTCTCGTCTATGGCGGGTTCTTGGATTGGACGTTTCCCGGCTATGGAAAGCTACAGCGCAAGCGTATCCTGGAAGCGCTGGCGCAGGTCGAGCCGGGCGAGAGTATGATCTTTGAGAGCTTTGACTATCTCCCGACGCGCTTCTTTCCTGCCAAGTCACAGCTCGTTCTGGTGAGTTCTCTCTGCACAGACGATCTGCAGATGCTCGTCCGTCTCCGCGCACGAGGGTACCAGCTCCTGATAGTCAGCCCTGATCCGGTGAGTTTCGAGGCTCAAGTGTTGAGGACGCGGCCGGGCGTGGACCTGGCAGCGCGCATTGCTCACCTGGAGCGAGCGCTGCTGTTGCGTAAACTGCGGCGGGCCGGCATCCAGGTCGTGGATTGGCAGGTGGATCGACCTCTCGCCCGGGTTGTCCATGCTTCCCTGGGGCGAACGCCGCAATGGTTCCGTGCTGTGGGGCTAGAGGTCTAGGGGATGCAAGAGGCAGGACGCAAGATCACTGCCTGGCTTTTGCCTGCAGGCACTGTTTTGGCCGCAGCGTCCTTGGCGATGGGTTATGGCCTGAATGAATTGTGGGGTGGGGCGGTGACGGTTGGGGTAGTGGGTGCCTTCTGGGTGGTCGGGCAGTGGCGCAGATGGGGGTGGGTGGCTTCGGTGGCGCTGGTGCTCCTGATAGGCGCGGCAGCCGTAGGGCTGTGGTTGGGTGCTGGAGGCGGCTGGATGTTGGTCGGCGTGGTGGCTGCGCTCGTCGCGTGGGACTTGGATCGCTTCGCCTGGCGGATGCGGGCTGCAGGGCGCGTGGAAGACGCCGACGCTTTGGAGCGGTGCCACCTCCAGCGGCTGTTGACCGTGAGCGGGGCAGGGCTTCTTCTGGGTGCGGCCGCGTTGAGTCTCAGGGTTCGGTTGGGTTTCGCCGTGGCGTTCCTGCTGGCCCTGTTGGCGGTTTTGGGTCTGAGCCGAGTGGTCGGCTTCCTGCGGCGCGAAGGGGATTGAGGGGGAGTACCTACTCTGGCGAGGGTGCATTGCATGTGTTATAATGCCTGCTGTAGGGGGAATCAATGTCTCGAAAGATCACTCGCCGTCGTGCAATCAAGATGATCGCCGCCAGCGCCGCCGCCTCGGCGCTCTCGCCTGCCTTCCACGCCCGCGCCCGCTATCCAACCGTGCAGGAGCCGAGCGGGAGCGCAGACCTCGATCTGTGGGTCTGGATGGGCCGGGCGATCCACAACCTCGCCTTCTACGAAGAACCTGCAACCAACTCTACGTTGCTGGAAACCCGCCAGCGCGATCAGTCCTTCCTCATCACACGGGAGGTACACGCCCCTTTCAGTCCCCACAACGACCGCTGGTACGAGACACCTCTGGGGTACGTTCACTCCGCCTGGGTGCTGCCGGTGCGCGTCTACCCGCCGCAGCCCACCATCCGCGACGTGGGCGAGTGGGGCTTCTGGGGGGAGGTGTGCCAGCCCTGGACAGAGGCCTACCTGGAGCCCTCGACCGGCGCCAAGAAGGAGTATCGTTTCTATGGCGGCAATGTCTACCACGTGGTAGACTCATTTGTCGATGCAGCGGAGACCGGCTGGTACAAGATCTTTGACGAGTTCCCGATGCAGGATCCGCCCTATCAATGGGTGCTCGCGCGGGATATGCGCCGTATCCCCCGCGCTGAGATGGCTCCCATTCATCCCTTTGCTGGGGAGAAGCGCATCGAGGTCGATCTGGCCAAGCAGCGGCTGACCTGCTACGAGGGTGATCGGATCGTGTTCGTCACGCTCGTCTCTTCTGGGATAGGGGTACAAGCAGTGCAGATCGAGAGAGAGGTGGATGATCAGATCGTGACGGAGACCGTATACGTGGACCTGGGCACGCCGAAAGGGGAGACGGCGGCGCTGCTCAAGCAGCCCTCGCGCCACATGACCAACCGTCCGATGAAGCCCGGGGATCCCTGGCCGTTGGTGGATCTCTTCGACCTGCCGGGCATCCCGTGGAACATTTTCTTCGACATGAGCGGCACTGCCATCCACGGTACCTACTGGCACAACGACTTTGGCGTAAAGCGCAGCCATGGCTGCCTGAACGTTTCCTGCGAGGCGGCGCGGTGGATCTTTCGCTGGACGTACCCCATCGGCGGCTACGAGGACGATTTCATCGCTGGCGACTACCGCGTCGGGACGCCGATCGATATCTTTGAGGGGGCGTGATGCGGGAAAAGCAAACGTGGCGCGTGAGGAATCAAGCGTCACGTTTCGCGTCTTACTGCTCGGTGTGTGGTGCTTGCCGCCGGTGATCGTTGCGCAAACGCTATTCTCCCACAAACGTAAATGTCTCCCAGACTTGCTCCAGGAGTTGGGGGATGGTTTCGCCACCTGTCGCCCGCACCCGCACCGCGTAGAGCCAAAAGGCGGCCCCTTGTACCACGAGCGTCTTGCCTGGGCCGCCTCCCTCGCCGGGCCATTCCTCGTGGAACAGGAACGCCGCCTGCCCTTGCCACTCTATCTCCTCAAAGCTCGACACAGCGGGAGCATCTATCCCGTAGGTTGCCTCCGCCATTGAGACGGCATTGCTGTAGCGCAGGGGTTTGATCGGGCCGGGGGCCCACCACGCGGACACCTCGCCTCCTCCGTAGCGCCACACCCGCCCTCCAGCCACTTGGTCGCCCTGCACTGTCGTCTCCACGAAATCCTCCGGTACCTGCAGGTCTATCCCGGGCGGCAGGATGTCCGCCATCTCGCGGAAGCGGATGGGGGCGGGTTGGAAGGGCAGTGTTCGCCTTCCAAGAACCGGCAGCTCCGACTCGACGTCTATCGCCATCCACCAGTCTCCCTCGACCGGTTCGAGGGGGAGCTGCAGCGGCTCGGCGGCGGCGTAAAGATTCCCCTCGCGGGGTGAGAGAGTGACATCCTGGTAACGGTTCATCTTGGGGTCGAAGATGACGGCGCGGACGGTCGGCGACGCGCTGACGCCCGGCGGCACCACCAGTTCCACCTCGATGGGTACGGGCTGGAGCGCCGAGACCTGATCGGGCCAGCGCAGGGTCACCACCAGCGGCGGGATGGGGGTGATAGTCGGCATCGGCCCCTGGGTTGGGGCAGGCGTTGGTGTGGACGTTGGGGCGCTTGTGGGAGCAGGCGGAGCCGGCGCGGATGGGCAGCAGGCCGCCAGCAGGAATAGGGCTGCACAGATTAGCATGTTGGGTTTTCGCGTCATAGGAATATGATAACACAGGGTGGGGGAGGGGGCAACTGCCCGCCGAGTGTGGCGGAACGGGAAATTCGGAGGTATAATGAACGCGACCTTGGGGTGGCTGTGGCGGCACCGGAAGGTGCGAGAGCCTCAATGGCCCGAAATTGCAGTAGGCCGCATTTTAGATTACGCCGTCGCAGCAGTTGAAGACTGATTAGGCGGCAAGGAGGTATCCGTTTTATGGGTATAATTTGCGGTGCAGACGGTTGTAAAAGAGGCTGCTGGGTTGTCATCTTCAAAGATCTCGACTCTGGCCGCATTTTCTGGCGCTGGTTCGAGACGGCGCAGGAATTATTCGCTTACAGCGAACCAACACCACGGATTATCGCCATTGATGTTCCTATCGGGTTGCCAGAGCGTGGCCCGCGTGCTTGTGACCTTGAAGCACGGCAGCTCCTAGGCCGAGGCCGCGCCAGCAGTGTTTTCCCGGCACCGATCAGGCCCGTCCTGGTTGCCACAGATTACTCAGACGCTTGTCGAATACGGTTCCAAGTCGAGGAGAAAAAGATGTCCCGGCAGGCATGGGCGATCGTGCCCAGAGTACGCGAGGTTGACACGATACTCCGTCAATATCCTGAACTCTGTACACGAGTTCGTGAAGTACATCCAGAAGTCAGTTTTCATTTGCGAGCTGATCATCCCTTACAACACAGCAAGAAGAATAGAGAGGGACGAGAAGAGCGCCGCGAGTTGCTTGAGCCTGTATTCGGCCAGTGGCTACGAGATGCTCTGGCGGAACGCAGCCAACTTGCCAGCACAGAGGATGATGTGCTGGACGCTTTTGTGGCTCTGTGGACGGCAGAGCGAATTGTTACAGGAGCATCTCAAACGATACCGCCTAGGCCGCCAAGCGACTCTTTCGGATTACGTATGGAAATAGTGGCTTGAGCAAGCATATCGTTGCCCGACATCTCACTCTGGCGGACAGCAGCTTCGCTTGAAGGTATGCGTGCTGCGCCAGCAGGTGCTCTACTCCAGCCTTGCCGCTGCCGAGTTTGTGCCATTAGTCTGTAGGGCTGGCCGGACTCAGCACTGACCAGTCAGGCCTGCCCGCTGCTGGCCCTGCGGGCCGGGCGAATGTCCGAGGCGCTGCTGCGGATGGCCGGATTGGTGGCCGCCCCGCTCGACGAGAGAGTTCATTGAGGAGAGCTTGATGGAATACGAACCCGTCATCGGCCTGGAAGTCCACGCCCAGATCCACACCAGGTCCAAGATGTTTTGCTCCTGCCCGGTGGCCGAAGACACCGGCGACCTGGAGCCGAACACCTACGTTTGCCCGGTCTGTGCCGCGCTTCCGGGCGTGCTGCCGGTGATCAACAAGCGCGCCATCGAGATCGCCATCATGACAGGGCTGGCGCTCCACTGCGAGATCCCTCCGGTCAATCGCTTCGCCCGCAAGTCCTACTTTTACCCCGACCTGCCGAAGAACTATCAGACATCTCAGTACGAACTGCCGCTGTGCGTGAACGGCTACCTCGACATCGAGACGGGAAGCGGCCCGAAGCGCATCCGCATCCGGCGCGCGCATCAGGAGGAGGACACCGGCAAGTTGTACCACGTGGGCGCAGGCGTCAGCCACGTGGACCTCAACCGTGCCGGCGTGCCGCTGCTTGAGATCGTCACCGAGCCGGATATGCGCTCGGTCGAGGAGGTCGTCGCCTATGCGACCAAGCTGCGCGCCATCCTCGTCTACCTGGGTGTCAGTTCCGGGGATATGGAAAAAGGGATGATGCGCTTCGAGGCCAACGTCAGCGTGCGGCCCGTAGGCACCGATCAGATGAATCCGCGCCACGAGGTCAAGAACCTCAACTCCTTCCGCGCCCTGGCCCAGTCGGTGGCCTACGAGATCGAGCACCAGATCGCGACGCTGGAGGCGGGCGGCGCCATCGTCCAGCAAACGATGGGCTGGAACGAGGCGCAGGGAGTCACCGTGCCGCAGCGCAGCAAAGAGGAGGCGCACGACTATCGCTACTTCCCCGAGCCGGACCTGCCGCCGCTAGAGATCAGCCGCGAGTGGGTGGAGGAGCTGCGCGCCCGGTTGCCGGAGTTACCCGATGTTAAGAAAGCCCGCTTCGTCGCCGAGTACGAACTGGGTGACTACGATGCTGGCCTGCTGGTCGAAGATCGGGCTGTGGCCGACTACTACGAGGCCGTCGTCGTGGCTGCCGGTAGAGCCACTCCAAAGACTGTCGCTAATTGGGTCACCGGCGCGCTGTTTGGGCTGATGAACGAGAGCGGCCAAAAGATCGGCGAGGTGCAAGTCTCGCCGGAGGCGCTGGCGGAGCTGATTGGTCTGGCGGAGGATGGCACCATCAACACGAATACGGGCAAAGAGGTGCTGGGGGAGATGTTCGCCAGCGGTCGCAGCGCACGAGAGGTCGTGGAGGAACGTGGACTGACGCAGATCTCTGACACAGCGGCTTTGGAGCAGATCGTCGCGCAGGTGCTGGATGAGAGCCCGGAGCAGGTGCAAAAGTATCTGGATGGCAAGGAGCAGATCGTCGGTTGGCTGATGGGCCAGGTGATGAAGGCGACGCGGGGCAAGGCAAACCCGCAGGTTGTGCAAGAGTTGCTGCGAGCGCAGCTTGAGACCAGGCGGAGTTAGCGACCGGGGCTAGCCCATCAAGAACACTGAGGCTGGCCCCGAAGGTTTTATGGCCATTTTGCACACTTTCACGATGAAAGGAGCGACATAAGTCCACAAGACCTGAGTCCTTACGAGATCGCGGTACATCAATTCGACCGGGCTGCAGAGTACCTGGATCTGAAAGCCGGTATCCGGGAAATGCTGCGCAAGCCCAAGCGAGAGTTGACGGTCAATTTCCCGGTCAAGATGGACGATGGCTCGGTAAGGGTTTTCACCGGCTATCGTGTGCACCACAGTGTGGTCCTTGGTCCCACCAAGGGGGGGATTCGCTATCATCCTGACGTGACTCTGGACGAGGTGCGGGCGCTGGCGATGTGGATGACATGGAAATGCTCGGTCGTTGGCCTGCCCTACGGCGGCGCGAAGGGCGGCGTGATCTGCAACCCCAAGGAGATGTCGCTGAACGAGCTGGAGAATCTGACACGCCGGTATGCCTCCGAGATATCGGTGCTGATGAGCCCTGAGGGTGACATCCCTGCTCCAGACGTCAACACCAATCCCCAGATCATGGCCTGGATCATGGATACCTACAGCATGCACCGGGGTTACTCCACACCGGCCGTCGTCACCGGCAAGCCATTGGAGATTGGCGGATCGGAAGGACGCAACGCAGCCACGGCACAGGGCACCATCTATCACATCCGGCGGGCGGGCGAGCATTTGGGACTTGAGTTGAAGGGGGCGACCGCTGTCGTGCAGGGGTACGGCAATGCGGGGTACTTTGCTGCCAAGTTTCTCCACGAGGATGGCGTCCGCGTCGTCGGTGTCAGCGATTCCCAGGGAGGCATCTACAATCCCAAGGGTCTTGAGCCTGCTGACGTTCTGGCCCATAAGCAGGAGACAGGCTCAGTCGTCAATTACCCAGGTGCCGAAACTATCACCAACGCCGAGTTGTTGGAACTGGCATGCGATGTCCTGGTGCCCGCCGCGTTGGAGAAGCAGATCACCGGCGGGAATGCATCACGTGTCAAGGCCAAGATCGTCGCCGAGGCTGCTAACGGGCCTACCGAACCGGAGGCCGATGATATCTTGAACGATCGCGGCGTCTTTGTCATTCCCGATATCCTGTGCAACTCTGGTGGGGTCACGGTCTCTTACTTCGAGTGGGTGCAGGATCTGCAGCAGTTCTTTTGGAACGAGCGGGAGGTCAACAAGCAGCTTGAGCAGATCATGAACAAGGCCTTCGATGCTGTGCTGCAAGTGCACCTGGAGAAGCAGGTAGACATGCGCCTGGCTGCCTACATCCGAGCCATCGATCGGGTGAACAAGGCAACCGTGATTCGGGGGATCTATCCGTGATGGGAGAGGGGTGTGGTGGTACCGAAACCGCAGGATGACTCGAGAGGTCTAGGCCTGATCGGGTTGGTGACCGTTCTTGCCGTTGTTGACGATTTCCCAGATCAATCGCCAGTTGGCGTCGATCTGTGTCGCGGCATCAAGCCTGGCGCCGTCCAATCGAGCTCCGAGCAGATTGGCACCAAGCAGGTTGGTTCCTCTCAGGTCGGCTTCTCTCAAATCGGCGTTTCCAAGGTCGGCGTTGCGCAAATCGGCCCCATGCAGATCGACGCCGCGTAGCTTGGCTCTGACCAGGCTGGCTCCCCGCAGGCTGGCTTTCCGCAGATTGGCCTTGGTCATGCTGGCTCCATCCAGGTTCGCGTGACTCATCTGGGCCTCGCGCAGGTTGACCAGAATCAGCCTGGCGTTTGGAAGGCCAGCTCCTTGCAGGTCAGCCCCTTGCAGGTCTGTGCCGGAAAAGTCCCGCTTGCCTCTTTCGTACAGGCTGATGACTGCAATCCCACTGGCGGGATTGTTTCTCTGTGGGGGCATTTCGATCTTGGAGTGCTTGCCGTTGCCGCGCGATGTCGTTGGCGGGGTAGGTTGGACTTGGATGTGGTTTTCTGTTGGCGGGGCAGGCGTCTGCTGGACGGGCTTCAGCCCGGGGACTTGATCGGGAGTGCCAATGGCTTGCCTCGGCGCTACGATGCGCTCGTTCTCCCACGAGTCTGACGGCTCGACTCCATCGTCGCCACTGTCCTCGATCTCGTATACGACGAAATTCAGTGTTTCAGGCTCGAAGAGCATCGATTGATCGTTTTCCCTCACGTCACGCATCTGAAACCTCATCAGGTTCTTGCCTAGATTGTAGCATACAAGCCAACGACGTGGTGTTACTAATGCGTGTCCAAAGTGTTACGGGCAAGATTGTTCCCGTGATTCGCCTATAGTATAATCTATTTGTTAAAAAAAGGGTAGTGTCCTTGGACAACTGAGATAATTGCTGGCATACTATCAGTGGATTACATCTCCCTTGGAGGTGAGAATGAAGCTGATAGCATGCCTAATCATATTGTCGTTGATTGTCGCGTTTTGGTCA
>Ga0315545_1001114_pt1 | contig 27062 bp, 25 predicted proteins | sample SalMarSW160210MG_FD_203096 | JGI IMG/M metagenome (GOLD analysis project Ga0315545, IMG submission 203096) | Salt marsh sediment microbial communities from the Plum Island Ecosystem LTER, Massachusetts, United States - Salt Marsh Sediment SW1602-10 ...
CGGCAAGGGGATTGTTCTGAGTATACCGTTATCACCGTTGCTCTCTGTCGGGCCGTGGGAATTCCAGCAAGAGCAGCGGTGGGGATTATGTATGCCCACAGCCTGTTTGCCTACCATATGTGGCCTGAGGTTTATGTGGGCCGCTGGGTGGGGCTCGATTCAAAATGGATGGCTGCGGATGAGGAAAGCGGCGAGTATTATACCGATGCCACACACATCAAATTCGGCCGAAGCCTTCTGGATGAGGAGATCTTCAAAGAGATGGCCCAGGCTGTCTCAGAGATCATCGGCAGGCTCAAGCTGAAAGTCGTCAATTATCGATAGAGAAAAGAGAGGCAGCCTTCATGCTGAGAGAGTTATTCTTCATCCGGTTGTAAAAAAAATTTACAGCATCCCTTCCCATTTTATAACTCTCCTTTTAAAAGGATTGAATACCCAAGGTCAATTCCTCAATATTTAATAGACAGAGGAGAACGGTTAAAATCTCTGTCCAGGGGAAATGGAGTAGAAGATGAACCAATCCTTTATCAAGGCACATTTTTTTAGATAAATTTCGATTTGGCATGAATTTTGCCTCTCTATTTACCTGAAATTGGCAGGACTAAAAAAGACAAGAATTGGGAGTTGAAGCACACGCGATTCAAGATATAATCAATTCTTGAGAGTTCGAGTATGCATGTGTGTTTGGCTCCATACCATATCCTCTATGAAGAGGAGAGAAAAATGGGGAGATGCAAAAATGAGTAAAAAAATTCTAATCCTGATTGTTGTTCTCATCATCGCTTTCCTTTTGTTTTTTTCTTGTCTGGAAATATACGCTCAGAGCGAGATGAAAGTCAGTGAAAAGCTGTGGATCGCCTGCCCAAAGAATCTGGCAGTGTTTCATATTTTGGTCATTCTTACTCCTTCTGGCGAGGGGATGAAGGAACGTTTCCCTCATCCCCTCGTCAATCAGGCGCGAGATTATTTCCGAGATTTTAAAGACCATCCAGCGGTGATGATGACAGATGAGCTTTTTCAAAAGATGTGGTATTTTATGTTCAACTACCTGGCTCTTTACTATTCTGATTTTCCGGATGCCCGGTTGGAAGCGGTCATTCCAGCAGAATACCAGGAGTGGAAACATATGGAGAAGATGATTGAAAAATACCTCGCCTCAGTCAGGGATTTTTATCTGAATGCTGGTTTCGAAGAGTTCTGGAAGGCCCATAGCCAGAATACACAAGACATCATGAGAAAAGTCAGAGATAGCCTTCCGGCCATCGACATCCCAGAATTACTCGAGGATTTTTACGGAAGAACAGTCAATCGTTATTATTTTGTTCCCTGCCCTTTCATGGCCCAGTCAGCCACTCATGTTGAAGTACAGGATAAGGATGGGAATTGGAGGTTTTATCATCTTGATGGAGGCTTGGGGAGTCAGGACAGATTTGCCTGTGCTTATTTTGCCTTCCACGAGTTCAGTCACAGCTTTATCGAGCCTATTTCCATGAACTATCAAGAGCAGATCAGTAAACTGGCTTATCTCTATAAGCCGCTGAAAAAAGATTTTGAGCGCATGGGGTACAGAGATTGGGATAGGGCATTTGCCGAACACATGGTTACCGCAGGGCAGCTCCATCTCTTCAGGAAAGCTTTTGGTGAGGAAAAAGCTAAGGAGATGCTGCAGAGGGAAATCCAAAAGGGATTTAGACTTATCAAGCATTTTTATGCCTATTTTGAGGAATATGATAAAAATCGGGAGGTATACTCAGATTTGAATGCCTTTTATCCACAGATTTTTTCCAGGCTCTCTCGCTTCAGAGTGGAAGAGTACAGGCGGCCGGGTATCCTGGGCTTTTATTATGAATTCAATGGGGATAAGTGCTTGATAAAGGATGTTGTTCCTGGTTCGGCTTTCCAGAAAGCAGGGATTGAAAAAGGAGATATTCTTCTCTCTGTCGGAGATACAGAGATAAGGTCCAAGCAGGATTTTGATGAAGCTATGAAGCGAAAAGAGGAAGTCAAGGAAGGGGATGCCTTGAAGGTTATTTTATTCAGGGATGGGCAAAAGCTCAACAAGATCACCGCGGTTACCTTTGTGACCGATTACAGATATGTTGAAGGAAAATAAGACATTTCTTATCAGATAAAAAAAGGAGGAGTTTATGAGAAGAAGGTACATTCGTACGGTTTTAATTCTGACCTCAATTGTTTTTATTCTCTCTCTGCCTGCGGCATCGGAAAATCAGCCCGGTCTTTCTCTAAAGGAAACTTTTGATATTTATGTCAAGGCTGTTCAGAAATCTGATCTTAAGACTCTTTTCACTACGGTGACCGATGATGAGAAATTCTTCTTCCTGACCAGTGGAGGGAAGCTGATTGATTCACGTCGAGGTTATTATGAATTTCATGAAGAATGGTTTAAGGAAGCCGGTTGGGAGATGCCAGTAGATTTTCTGGAAGCACATGAAGGTGAAAATTATGGGTATACTACAGCCATATTTTACTATAAGAGCAAATTGCCGGAAGGAGGAATGTATCATCTGGATTCCTACTTTACCCTGGTTTTCCATAAAGAAGAGGGCATGTGGAAGGCGGTGACCGATATCTGCACTCCCATCAGTCGCTATTATACTGAGGGTGAGTTAGAGATGAAGTACACTTCCGATCAGGTCTATCTTTTCAACACCATAAAGAGCCGACGCACTGTCCGCAAATTCAAGCCTACACCGGTTCCTGAGGAGCATATTCTCAAAATACTTGAGGCCGCCCGCTTTGCTCCCACTGCAGGCAATCAGCAGCCCTGGAAATTTCTGGTCATTCAGGACAGGGAAAAGTTAGACGCGCTGAAAAAAGAGGCTCTCCTCTGGTTTCTGGAAAGATACAAGGCAAGAAGGATGCCCACCCAGGAGCAGCTTTCGCAAGCCCAAGGGAAAGTCAAGGAGGTTCTTGAAAATGTGCTTTCTGCTCCTGTTTATGTGGCAGTGCTTGCTGACAGCGAAGCTGAATATGGAGATTATGTTATCTATGACGGGACTTTGGCTGCGGGCTTTCTTATGATAGCAGCCAGAGCCTTGGGCTATGGAACAGGTTTTTATACCACCTTTTTTCCAGAAGAGAGGATGAAAGGATTTTTCAACATACCCGAGAAATACAAACTCATATGTTTCACTCCCATCGGGATTCCTTGGGAGTGGCCAGAGAAACCTTCTAAGAAGAATCTGGCGGATATGGTAATTTTTGAATCCTTCCCGGAGAACAATGGGTGAAAAATATATTAGAAAAAGAATTCAGGAGTACAGGACACAAATCCTTGAAACCCTCTGCGAACTGATCGCCATTCCTACGGTCAACCCTCCGGGGAAATCTTACAGGCAATGTGCGAACTATCTCTCCAGGAAGTTAAGAAATTGGGGCCTCAGCCACCGTGTGGTCAAAGCAGCCAATTTGTCGGTGACTTCTGTTTTCATTTGATTTACCTCCCTTTTCACAAAAGTGGATAAGATTTTTATAGTGACTCCAGCAGTCTGAGTCAAGCTGAATTTGATTCAATACTGAAAATCGTCTGGTTTTTCCAAGGAACTTCCTTTAAAATGATGTCTAAAAATGTTTCAATACTGTCCCCTCTGTGGCTCTGAATTAAGGATCAAGAAGGAGGAAGGAAGGGCTCGCCATTTTTGTCCCCGTTGCAACTGGATAAAATATGAAAATCCTCTCCCCAGTGCCGCTGCCTTGGTCAGGGACGATGAAGGCGGGATACTTCTGGTGAAGAGGGGAGTGCAGCCAGGTAAGGGAAAATGGGCTTTGCCTTCAGGATTTGTGGAAATCGAGGAGACTCCAGAGGAAGCTTGTCTCAGAGAGCTTAAGGAAGAAACCGGGCTTGAAGGAGAAATCCTCAGGCTCATCGGAGTCTACACTCAGGAGTCTCAAGTCTATAAGAAGGTTCTTATCATCGGCTATGAAGTCGGAGCTCAGGGTGCCCTGACTCCAGGCTCGGATTCTCTAAGCGCAAGGTTTTTCCCTCTGACTGAGATTCCAGGTGTTGCCTTCTCCAGTCATCAAGAAATCATCAGGGACGGGATAAAGAAACAGTGAAAGCCTATCTGGATTGCTATCCTTGTTTTTTTAGCCAGACTCTGAAAACCGCACGGATGATAACCTCTGACGAGAGAAAGGTATGGGAAATACTGGTTGCGGTTAGTTTGGCTCTTCCTCGGATGTCCTTTGATGCCACTCCTCCCGAGATCAGTAGAGAAATCTACAAAATCATATCAGAGAAAACCGGAGTAAACGATCCTTATCGAGAAGTAAAAGAGAGATGCACCAAACAAGCGCTTGCCCTTTACCCTGAAATGAAGAAGTTATTGGAGTCTTCGCAGGATCGATTGATGACCGCTCTTCGAGTAGCCAGTGCAGGAAATATCATCGATTTCGGCGCCCAAGCAGCTTTTGACCTCAAGAAAGATATCACCAAGATTCTCTCTCAGGATTTCGCCATAGATAATTCCCGGGAATTTCGCCAAACTCTACAGAATGCAAGAAGGATCCTCTACTTGGCTGACAATGCCGGGGAGACTGTTTTTGACCGGATTCTCGTCGAAGAAATGAGAAAGCCTGTGATCTACGTTGTAAGAGAAAGACCTGTGATCAATGATGCTGTCCGCAAGGATGCCTTGGATGCCCGAATTGACCAGGTGGCTGAAATAGTTTCCTCTGGTACAGATGCTCCAGGCACCATTCTGCCTTTCTGCTCCGGGAAGTTTTTAAAGATCTACCGCTCCGCTGATCTCATCATTAGCAAAGGACAGGGCAATTATGAAGGCCTTTCCGAGGAGAGAGGTCCCATATTTTTTCTTTTAAAAGCCAAATGCCAGGTTATAGCTAAAGATATTGGGGTCAAGGAGGGGGATATCATTTTGATGAAGGCAAAGAAGTTTTAAAAGAGCCCATAATATAAATATAAAGGAGGGAAATTTTTATGAACAATTACCATCAAAACCAGGATGAGATTCACTCTGTTGGCCTTTCAAGAAGGGATTTTGTCAAATATCTTCTGGCCGGGTCAGCGCTTTCTGTATCCGCTCTGAGCAAGCTGAACGCAGCTGTCTATCAGAGCATCACCTCCCTTAATCAAAAATACATCCAGGATGAATCTCCTGATGGAGTATACTGGGAAGCATTAAGAAAGCATTTCCTGTTCCAAGACGGGCTGATCATGATGAACAACGGCACTCTTGGGCCGATGCCTAAGCCAGTTTTTAACACGCTCATCAAGTTTTGCAAACTTCAGGCAACCAATCCTTTTGATTGTTACAATTTTATTCCCAGAGAGAAAGAAGTCGTTCGGCAAAAGATTGCCGGATTCATAAACGCTTCTCCTGACGAGGTGGTCATAACCCGAAACACGACCGAAGGGATGAATTTTGTGGCTAACGGTTTGGATCTCAAAGAGGGAGATGAAGTCCTGCTTTCCACCATGGAACATCCTGGAGGAATTCATCCTTGCCACCAGTCCGTACAAATGGCTGGGTGCTCCTACAAGAGTAGGAGTCCTCTATGTCAGCAAGGAGGTTCAGGATAAGATGTGGCCTACCATCGCTTCCTCAGGCTGGGATCAGTACCCGAATGCAAGAAAATATGAAACATTAGGCCAAAGGGCTGATGCTTTGATCATTGCCTTAGGAGAGGCGGTGGATTTTCAGGCCGCCATCGGAAAAGAAAGGATCGAGAGGAGAGTCAAAGCTCTTGCCGGTTATTTGAAGAATGAATTGGGCAAGATTCCTGGAGTGAGGCTTCATACATCCACAGATCCCTATATCAGCGGCGGCTTGACCGCCTTTTCTATGGAGGACGTCGATCCCCGGAAGATAGTGAATTATAGCAGAGAGAAATACAACATCGTCGTCCGGACAATCGGAAACGTGGAAAAGGGGACCTACGGAATAAGAGTTTCCACCCACATCTACATCACATTCCAAGAGATCGACATGTTTTTAGAAGGCATTCGTCATCTGGTCATGCATAAGGCCTAAGGGGACGAACGGGTTCGATTCTCATAAATCTCGATAGCAATTCCTGCTTTTTCCGCCTGTTTTTTAATATGATTGAGATCGCCGTTTGAAGCGGGTCTAAGATCCTTGTCAGGATAATCCCTATCTAGGGTGTACAGCTGAACCAATACTGGCCTGATTTTTTTAATCCTTTTGATCCATTCTTTGATGTTGCGAACATCGAGATTGCCAGATTTACCTGAAGAGACAAGGGTTTGGATTGTGACACAAGGCATCTCAGCCAGACCTTCTGTGATGTCCTCCAGGTCGACACCAGCACAGGGCTGATTGTATCGTCTGAACATTTTCGGTGTGCCGCAATCGAGCTTCATGATGCGCACATCGAGATTGAGGATGGCTTCCCTGATGTCGTTCCTCGGGATTAACGCTGAGTTGGAAAGAATCGCTGTTGCGGCCTCGGGTGCCAGTTCGTTTCGAGTGACGGTCACTTCTTTGACCATCTGTCCAAAGTGTGGATGAAGTGTCGGTTCTCCATTTCCAGAGAAAGTGATGTATGATGGAGGTTTCTTCAGAGCAGTCAGAGCTTTTATCAGAGCCTTCCTCACATCTTCGACAGAAGGAAATAACACGTTACCAATTTTTTCTGTACGGTGGATTTCGGTCCAGCCATATTGGCAGTAGACGCAGTTAAAGGGGCAAGTTTTTCTTGCTGAAGGGAGAAGGTTTATTCCCAGCGATCGGCCCAGCCGTCGGGAATGAACCGGTCCGTAGATAATATCCTTTTGGAGATCTAGGAGCATTTTCCCATCCCCTTCTCCAGATGATGCAGGGCTTTTCCCAGTCGGATAATCCCTTCTCTGATCTCTTCCTGATCTGTTTTGGCAATAGAAATGCGGAAATATTCTGATGCTTTTTTTTTGGGAAAGTAGTAACTCCCTGAAGAGACCACAACCCGGTACTCTGACATAATCTTGTGAAGCTTAACTTCATCTAATTTCCAGGGAGTTCTGACCCAGATCGTGTATCCTCCAGTGGGTCGAGTCCAACTCACCGAGCGGGGAAATGAATCTTCTATGGTCTTGAGTGCCAGTTGCATGCGTTTTCGGTAGACACGATGCAATCTCTTTAACTGATGGTCATAATATCCCCGTTTCAGGAACTCATGGAGGATGATCTGGACAAGATTGCTCGTGCTCAGGTCGGAAAATCTCTTGATCGCCGTCAGCCTGTTGGTGCATTCTTTGTCAGCTGTCACCCAGCCGATTCTCAGCCCAGGAAAGAGAGCCTTGGAAAATGTTCCTAAATAGATGACCATGTTTTTCTCGTCGATGGATTTGATGGGAAGGGGAACTTTGCCGAAGTATTTCATGTCCTCTTCGAATCCATCTTCGACCAGTGGAACCTGGTGCTCAAGGCAAAGATTGAGCAGTCTTTCCCGGTGTTGATGAGTGGTCGTTATCCCGGTCGGGTTCTGAAAATTGGGGATGGTGTAGATGAAGCTGACATTATTTGTCTTCAAAGCTTTTTGCAGTGATTCGAGGTCCAGTCCATCTTCCTTCATGGGAATGGGAAGTATTTCGACATTGTTGAAATGGAGAAGCGGGATGATATTAGCGTAAGTAGGAGATTCCACAGCGACTTTAAGCTTTGGCTTGGCCAGCATACGAATGATCAAGTCAATGGCCTGCTGGGCGCCATTAGTGATGAGAATTTCTTCCTCGGATACGGAGATGCCGTGAAGACGCAGGCGGCGGGCAATTTGACGGCGGAGAGGGAGATATCCTTTGTGGTCGCCGTATTGAAGAGATTCGGAGCCTTTCTCCCAGAGCACATGGCTTACACATCTTCGGAATTCATCGATCGGATAGAGACGGGGATCAAGATCGAGTTGTGAGATATTGAGGGCCTCTGTATCGAAATCAGAATAAGGAAGCCTTTCTGGAGAATACCTCCTGAAAATCTCGTAGACCTTTTGGGCCGATGTGTTTGAGGCTTTACCCCAAGAAATAGCGCTCTTTCTGTCCGGATTATACTCGACTTCTTTCCGTCTCTTCTGGACTGTGTTGTAAGAGCCCGGTCTGGAGAGCAGGTAACCCAGGGCCTGGAGTTCCTCGTATGCCCGGATTACGGTCGAGCGGTTGACTCCTAATTTTTTAGCCAGGCTTCTTGTAGAAGGAAGAGCTTGATCGGCCTCAAGAGTCCCCTGGTCTATCAGCGTTTTGATTTCATCGATGATTTGCTGATAGAGAGGTTTGGAGCTTGGCTTTTCGATTTTTAAGAGCATCCCATTCTCCTTCTCTATGGTCTCTTTCCCACTATATGAAGTAAATTGGTATTAGTCAACATCCAATTTTAATTAATTTTAAACCAACCAATTGAAACCAATAATAGTCTTCAGAAAGAGGAAATTCTGGGACAGCAATGATTAGAAGAGTCTTTTCAAATAATCAATGTCTTGGAGGCTCTTTTTATTTCCACCGCTCTCCTCAATTTCATCAGGGGATGATGTTTTTTTCTTCCAAAAGTTTCTGGCAGGATTGACAGAAAGAGGCTTCTTTCCTGTCTGTATCCTGGAGACTGTTCGAAAAATGCATCACACATTCGGGATGAGGGCAATGCCTCAATCCGTAGGTGTGCCCCAACTCATGGATGGCTTCCTTGGCTGTTCGATCAAGAAAAAGAGCTCTGTTCTCGGGCAAACCGTAGAAACTTTGCCGAAGGCGGGTAAGAGAAATGATGGCAAAGTGTCCTCCTAACTCTGCCTCCCCGAAGACGAAGTTGAGCTGAGGAACATAAAGGTCGACATCGGAAACGGCCAACACTTTTCCCCTTTTTGCCGGACTGATAGCCTTGCGGACTTCACTCAGAATCTGAGAGGAAAAGTATTGCCGGCGATCCGGATTGTATGTCCCTGGGGGAAGACTGTAGCCTTCTCCAATTTCCACTGGGCATTGAAAGGACTCTTTGAGGCGGTTTATTAACGCCTCCAGAATCTCCGCTTCGATTTCACCTAAAGGCAAAAGAGTAATCATTTCTTCCTCAGCCGTTGTGGTTTCATGATACCATGTTAGATCCCATGATTCACAGAAAATAAGCAAAACAACAAAAGCTATTATAAAGAAAGGACAATAAGTCACTAAGAGATTTCCTAATAGTGGGAAATTCCTTTTTGTGCTAATTAATGCTCTAGTTTTCATCGAGCGAGGCAGTTAGCTTTCCTTCAGCGCTTCTTTAATTCGGGCGGGTGTCATGGGGAGCACGAACAACCTGACACCTATGGCATCGTAGACAGCATTGGCAATAACACCACCCATAGATGTGATGGCAGGTTCTCCACATCCCTGCGGTGCCATCCCTGGATTATCCACGAGCACTGTTTCGATCTTCGGAAGACATGAAAAACGAGGAATCTTGTAAGTATCAAAGTTCTCATCTAAAATCCTGCCGCTCCTGAAGCGGATTTCTTCGCTCAGACAATACCCGAGTCCCATTGTGATGCAGCCTTCGATTTGCATCCTGGTTCCTTCCGGGTTGATCACTTCGCCCGTGTCTTGGGCACACACAACACGTTCCACCCGGATTTCCCCCGTCTTTTTATCAACGTTAACCTCGGCCATTGTAGCCAAGTATGTGCCCAGATAATCCGTGCACGCAATCCCGTATCCCTTTCCGCTAGGCGTCTTCGAGAATGAGTGTCCAAACCTCTCTGCGGCTGCGTTAAGAACTCTTTCCATTCGTTTATCTGTTAAGTTTAGTAGTCGGAACTCCAGGGGATCCATTCTTGCTGTCTCAGCCATGATGTCGATGTGGGACTCGATGGCAAACACATTGGTGTTGCTGCCTGGGCCGCGCCAGGCACCGACACCGAAGGGATGGGCACTGCCCCCGTTGCCTCTACCTCCCCAGCCTCCGTAGGAAAAGACACGGTAGTGAGGGATGTTATAGAAGGGCTGAGAGCTTCTGCTGCCTGCAAAATAGTTATGGTATTCCCAGAAGCTGATTTGATTTGAGCTGTTGAGACCGGATCGAACGTGTATCACAGCTGCCGGCCGGAAGGTATCATAGAAGAATTCCTCTTTCCTGCTCCAGGCAACCTGTACTGGTTTTCCGCTCAATTTGGCAAGTTGCGCGGCTTCGACTATCTGTTGTCCTTGGTTTTTTCCACCAAATCCACACCCGACAAAAGGCGTGATGACACGCACATTCTGGGAAGGTAATCCCAGGACCCGGGCGACTTCTCCTTGTGCTCTAAAAGGAGCCTGTGTGGAGGCCCAGACTGTGGCTTTATCTCCCTCTATTTTTACGACGGCTGTATGGTTTTCTGTCGGAGCGTGGGCGACGTAATGATTGAAGTATTCTGCTTCGAAAGTTTTACTGGCCGAACTCTTCCCCTCATCGAGATTTCCAGCTTCAGTTACGATTTCCCCATCAGGAGCAGAATCTTTTAGATGTTTAAAGATAGTATTGTTATCCACCTTGAATTCGGGTATTTCGAACCGGGCTTTTATTAATCCTAAAGCCTTATCTGCCACATCACGGTGTTTGTGAAGAACCGCGATCATTTTTTCATCATGAATGATTTGGATGTCTTTTATTTTTTGTGCGGCAGAGGTATCCACACTTGTGAGCTTTGCTCCGTGAGCCGGAGGCCTTAATATCCTGGCGCAGAGCATTCCGGGTAACCGGATGTCTCCTGCAAACTTGGCTTCTCCGGTGACTTTAAGCCTGCCGTCCAAACGGTCTGTCGGTTTTCCCGAAAGAGTGTGTTTTGAATAATGCTTGATCGGCGGTTTTTCCTCGAGATGCCTCTTGATTTTTTTCCCTTTGGCGAGTTGGGCATAGGTAACCTTCTTCTCTGGATTTTTTCGAATAAAAATGATTCCATCCTTCACCGCCAGTTTTTCCTGTGGTGTCTGAAGACGTTCAGCAGCCAGCTGAATGAGAATGGCCCTGGCTTCTGCTGCGGCCTGACGCAAAGGGGGGCCAAAATATTTTGTGCTTCTGGATCCGAAAGTTCCGGCATCCCAGGGACAGAGTGCTGTGTCTCCCATGATCATATCGACGGTGTTTAAGGGCACATCGAGCTCCTCGGCAAGCATCTGAGCGAGAGAGGTGATAATCCCCTGTCCCATTTCAATCTTGCCAGTGAAACAGGAAACCCGGCCATCTTCTCCTATCTTGAGATAGGCGTTGAAATCCTCGGGATATTCGCGGCCTCGCCTTGCTTGTTGTAGGGCAAAAGGATCTCCCACCGAGAAAAGGATTAAAATTCCCCCTCCCATAAGTTTGAGAAATTCCCGGCGGTCAAGAGTGATAGGTTCTGCCTCTTTTTCCGGATTGGTCAGATTATACTCATCATCTTTCATGGCTTTTGTCCTTTCCTACTCCGAGCTGCGGTTTGGATAGCCTGGATAATTCGGTTATAGCATCCGCAGCGGCAGAGGTGCCCCTCCAGAGCTTCAGCTATTTCTTTAGAGGAAGGTTGAGAATTCTTCAATAACAGACTGTAAGCTCCCAGAATCATCCCTGGCGTACAAAATCCACACTGAAGTGCATTATGTTGCATGAATGCTGTCTGTAGGGGGTGGAGCCTTCTGTTTTGCTGAAGCCCTTCTATGGTGATGACTTCTTTTCCATCGATATTTTGGATAGGATATTGGCAGGATAATACCGCTTCGTTATCTACGAGTACTGTGCATGCTCCACAGAATCCCTCCCCACAGCTGTATTTTGTACCCGTGAGTCCAAGGTCAGAGCGCAATACCCATAAGAGCATGCGTTCTGGAGATGAAGTCAAACTTACATCTTTTCCATTGAGCTTAAAACGATATATTTTTTCCATTTTAACTCCATCTAGCCCTTAGGATTATAGTATTTTAAAACAAAAATTAACAAGTTTTAAGGTAGAAAATGCAATCATCAGCATTTGAAGTATTTTATTTTCTTTTTTTTTCTCTGTTTGGCTATAATATGTGTTCTGATTTTTAACAGGAGGCATGAAGTGAAGAGAACCATGGTCATCATCCTGGTATTCTTATTCTTGGCTCCCCTTTCTCTTCCCAAGGAAAGAGAGTATTTTTTTGATGAGCAGGCAGCATTGAGCTATCTCAAGGCCTTGGCTTCTGATTCGATGGAGGGTCGAGAGAGCGGTCAGCCAGGAGGAGTGAAAGCTGAAGAATACATCGCAGCCAAATTCAGAGAATGGGGATTAAAGCCGGCTGGTGATAATGGGACCTTTTTCCAGAATCTTACTCTGGAACACAGACATCCTATCTTTTTCGCGGGATAAACAGGACATCCAAGCCCATGTCTTTTCATACCAATGTCAAGGCATTCGTCTCGGTCAAAGCCATCTTTGATGAGGAACGACCCGCACGCAATGTTCTGGCAAAGATCGAGGGCTCTGATAAAAACCTGAAAGAGGAATGTCTGATCATCGGGGCTCATATGGATCATCTGGGGATTTATCCTCTGGGTGATGTGATGAACGGGGCCAATGACAATGCCTCCGGGACAGCGGTGGTCATAGAAGCTGCCCGGGTGATGAAACTCAACGGGGCCAAACCAGCAAGGACTGTTATTTTCGCTCTCTGGGCGGGAGAAGAGCAGGGGCTTTGCGGTTCACGCTATTATGTCGATCATCCTGTCTTTCTCTTAGAAAAGACCGTTGCCAACATCAATCTGGATATGGTCGGCATTGGAGGGGATAAAATCCCTTTTGAGGGAGCCTATTACGGTCCTGAAATATGGCAAGTCCTTAAGGAAAAACTCTCCACCCATATTCTTGATTCTATCTCCTCAGGTCGAGGAGGGCCAGGAGGCTCTGACCATCTTCTTATGGTCAATGAGAGATGCATATGGGGAGAGGAGGGCAAACAACAGATGCTGAATGTGGTCTCAGAAATACTGAAAGCCCATTATCAAGGCTCAGAGATTGCCGGTCTTTTTTCCGAGACATTCCTGAGAGTTCTGAGAGATGTTAGGGGAGAAGAGCAGACCAGCCCCTATTTTTATATCCCCCATTAATTGAAGCGGAGTATCGTGTTATCCGGGCTGGAAAGATTTTTCTGTTTGGTGTAGATTTAAGCTAAGGGAGGAGAATCTCAATCAGAGAGCTTGTTTTTACAGCCACATGCGTTTTCCTGTTCCTTATCTATCTGATCGCAGAGCGTCTCTCTGTTAGCCGTAGAATCCGCAGAGTTCCTCTGCGTATATGTGTCACAGGCACAAGGGGAAAATCGAGTGTCACCAGGCTCATCGCCTCTTCCTTGAGAGAGAGCGGTCTTTGTGTCCTGGCCAAAACCACCGGATCAAAACCGGTCGCTATTTTTCCTGATGGCAGGGAGGAGGAGATTCGAAGAAGAGGATTGCCTTCTGTCCTCGAACAGAAGAGAATCCTCCAATCTGGAGCCAGGCTGGGGATCGATGCTTTAGTCTGTGAAATGATGGGTATCCATCCTGAATCAGGGTACATAGAGTCCATACGGATTATAAGGCCGCAGATAATGGTGATCACCAATGTCCGCCTTGATCATCTGGCCCAAATGGGCTCATCCAAAGAGAGAATTGCTCGGGTCTTTTCATCCTGGATTCCAGAAGGAAGCACGGTCTTTATTCCCCGGGAGGAGTTTTATCCAGATTCTCACAAGTTGGAAGAGGAGCGAAAGTCGAAAATCATTCGTATATCACAGGATTCATATGATGCTTCTCTTTTTTCCAGTGAGAAATTCCCTTTTTTTGAATGGAAGGAAAATGTCAGTCTGGCTTTGGCTGTGGCCAAACACCTGAAAGTAAGCCGGGATGAGGCTCTGCGTGGAATGGCCAAATCCAAGCCGGATTTTGGGAGTCTGAAAATCTGGAAAGCAGATTGGGGCAAGCCTCCTCGTTCGCTTGACTTTGTGAGCTGTTTTGCGGCCAATGATCCTGAATCCACAGGAATTGTCCTTTCCTTTCTTAAAGAAAGAGGCGTTTTTCAGGAAAAGAAGATTGTGGGACTTCTCAACCTGAGAGGGGACAGGGGAGACAGGACACTTCAGTGGTTGCGAGCCTTCAAGGAGGATGCCTTCTCCCTGTTCAGCCAGATTTATCTTGTTGGCTTTCATGCTCATGCGTTCAGGCGCAAATTTAGAGGAACAGAGAAAGAGTCTTTCAGCGTTCTCAAGAGCCAGTCGCCCGAAAGGATCATGAGCTGTATCCTGGAAAAGGAAAAAGGTGAATGCCTCCTGGTAGGGATGGGGAATATCGGTGGAGCGGGCGAGAGTTTGGTCAATTATTGGGAGAGCAGAGGAAAGTCTTATGGTATATGAGACTCTCATCATCGGAATTGGAGTCGCATTTATCTATGTTGAACTCATGGATATCTATCCTGGAGGGATAATTGTGCCTGCATACATCGCCCTTTATTTGGATGAACCCTTAAGAGTTGCTGCCACGGTCGCTGTTGCTTTTGTGAGCCTTTTATCCTACCGCTTCCTCTCTCGGTTTCTGATCCTCTTTGGAAAGCGCAGATTTATGATGTTTATCCTGCTGGGCGCTCTGTGGGCTCAAATCTGGTATCTTCTCTTACCTCATTTCTATCAGGATCCTTTCGGTCTTAAAGTTATCGGATGGCTGATTCCAGGGCTTCTGGCCAATAACCTGGAAAAACAGAAAATTATTCCCACCCTGGCTTCATTGCTCATCGTTTCCACTCTGACCTATGCGCTGGTTTCTATTCTTGGCTGGTTGATTCGGTAGCAAAGAGATCATCCGGGGCAGGGATTCGCTACATGGGAAGGAAGAATGATCGCTCGAGAAAATAGTCCTGAGAGTTGCAATATCTTTGGGCATCTGGCGTGATGAGAAGATTGTTAGGCAAAGGATTTGTTCCTGAAGAGGGGAAAAGCGGAAACGGCAAAGTCCTCTTCATTCTTTTTGCCTTAAGTGTCCTGTTTCTTGTTGCGGCCAGAGCTGTGGTATTCAAAGGGAAGGAGAACTTAGAGAAAGAGATGGTTACAGCTTCTGAGATCATGCAGCAGGGTATGGAGGTTCTCAAGGAGTGCCGGGAAGCAGAGGGGATTCCTATAGATCAACAATTCGATCCGAACCGGACAGGACTCATCGGACTGAAACACTCACCTTTGACCACCTCTCTAGGTCAGCTGGAGGCTAAAAGAACCACAACAAATCCCAATTTTGCTGCCCTGGTCGTTTTCCTGCTGAAAGAAGCTGGGATAAAAAGAGGAGAGACTATAGCCGTTGCAGCGTCAGGTTCTTTTCCTGCCCTGATCCTGGCTGTGCTTTCTGCTTCTCGAGCCCTGAACCTCAGGCCGCTGGTGATATCCTCCCTGGGAGCCTCGCAATGGGGGGCCAATCATCCTCGCTTTCACTGGCTTCGCATGCATGAATGTTTGTTGAAAGCCCATGTTCTTGATTGGGAGCCCATCGCCCTGTCTCTGGGAGGAGATAGGGACAGGGGAGAAGATGTAGAAACGCAGACCCGATCCCTTCTTGTTCGAGATATAAAAGAGAGCGGCATTTTCTTCATTACGGAGCAGAATCTGGAGCGCAATGTCCAGTTGAGAGTGGCCCTTTACAGAGAGCAGGCTGGAAAGGAGGGGATAAAGGCTCTGGTAAACATCGGGGGAAGCTGGCCGAGTATGGGTAACGATCCTGAGGTTTTGAAACTGAAGCCCGGACTGGTCGAGGTGGATCGTATTTCTCCACCGGAAAGAAGAGGGATCATCCACGAAATGGCGTACCGGTGTATACCTGTAATTCATCTTCTTTATATCAGAGGTCTTGTCCACCGCTACGGTCTTCCCTGGGATCCGATCCCTCTTCCGCTGCCTGGCAAGGGGACACTTTATCAGATAACCAGGAAAGAACAGCCGGAATTTATCTTCAGCGCTGCTACATATTTATTTTTGGTGTTTCTTGTGGTTGTGATGAGAAAAGTCCTGCAGTGATTCCTTCTGCTGAGGAAATCAGGGACATGTGCCTATCTTCTGAGATCGATAACGTGTCCCTTGATTTCCATCAATGGGTGAGAAGGGATCTCCCCATGGGAAAGGGCACCAGTCTTTATCTATCTGTATTTTATGGTGAGAGCAGAGAGGCAGTGGTAGGATTGAAATTTTTTTTTATCCTGGCAGAGGTCCCGCTCGATGATGAGAATACCCAGAGGGTAGTCTCCCCATCGGTACTGCCTTATGTCAGACCGAGACCCGGTTATTGAGGCCAGCTCAGGCACTCCTTGATGAACCTCGGGAAGATCTAAAGCCTTCAGCACAAGGTTAAGGGAGGAAAAATTCCACAGGTGAAGATAATTTCCTCTTTTATCCAAGGTAAGAACGAGCTTTGGCTTTGGCTCTTTAAACACATAACGGAGCTTGATATCTTCACTCAAGATCTCTCTATCCTGATGATAATTCAAAGTGAGAATTTTTTCAGGGAAGATTTTTCCCTTGATTTCGAATATGTCCCACTTGCCGATCTCACTCCGCTGAAAAAAGATGAAAATAAGAAAGATGAAGATCAAGATGAGGGAAGCGCGGAACAAATATTCAATCTGTTTTTTGACCGTCAGCTTCAAAAACCAGAGCAGGGCAAGAAAAAGGAGAATGGAGGTGATCGTCCTGAAGGATATCAGATGTCCGAGAGTTTGCCAGATTTCCATCATTTTTTTTCTCTTATCGCTTACGGGTCATTGAAGAAAGGATACTACCCGAGAGAGACGGAGTTGAGAAGACTCAAGAGCACCAGTTGTTCTTTCATTTCAAGCTCTTTCCCTCGCCTATTTTAACAAAAATTGAAAAGCAGAGGCAATCCCTGATTTCCCGTCTCAATAGACTCCGAGGATTTTGCCCAGAGTCTTGCAGTTGTGGACAGCATGAGCGTGGTAATCATTGTTGAAGTAAACATAACAATCCTCGGCAGCGGTCTCCTTTATGGTTTTTGCCCACCATTCCAGTTCTTGCTCAGGATAGCTGTACCGGTACCCACCTGTCAGTCCATGAAAGCGGAAATAACATGTCTTGGTTGTTTCGATCACTGTTTTTGGTACTTTAGTCGAGGAGACCGTGCAAAAGATGGCGTTATTGGCTTTGAGAAGCTGGTAGACTTCTTCTCTGTACCAGCTTTCATGACGGAACTCGATGACATTTCTATAACAGGGAGTAAGAGTCTGGAGAAATTCTTTGAGAAGATCCATATCTAGAGTAAGCGAAGGGGGGAGTTGGAAGAGAATGCAGCCCAATTTATCTCCGAGTGAGTCGGCCAGGATGTAGAAATAACGGACTTCGCTTTTGACTCCTTTTATTCGTTTCAAGTGGGTGATTTGGCGGTTGGCCTTCAGGGTGAATTTAAAACCTTGGGGGACCTTAGCCTGCCAGCCTTTAAGAGTCTCTGGTTTAGGAAAGCGGTAGAAGGTCATGTTGATCTCCACGGTGTTGAAATGTTGAGCATAATAAGGAAGCCAGCTCCTTTGAGGCATATCTTCAGGATAGAATCTTCCTTCCCAGCCCTCATAACTCCATCCAGATGTGCCTAGACGATAAATCATGAGCCTTTTATCGTTTTCCTCATGAAATAGGCTTCTATCCAGCCTTTATTTTTCTTTTCTTCTGGCTTTTCCCATACCCTTGGTCGTGTTTCTTCCTCCTCTTCTCCTTTACTCCCCACTTTGAAAGGAGTCAGGGATCTGAGTTTAATCAGAAGGCTTCCGATCATCTTTTTCCTTATGCAGGGGAATGCCGTAGGGTCCATCAGGAAGAAGAGCCACCCTCGGCTCCTTCTGAAGACGCTGGCGAAGGATGTTAAGGGTTGAAGCAAGGGATTTCTCCACCAGCTCCTGGAGGGATTTTGCCTGCGGGACAATAGATCTGGCATCTTTGCCTGGCAGCCAGGAAAATTCCTCCTCAGGAATATCAAGCGTGCAGTAGATCAGGTTTTGGGGAGGGGTTTTCTTAAAAAGCCTGGTCCACATCTGTGCCTCCCATTGTTCTGGAACAAAATTCCATTCCGGATCGATGATCATTTTGAGGAATTTCTCCGTCCCCGATTCCCCTAAGAGATGCATCATATCTTTATAGTTTGAGCCTCCGATGGGATCAGGATCAGTATGGTGGGCCGCCAGGAGACAGATCCCCCCTTCTTGGATCAAAGGCACACAGGTCAAGGCCCCCTTGGCTGCCTGATAATGGTTGACTCCGACATAACCTGTGTGACTGAGGACAAGATGGTATGTCCGCTCAGCAGGGATGGCGGCGTAGCTTTTGAGCTTTTCAAAGGCAGATAGAAAAGCTTTCTCCATATCTCCAGCGAAGACGCCTGTTAGCCTGTAGCGAGAATCAAGAGTGACGTTGATGATGAAGTCGCATCCAGCCATCCGGGCGACACGGAGGGCTTCCTCATGGACAGGGTTTCCTTCCAGGATAAGATCTGTCGCACGGGGGGATGAGAGGAGAGGCCCGCTGTGGAGAAGGTGGATGGAGGACTCGCTCATGAGGCCGGGGCAGATGGATTTTCTTCCCCCCGAGGCACCGCCCATGAAGTGGCTTTCTACCAGTCCGGTCAAAATTTTTATATCACTTTCCATATAATAACGATTGAGTAGGATTTCCCCTCCCAGTTCTGTTTTTCCTGCAAGAGTCAGGTCCCTTTCATCACGGCTGTCGTGTTGGATGATGGGAATGCCCAGAGAAAAAATACGTGGATCGAGCATCTTTCCTAGCTCTTCTTCAGCCATCTGTCGATGAGTGCCTGTAGCTACAAGGAGGCTAATCTGAGAGGAGGGAAGTCCGGCTTTTATCATTTCATCGACCACGGGGAAAAGGATGCCTGAATCTCCTGAATAGGGGACCGGCCGGGTGTTATCTGAAATGACCACCACAGCCTTCGCCCGAGGATTTCGGCGAAGCTTCTGAGAAACGATGACCTTCAATGGAGGAGTGTCTGCGGGATTTTTGAGGGCATGATGGATTTCTTCCTCGGGTAGGGGAAGAGGTGTTGCCTTTCCCATGGGGAGGATATCGGTGTGGTCAGGAATTTTTAGGGGGAATTGCACACGACCCAAATCGAGGAGAAATTCCTTCATTATCCTGAGGCCTTACCTTTTTGTTTCCGCTCGTCATGTGCATAAAGCATTGCCCTACGGACTTTGCATCTTACATTTTTCTTTAAACGCCGGAGCGAATAATATAACATAAATAACGAACAAAGAGGAAAAATTGCCAAAAACCTTACTCAGAGTTATAAAATTAAATAAAGAAATGAGTGGAAAGTTCGGCCTGATTGGGACCATCACTCTCGATCATATAAGCCATGAGTCTGGCTCGCTCTGGAAAGGCATAGGTGGTGTCCTCTATCAGGCGTCTGTTCTTTGTGCTTTGGAAAGGGAGGTCTTTCTCTACACCAATCTCGGCCAGTGTTTGGCCGAAGATGTGGAAAGGATCATCAAGAAATGGCCGACGCTTCAGAGGAAAGGAATCAATATTATGGCCGGCCCTGGAAACCTGGTTTATCTCCATTACCCTCCGAGCGGAGAGAGAGAAGAGATTCTCAAATCCGTGGTTCCTCCTTTGGATTCTTCTCGGATTATCCAAGATCTTCCTCTGTTTGACATGCTTATTCTGGTCATCAATTCTGGGTTTGATATCGAACTGAAAGACTGGAGAAGTGTCGTCCGAAAGGCTTCCTGTCCCATATGGATAGATATTCATTCTCTGCCTCTTTCCCGAGAGATCGGAGTTAAACGGAAATATCTGCCTCTGCTTGAGTGGAGGAAGTGGACAGAAGGAGTTCATTTTGTCCAGGCCAATAGCAAAGAGATGTCTTCCATGCTGGGACATCCAGAGCAGGAGCCTTCTCCGGAGGGAATGAGAAATTTTGCAGAACAAGCCTTTAGCTCAGGAACTGAAGCAGTTTTTGTGACTTTAGGCAAAGAGGGAGTCCTGGTGATGACTCCGGCTGAATCCAAGCTTATCTCTTCCCCTGAAGTGGGTGAAGTTGTGGATACCACAGGATGTGGCGATGTCTTTTGTGCCTCGACAGCGGTTGCTCTGGCTGAGGCAAAAGACCCTGTTAAGGCTTCAACCTTTGGCCTCAAGCTGGCCTCAAGGGCTGTCGGAGCCAGAGGCATCCAGGAAACTTACATGAAAGGAATGAAGAAATGAAGAAAATCAAATCAGGGATAGTCTTCTTGGTTATAGTCTCTCTCCTTGCAGGCTGCAGGAAGCCAGCCCAGCGCATAAAACCGATCATTCCTCAGGAGATCGAGGCCCATATTCGCTTTCTCTCCCATGATCTTCTGGAAGGCCGCGCTGTGGGAAGCCGCGGTTTGGCCCTTGCCTCTCTCTATCAAGAGAATTTCTTCCGCAGCCTTGGCCTTGAGCCTCTTTTTGGAGGAAGCTTCCGTCAACCTTTTGACCTTGAAGGGAGTTTTCCTGATAGCAGAGCTAAGGTAGAGATTTTTGGAGGTGAAGAGTCCATCCAGCTCCAAATTTTCGAGGATTTTGTGGTCAACTCTTTTCGTGAAGACTGTCCTGAGGGAGTAGAAGGGGAGCTTGTCTACTGCGGCTACCTCATCCAGGCCCCTGAGAGGGAATGGGATGACATAAAAGGTGCCAATTTAAAGGGAAAAGTGCTCCTGGTGGAGATCAACGAGCCTGGAAATTATCCAGGGGGCATTTTTGACGGAGAAGATATGACCTATTATGGCCGCTGGATCTACAAATTTGAGAAGGCAGCAGAACTGGGAGCTACAGGCATCTTCATCATCCATGACACTAAAGGCGCAAGCTATGGTTGGGAAGTGGTGAGGAACTCCTGGTCAAGGGAACGCTTCTTCCTTTCGGATAGGGAACAGAGACTTTTCTTTCAAGGCTGGCTGCATGGAGAAGCAGCCGAGTCTGTCCTTGCCTCTGCGGGTATGAACCACCCGGAGCTTTTAGCCCGGGCTGAGGATAAGGAGTTTCAGCCTGTTCCCCTCGACATCAGCGTCCTTGTTCGTCAGAAGCCTGAATTCCGTACGGTTTCCACTGAAAATGTAGGTGCGCTTCTTCGGGGCAAACACAGGAAAGCTAAAGACCGTTATGTCATCCTCTCGGCTCATTATGACCATCTGGGAAAAGACCCTGCAAAAGAGGGGGATCAAATCTACAACGGAGCTGTGGACAACAGTTCGGCATCCGCTTGTCTTCTTGCCCTGGCCCGTTTCTACTCCCAACAACCTGAAACCCTCAAAGCAAACCTCATCTTTTTAGCAGCCACTGCCGAGGAGGAAGGGCTTCTGGGGTCGGATTATTTTGCCCGCCATCTTCCTGTCCCCCATTCTTCTGTTCTGGCCAATTTGAATTTTGAGATGACCAATGTCTGGGGAGAAACCGAGAATCTCTATGCTATAGGAGCCAAGCATTCCGACCTGGGTGATTTCTGCCGCCAGGCGGCCGAAAATCTCAAGCTCGGCTACATTCCTGAGAGGCTGGCTCACCTGGGCTACTTTTTCCGTTCCGATCAGTTGAGCTTTGCCCGGGCAGGTATCCCTGCGGTCTGGCTTCATGAGGGAATCTCATCCCGCGGCGATGATAAAGACTATATAATAAGAAAAAACGAGGAATATCGACGGGAGATGTATCATCAGGTCACAGACGAAATCGGAGAAGATTGGGATCTCAGAGGCACGGTGCAGATTGCCCGGTGGGCTCAAGAGATCATTTCCCTCCTCGCAGAGGCAGAAGAGCTTCCCCGGTTTAAAGCCTCAAGCTCTTTCAGAAGAAAAGATCAATAGTTTTTTTTATATTTTTCGGCTTTGGAGATGAAAGGTTTTGTGCTAAAATTATTCATACAGAAATGAAGAGTTCCTATCTTTCCGATTATCTCAAACCTACTCAAGTTCTCTTTAACCTCAAAGCTAAGGATAAGGTTCAGGCTTTAGAAGAGCTGCTGGATGTATTGGCCAAGCAGGAGCTTATCAAGAACAAAAAGCTTATCCTGACCCGGATCATCGACAGAGAAAGACTGGAGTCCACAGCCATCGGGCATAAAGTGGCACTTCCCCATGCCCGGGTGGACACTGATGGCCAGATTGCAGTGGCTGTGGGGAGATCGAAAGAGGGGGTAGATTTTGATGCCGTGGATAATAGAAAAGTTCATCTCATCATCCTGGTCATCTGGAATCCCTTCCTTCCCGGACTTTTTAACCATCTCTTTGCTGGGCTTGCTCAATTTTTAAGAAGACAGGCCTTCAGGGAGAGAATATTCGAAGCCAAAAGTCGATCCGAACTGTACAAAGTGCTCTCCGAGGTAAAGTTGAGCCTTCCCAGTGAAGACAGAATCATCAATCGGGCCTCCCTCCTTAAGAAGCTCCAGGATATCGAGATCAAGATGAAAAAGGTGAAAAAAAAGCAGCGTGATGAGCTGGAAGAGAAGGCCAGTCTGATTCGCGAAGAACTTGATCAGGCTCTGGTAGCCCGCTTTGATCGCCTGATGGAAAGATACGGTTTTGCCGTGGCAGAGGTGGAGGATGGGGCTTGCCAGGGTTGTAACTTCTATATGGCAACAGGAATGAGCTCGGCCATCGAAGGAAGCAACGATATCTATGTCTGTGAAAACTGTGGCAAATTTTTGGTGGCCAAAAAAAAGAAGTCCAGATAACTATTCTACCTTCTTTCTAACCAGATCCACAGGTTCCTTCAGCCTGTAGACTGGAAATTTATAAAAATTTGGTTCTGGGATTTGTCGAAAATCCCTGAGATTTCCCTCTATAAGATTTTTCATATGAGGACGTTTTCAAAGAATGGACACTATGGTATTATTTCCTTTTTTCATAATGCAGAGACGAAAAATGTCTTATCGGAAATTCTTCAACAAATTGCTGCTTTTGGTATGTCTTGTTGTTCTCGTTGGTCAAATCTGGGGTGAAGATCCCTCTAAAAATTCAGAACGAAACAGTAACAATCCGCGGGATGCGAACGGCAAAAGGTACATCACTGCCATCCGTACGGAGACTCGATTGGATATTGACGGGTTTTTGGACGATCCAGCTTGGCAAACCGCCCGGTTTCAAGGGCAGTTTTTACAGCGCGAGCCAGAAGAAGGGGCGCCAGCATCCGAAAAAACCGAAGTAGGGTTTCTTTGCGATGAAAAGAATCTTTACATTGGCGTCAAGTGTTACGATTCTGAGCCGGACAAGATTATCGCCAGAGAGATGCGGCGCGATGCCATTGTCGATGATGATGACTATTTTGAAATGGTGCTGGATACCTATCACGACCATCGGAGTGGGTATTATTTCATTACCAATCCCCATGGTGTCAAGCGTGAAGGGGTACTGGCCAACGAGGGCCGAGACTACAACCCTTCCTGGGACGGTGTCTGGTCATGCAAAGCAAAGATCACCAATGAGGGCTGGTTTATTGAGATCGCTATCCCCTGGAAAACATTGCGATTCACAGAGCAAAATTCGTCTGTGTGGGGTATCAACTTCGCGCGGATGATTCGGCGGAAGAATGAACATGTCTACTGGCAGCTCATCCCGCGTGATTTTGGAAGAGGAGCGGGAATATTCCGTCTCTCTGAGGCGGGGTCGCTGCGGGGCATAGCTGATGCAAAAATGGGAGGTAATCTGGAACTGAGACCTTATTTTTTGGGAGGCATGGAAAACGACCTCAACACAAATTTTACCACGGATCATCTGGGCGATATGGGGCTGGATGCAAAAGTGGCACTTACAGCAAATCTGGCTTTAGACCTCACCTTAAACACAGATTTTGCCCAGGTGGAAGCAGACCAGGAACAGGTCAACCTGACGCGTTTCTCTCTCTATTATCCTGAAAAACGAGAATTTTTTCTTGAGGGCGCCGAGGTCTTCTCATTCGGCGGCAGTGGGGGGAATCTTTGGCATAGAGAAGATACTGATATGAATCTTTTTTACAGCCGTCGACTCGGACTTGTCGATGGCCATGAAGCACGGATACTGGGCGGTGCCAAAATGGTGGGAAAGGTAGGAAAATATCAAGTCGGGGTAATGAATATAGTAACAGATGATGTTACCTTTCAAGAAGAGGGTGAGACAACCAAGGTCAATGCAACAAATTTTACCATAGTGCGTTTCCGGCGCGATATTCTGCAGCGAGCCACAATAGGGATGATGTTCCTGAACAGGGAAGATTTACGTTCCTCAGACTTTAACCGTTCTCTGGGTTTCGATGGTCACATTCCTCTGAGTCTTTACTTCACTCTTTCGGGCTATCTCGCAGCTACTTTTGGACCCGAAGAAGCGAATGATGGCCAAATCATTAACATGAATAAGCAAAACCTGGTGGGCAAACTCAGTCTGGATTACAATAGCGACTTGTGGAAGGCTTCGGCTTCATACCAGGATGTGGGAGCCCGTTTCAATCCGGAAATAGGGTTTATCCGTCGCACGGACTTTCGTCTCAGTAGCGCCTCTGTCGAATACTCTCCGCGGCCTAAACAATCGTCAGTTATCCGACAGTTTAATTTTCAATTGGAGGGCAGCTATCGTGCTGACCATGATAACAGGATGTTAGACAGAGAGATAGAGGCATCATTTTCAATTAATTTCCAAAACAGCTCACGCTTCAGCATCTATGTTCAACGGCAAAGTGAGTTTATCGATTATGACTGGCAGGTACGTGAAGGATTCCTCATCCCTCAAGGAACCTACACAGGCTACATATACTCTATCAACGCGGAAAGCGATAAGAGCCGTGCCATTGCAGGTGAAATTGATATTGATTATGGGAGTTATTATACCGGTCGTCAAATGAGGTTTGGTCTTAACGGTACAGTTACCCGCATCCGGCGGATGAGGATGGAGGTAGACTACAGTCATAATTATGTCGATCTTCCTGAAGGAAGCTTCCACACCAATACGCTCGGACTGCGTATGTTTTACTTTTTCTCTACGGAGCTGTATTTGAAAGCCTATGTGCAATGGAACGACGACAAATACTATAACACAGGGAAAGAGAGGATCGTCAGCGATATTCTGCTGCGATGGATCTATTCACCGGCATGCAATCTCTATCTGGTTTACAACGATAGCCGACTGGTCGGACCGGGTGCTAATGAAATCACCAATCGGACATTGATGATCAAGGTCACTTATTTCTGGCGTAAGTGATGCTCAAATCAAGAATATGGTTGATAAAGAAAAGAAAGGGAAGGTTCTTAAGATTTTAGAGGAAACAGAATACTAAAAGCATTAAAGCTTAAATCTAAAAAAAGGTACTTTCCAAAAAGCTTCAAAAATGATTTTTTTAGATATTTTAGAAACACCGCCGGCACGGTCTTCAAATATGATGGGGACTTCCGTAAACGTAAATCCCTTTTTATATGCTTTGTACTTCAGTTCAATCAGAAAACCATACCCTTCTGCTTTTATGGCATCTAGATTTATATTTTCTGGGTCTTATATAACTAGTCTACCTTCTCTTTAGCCAGGTATACGGGTTTTCGCAACCTGTATACTGGATAGACTTGGAACTGGCGTCCCCATTGAGGTACCAGGTAGCGGTCGAAGATATTCCAGACCAGCAAGCCGTCGTCGCTTTCTGCTTCTAGAAGGCAGGAGGCTAGGCGACCAAGAGGCTGGGCTGCAGGGATGAGAAAAGTTCCTGGTGGAAATTCCCGTTCTTCGGTCTTGTATTCGCCCTTAACTTCGTTCAAGTAATGTCCCTGGTAGAGCCTCGAAGCACTTTTAATTTCATCCACGCGAAAAGACTCTACCTCCAGCATTGCAGGCTCTGCCAGTCTCTCCACCGTAAGACCGTGGGCCAGAAGTATGTCCGTGATCGCTGAATCAGAAAGAGGGATGAGATAAGCGTAGGGTAGAGGGATGCTTCTTTTGGGGATAAAATGAGCGAAATAGGGAAGGGTGTAGGTCTTTTTCTTTTCTGTCTTTTTTATCTGGGGCCATCCCTGTTCCCTGCTGATGACCTCCATCTCCCAGCCTTGGATGGTGATATTCTCTTCAAGCGGTTTTATGTCGATTTCGACGCCGAAGGTATCTTCTTCAGATGGATCTAAACCCCTTTCTGTGGTTTTCCGGTCAGCCTCGGCCACCAGATGGACGATTTCCTCTTTATGATTTGTGCAGTAATCCAGGATGGAGCGGAGAAAGTTGTAGCAGGCCAGCACTCGCGTTTTGTAATCAGCATAGGTGTAGTTTTCATCCAGGATAGCCAATCTGTTGCGGAGCCCCATATAGTTGAATAAAAGGCGGGGAAGATGGGAGGCTGTCATCCAGCCTTTTTCAGGCTCTTCGAAATCCATGAAGTTTCCATAAGGGATGGAGAGGGTGGCGTACTTTTCCATGAGGTTTTCTTTTATTGATGGGAGCATTCTGTCCCTCATGTACTGGATGATGGAGGAGTCGCTGTTGGGATTGAGAATCCAGGAATAGGTGACAGGTTCTTCGTGGTAAGACCCGTTTGTGGTATGACAGTCTACCAGCAGCACCGGATCCCAACGGAGAAGTACGTTTTGCACCAGCCCACGAAGCTCAGGGCTTTCCAGTTTCATGCTATCCCGGTTCAAATCCAGATTCTGTCCGTTGTAACGCACACCCACGCCTTTTTCCGGTCCCACCTGGTTGCGGCGGTTTTCCGGGCTGATTTTTTCATTGCCGTCGGCATTGAAGATAGGGGCGATAAGAATCACCAATTTATCCAGATAGGGAGGAGTTTCGCTCAGGAGAATATCCCTGGCCAGCATGAGGGAGGCTTCTTTCCCCTCCACCTCCCCGGCATGGATATTAGCCTGGAGATAGACAGCTGCTTTGCCGCTGCGATGAAGATCAAGGGGAGATGTCGGCGCCGGATTTCCGATAACGAGAAGTGGTACGGCTCTTCCTTCCGTGCTTCGACAGAGGGTTTCCACTCGAATCATCGAGCTCTGCTTCTGAAGGTGTCTGATGAATTCCATGACGTCAGCATACCTTGAGGTGGCGGTGAATTCGCTGGCTTCCGCCACAGTCAATGGCCTTTTCTTTGTCTGAGAGAAAGAAGTGATGGAAATGAGGATAAGGGCTAAGCCCACTGAGAAAAACTTTCTTATTTCTTTTTT
>Ga0315545_1001115_pt1 | contig 26970 bp, 25 predicted proteins | sample SalMarSW160210MG_FD_203096 | JGI IMG/M metagenome (GOLD analysis project Ga0315545, IMG submission 203096) | Salt marsh sediment microbial communities from the Plum Island Ecosystem LTER, Massachusetts, United States - Salt Marsh Sediment SW1602-10 ...
GTTTTGAAGGCTGTGGCCAATAATACCGCCATAGGAGACGTCACGGCTCTGGAAGACGAAAGCTCGGTGGAGGAAATAATGAAGGCCTATAAAGAACTCAAGGAAGAGAAGGTAAAGAAGAGTGGAAAGAAGAAAGGGAATAGGAAGTAAGATGTCGCCAGATATTGTTGTAGTTGCCCAATTTGTTGGGCAGAGGGTTGTGGTCGGAGATTGTGCTTGGTAAATCAGTCAACTACAAAATGCGGAAAATAATTGGAGGAATTTAAGTTATGGCTGAATTATCTTTACCATTTAAGTCCAGATACTTTCCTCTGCAGAAATTTCTCGATGTGTACCAGAGGTCCCTTGAGGAACCAGAGGAGTTCTGGTCGGAGGAGGCGCGTAAGCTGGATTGGTTTAAGACCTGGGACAAGGTGCTGGAATGGGAGCCGCCCTTTGCCAGATGGTTCGTAGGTGGGATGCTGAATGCCTCGCATATATGTGTGGATCGCCATATAAAGACGTGGCGCAGGAGTAAGGTTGCTATATACTGGGAAAGTGAGTCGGGAGACAGTAGGGGACTAAGCTATTCCACGCTATATCGTGAAGTCAACAGGTATGCTTCGGTCTTGAAGAATTGCGGTATAGGCAAGGGCGACAATGTTGTCTTGTATTTGCCGATGATACCTGAGTTGCTTATTTTCATGCTGGCATGTGCCAGGCTTGGGGCAATTCACACAGTGATTTTTTCCGGTTTCAGTGCTCAAGCGTTGGCCGATAGAGTCAATGATATACAGGCCAAGTTGCTGGTAACTGCCGATGGGGGATTTCGGAAGGGGAAGGTAATCCCGCTGAAGAGTATAGCCGATGAAGCTTTGACAAGGTGTCCCTCGGTGGAAAAGGTGATTGTGGTTAAAAGAACCGGATCTCAAGTCACCGTAAAGAAGCCAAAGGAATCATGGCTGGATGACCTGCTTGAAGAGGCGGCGCTCTACGTGGAACCGGAGCCAGTAGAATCGAATCACCCTCTTTACGTACTGTACACTTCAGGTACTACAGGTAAGCCTAAAGGAATTGTCCACAGCACAGGTGGCTATCTGGTACACAATTGTTCTGCTTATAAGTGGGTCTTCGACCTTAGAGAAGAATCTGTCTACTGGTGCACTGCTGATATTGGCTGGCTTACCGGGCATAGCCAGATGGTGTATGCTCCGCTGGCACATGGAGCGGCTACAGTAATTTATGAAGGAGCTCTCGACTATCCTACGATTGAAAGATGGTGGGACATTATCGAGAAGTACGGGGTTACCATATTCTATACCGCGCCGACAGCCATCAGGATGTTCATGGGATATGGTGAGGAGATGCTAAAAAATCATGACCTCAGCAGCCTGGAACTCCTGGGAAGCGTAGGAGAGCCCATTAATCCTGAGGCCTGGCTTTGGTTTTACCGCCATGTCGGTGGTGAAAGATGTCCAATCGTTGATACCTGGGGGCAAACTGAGACCGGTGGCAACATGATTTCACCTTGCCCTGGAATAGAGTGTTTGCCCTTGAAGCCTGGCTCAGCTACATTACCAATGCCGGGAGTGGAGGTTGATATATTCGATGAAGATGGCAAATCAATGCCGATGGAGCAGAGAGGTTTCCTGGTAATAAAGAGGCCATGGCCTGGGATGCTCCTGGGCATACACGGAGACCCGGAACGTTACAAGGAAGCTTATTGGTCGCGGTTTCCTGGCGTTTACTATACCGGTGACTATGCAGTAAAGGACAAAGATGGATACTTCTGGATCCTGGGGAGGGCTGATGAAGTACTTAAAGTAGCCGGGCATAGAATAGGCACCGCTGAATTAGAGGATGCTGCTGTCTCATATCCTCAAATAGCTGAAGCAGCGGTTGTGGGTAAAGCGGACCCGGTGAAGGGCGAGAGTATCGTCATCTTTGCTAGACTTAAAGAAGGCGTGGAGCCTTCTCCGGACCTGAAAAAGGAACTCGCTGGTCACATACGCAGAGAGGTAGGGCCTATAGCAGTTCCTGATGAAATTTACTTTGTCGCCAGGCTACCCAAGACAAGGAGTGGCAAGGTTGTGCGACGGATTTTGAAGGCCGTAGCCAATAATACTGCCATAGGTGACCTCACGACTTTGGAAGATGAAAGCTCTGTGGAGGAAATAATCAAGGCCTATAAAGAGTTCAAGGAAGGAGAGGTAAAGAAGAAGTAATATGACTGAATTATCTTTGCCATTTAAGTCCCGATATTTTCCTCTGAGGAAATTCCTAGATATTTACCAGGAGTCCCTTGAGGAGACGGAAGAGTTCTGGACGGAAGAGGCACGCAAGCTGGATTGGTTTAAGACCTGGGACAAGGTATTGGAATGGAAACCGCCCTTTGCCAGATGGTTTGTAGGTGGGAAACTGAATGCCTCGCATATATGTGTGGACCGTCATGTAAAGACGTGGCGCAGGAGTAAGGTGGCTATATACTGGGAAGGTGAGCCGGGAGACAGTAGAGGATTAAGCTATTCCACGCTATATCGTGAAGTCAACAGATTCGCCTCCGTCTTGAAGAATAATGGTATAGGCAAAGGGGACAAGGTTGTCTTATATCTACCCATGATACCCGAGCTGCCTATTTTCATGCTGGCATGTGCCAGGATTGGGGCAATTCACACAGTGATTTTTTCCGGTTTCAGTGCTCAAGCGTTGGCTGATAGAGTCAATGATATACAAGCCAGGTTGCTGGTAACTGCCGATGGGGGATTTCGGAGGGGTAAGGTAATCCCGCTGAAGAGTATAGCCGATGAAGCTTTGACAAGGTGTCCCTCGGTGGAGAAGGTTATTGTGGTTAAAAGAACCGGATCTCAAGTCACCCTAAAGGCGCCAAAGGAATCATGGCTGGATGACTTGCTTGAAGAAGCGGCGCTCTTCGTGGAACCAGAGCCGGTAGAAGCAGACCACCCCCTCTATATATTGTACACCTCAGGTACCACGGGTAAGCCTAAAGGAATTGTCCACAGCACAGGTGGCTATCTGGTACACAATTGTTCTGCTTATAAGTGGGTCTTTGACATTCGGGAGGAGTCGGTCTACTGGTGCACTGCTGATATTGGCTGGGTTACCGGGCATAGCCAGATAGTGTATGCTCCGCTGGCACATGGGGCAGCCATGGTACTTTATGAGGGGGCTCCCGATTATCCTACGATTGAAAGGTGGTGGGACATTATCGAGAAGTATGGAGTCACCATATTTTACACCTCGCCGACAGCCATCAGGATGTTCATGGGATATGGCGAGGAGATGCTGAGCAAGTATGACCTCAGCAGTCTGGAACTCCTGGGAAGCGTAGGAGAGCCCATTAATCCTGAGGCCTGGCTCTGGTTTTATCGCCATATCGGTGGTGAAAGATGTCCCATTGTTGATACCTGGTGGCAGACTGAAACCGGTGGCGTTATGATTTCGCCCTGCCCTGGCATAGAGTGTGTGCCTCTGAAGCCTGGGTCAGCAACATTCCCGCTGCCGGGTGTAGAGGTTGATGTAGTTGGTGAGGATGGCAGACCAGTGCCAGTAGAGCAAAGAGGTTTCCTGGTAATAAAGAGGCCATGGCCCGGGATGCTCCTGGGCGTACACGGAGACCCGGAACGTTACAAGGAAGCTTATTGGTCGCGGTTTCCTGGCGTTTACTATACCGGCGACTATGCCGTAAAGGACAAAGATGGATACTTCTGGATCCTGGGGAGGGCGGATGAGGTACTTAAAGTGGCCGGACATAGAATAGGTACCGCTGAATTAGAGGACGCTGCTGTCTCACATCCACAAGTAACTGAAGCAGCAGTTGTGGGTAAAGCGGACCCGGTAAAGGGTGAGAGCATCGTCATCTTTGCCAGGCTCAAAGAAGGTGTTGTCCCTTCTCCGGACCTGAAAAAAGACCTTGCTGGTCACATGCGGAAGGCGGTTGGACCTATAGCAGTTCCTGATGAAATTTATTTTGTCGCCAAGTTACCCAAGACGAGGAGCGGCAAGGTTCTGCGGCGGGTTTTGAAGGCCGTGGCCAATGATACCAGCGTAGGAGACCTCACGACCCTGGAAGACAAAAGCTCTGTGGAGGAAATAATCAAGGTCTATCAAGAACTTAAAAAGGAGAAAGAAAAGAAGAAGTAAGAAGTCGCCGGATATTAATTTCCTATCGAAAAATCAAAATTAAACAGCGTAGTTATAGACCAGGAGGTGTAAAATGGAGAATAACCTTAAGGCAGAGCTTGAGGTCAACGATGTATCTGTTGAACTCAACCCCTTCGTCGAGGAATCCTTAGCTCGAACTGTGGTCGGTGCAGTCTCTTCCTTGAAGGGAGCTGAAAACATACGGGAGCTGGAACTTTATCTGGAGCGGGGCGATGTCAAAATCGTCGTCAATGGGAATGAACTTCCCCTCACCCCTTTCCCCGCAGATATTATCGCCAACACAATAACCGGTTTGGTCTCTTCATTAGAGGGGGTGGATAAGATAGTCAATTTGAGGGTCAAGGTTAAGGCAGTATAGTCAATTATTGATACAAAAGTCACATACAACAAGGTTGTTAACGTGTAAAAATTGAGTGGTAAATCAAGGTAGTTTCTGGTGCAGATTAAGAAGACAAAAGTGAGAAAGGAGGGTGAAGATGACAGAGCAGCTATGTCCGGTTTGTGGTTGCACCATCGTAGGAGCTGGCTACGAAAAAGAAGGCGTTAAGTATTGTTGTGAGCCCTGTGCCACCGGTAGCGGACCTTGCAAGTGTGGATGTTGCCACCCTGTTGAAGAAGAAAAGGAAAAGCATTAGATCGGTCTAGGATATAGTGGGGCTGCTCAGTAGCAGGGAGGTTTAAATGCCTAACCATCTGATAAACGAGACCTCTCCTTATTTGCGTCAACATGCATATAACCCGGTGGAGTGGTACCCATGGGGTTCAGAGGCATTCGAGAGAGCTCAAAGGGAAGATAAACCCATCTTTTTATCTATAGGGTATTCAACATGCCATTGGTGCCACGTGATGGCCCATGAGTCTTTTGAGAATCCAGAAGTAGCCAGGCTCATGAACGAGGCTTTCGTTTCCATAAAGGTAGATCGTGAAGAACGTCCTGATATAGACAATGTTTACATGAGCGTCTGTCAGGTAATGACAGGCAGTGGGGGTTGGCCTCTTAGTATCATAATAACGCCGGATAAGAAACCTTTCTTCGCTGCCACTTATATCCCCAGGGAGGGTCGATTTGGGCTGATTGGAATGACGGAGCTAATCCCACGAATTAGAGAGCTGTGGGCAACGCGGCGAGGCGAAGCGTTAGGTCTATCTAATGAAATTGTCACCTTACTTCAGCAGACCTCGCGGGACACACCCGGTGAAGAACTAGATGAAGCGACACTTGAGCTCACATATGAGCAGCTTGCCCAACGCTTTGATGGACAGCACGCTGGTTTCAGCAGCGCCCCGAAGTTTCCCACCCCGCATAATCTACTCTTCCTGCTCCGTTACTGGAAACGTAGCGGCAACAAGGCAGCGTTGGACATGGTGGAGAAAACTCTCCAGGCAATGCGGCGCGGCGGCATCTATGACCACGTTGGATTTGGCTTCCACCGCTATTCCACAGATTCACAATGGCTTGTTCCCCACTTTGAGAAGATGCTTTACGATCAAGCTATGTTAGCTATGGCCTACACCGAGGCTTATCAGGCAACGGGAGAAGAAGATTATGAAAAGACAGCACGGGAGATTTTCACCTATGTCCTGCGGGATATGACAGCGCCGGAAGGCGGGTTTTGCTCGGCTGAAGATGCTGATAGCGAGGGGGAAGAAGGGAAGTTTTACCTTTGGACGCAGGAAGAAGTTCGTCAGGCGCTTGGCAATGATGAAGCAGATTTTGTCGCCAAAGTATTCAACATCGAAAAGGACGGCAATTTCGCAGAGCAAGCCACTGGAAAGAGGAGTGGTGTTAATATTTTACATTTAAGGAAGACGCTTGGGGAGCTCGCCTCCGACTTGAATCTGTCTCAACAAGACCTTCAGGAACATCTGGAAGTGATAAGGCAGAAATTGTTTGCTTACCGCGAGAAACGTGTTCATCCTATGAAGGACGACAAGATTTTGACTGATTGGAATGGTCTTATGATTGCTGCATTGGCGAAAGGGGCACAAGCCTTTGATGAGCCTGAGTATGCTGAAGTGGCTTGCCGTGCCGCAGATTTCATTCTTGGGAATATGCGCAAACCGGATGGTCGGCTTCTGCATCGCTATCGAGATGGCCAGGCTGGGCTAGAAGCTAATCTGGATGACTATGTTTTTTTAGTTTGGGGGCTAATAGAATTGTATGAGGCCATTTTCGGCGCAAGGCATCTTGAAGTTGCTCTCGAACTGACTAGTGAGATGGTGAGGCATTTCTGGGACGAAGATGGCGGTGGGCTTTATCTCACGCCCGACTATGGCGAAAACTTGTTTGTCAGAAAGAAGGAGATTTATGATGGCGCTATTCCATCGGGAAATTCTGTGGCAATGCTGAATCTGCTTCGTCTAGGGCGCATGACTGCGACCTCCGATTTGGAAGATAAAGCAGCGAAAATCGGTAGTGTTTTTTCCGGAAGCGTCAAACAATTGCCATCGGCGCATACTCAACTCATGGTCGCCTTGCATTTTGGGATTGGCCCTTGTTATGAAGTGGTTATCGCCGGCAAAGCAGAGGCGGAGGACACCAAAGCTATGGTAAAGGCGTTGCGAACACGTTTTTTGCCGAATAAGGTGGTACTTCTCAATCCCGATGAACGAGAATCGTCTGAGATAGCTAAGCTTGCCGAATTTACCAAAAATCAATCGAGTATCGGGGGTAAGGCAACAGTTTATGTCTGTATGAACTATAACTGCAAACTGCCAACGACGGATATAGACAAAATGCTGGAGTTACTTAATGTGAGATAGCCATTCCAGAAATGGAATAATCTGAATTGATAAAGAAGGTCGGGAATGGATAAGCAATAACATCTCCATAATGCTTTTGTCATTCCTGAAATGTTATAAATTTGTAATTTCTTCGACCACCGTTTTATAACTTTTTCACTAGTTCTGGTCTAAGATTGCAGCATAAAAGTATCGTTAGATAGCTTTGCCTGACAATTTCTTGCTCAGGGTTGAGCACAATAGGCAAAACGCAGTTAATAATAGATTGGAGGTGATCTCTATGTGATGGTGTAAGGGGCAATACAAATGGCGAAATGAAAAAAGAAAAGGAGAAAAAAGATGGCTAAAGTAGCACAAGAAATGGTAAAGAAGGCAGGCATTAATCTAAAGCAACTACTAGAACTTCTGGTCAACAATGCAGCTGCCGAACTCACCACCTATTACTACTACACGATTTTACGGGCGAACCTGATTGGACTGGAAGGTGAGACGATTAAAGAGATTGCCGAGACCGCCCGCATCGAAGACCGCAATCATTTTGAGGCACTGGTTCCTCGCATCTACGAACTCGGTGGCAAACTGCCCGAGAGCATGGTGGATTTCCATAACCGCTCCGCTTGTCCTCCCGCCAGCCTGCCGAAAAATCCGGCTGATGTCAAGGCCATTTTGACCGTATTAGTGGAAGCAGAGCGATGCGCAGTGCGGGGCTATACCAACATCTGTAACCTGACCGCTGGCAAGGACCATCGTACCTATGATTTGGCGCAGTCTATCCTCAATGAGGAAATCGAGCACGAGTCCTGGTTCTCAGAATTTCTGGGCGAGGGTCCTTCAGGGCATTTCCTGCGTCGGGGTGAGACTTCTCCGTTCGTATCCAAGTTTCTTAAGTAGGTTCGGTAACTGCGAAGGGGAGACGTTGTTTTGTTTCTCCCCTTCGTACTCCGATAAACGAAGGGTCTAAGAGATGCCGTATTCTTCACCTTCGGATTGGGATGACAATGTAGTGAACTATTAGCAAAAACCATTGCTTGGAGGTCGACAAATGTGAAGAGCTTCAGCAAGGAAGAACTTGTCCGGTACAATGGAAAGAATGGTGCGCCAGCTTACATAGCCTACAAAGGAAAGGTGTATGATGTATCGGCTAGTTTTATATGGAGAAATGGTAGACATCAAGTTGTTCACAATGCTGGCGAAGATTTGACTGGTGGTCTTGAGCACGCGCCGCACGGCGTGGGACTGCTTGAAAGGTTTCCTGTGATTGGAACAATGCTCGAGGATTGACCGAATTATTGATAGGTTGAGAGAGATTTATATAAACCTTCAGTTAGGGAGGTATGACCATGAGAAAAGCGATGACCAGCAGGGGTATTTTGTTTCTCGTCCTTTTCCTGATTCTAGTAGCTGCACTTAGCTTTGCGATAGTTATGAATCTTGACGAAACGGAGGAACTAGCACCTGTTGAGATTAGAGAATATGAAGGCATATACCTTTCATCAATAAATGATTTTAGGGAAAATTCCATAAAAGGTCCGCAGGAAATAGATGTAGAAAGTTATACGCTAAGAATTACCGGCCTGGTAACGAACTCTACAAGCTATACCTATGATGAGGTTGTGAACAGACATCAACACTATAAAAAAGTCGTAACATTGAACTGCGTGGAAGGATGGACTGTGAGAATTCTCTGGGAAGGTGTGCTGATCAGAGATTTGCTGGCAGAAGCGGAACCCCTGGCAAGTGCTGAGGTGGTAATATTCCATGCCTACGATGGGTACACAACTTCTTTGCCTATCGACTACATAATGGACAATGACATACTAATGGCATACAAGATGAATGATGTTATTCTTCCGCCTGAAAGGGGATTCCCTTTTCAACTGGTAGCAGAAAGCAAAGTGGGGTACAAATGGATTAAATGGATAACAGAGATTGAATTATCTGACGATGCTGATTATAGAGGTTATTGGGAAAGTCGAGGATTCCCGAACTGAGCGGAGCTGTGATAAAAGCTTCTTTGGAGACTGAAAAACATGGTTAATCAGCGACTGATGAAAGGTACAATACATTGGCTACTGACAGTTGTGGTAATAATCTATCTTATCACTGGACTTGGTATTACTGAGTACAGAATTGTTGAATCTCTAACATTTGGACTGTTGACTAAGAGTCTGGCTTATAAAATTCATATAAATCTAGAAATTCCTTTCATAATTCTGTTAATCTTGCATATCTGGCTCCTGCCACTCTTAAAATATTTCAAATTGAAAAAACTTAAGGAATAAGTGATTGGTCTTGTCTTTCCTGAATAAAGACCAGATGGATTGAGGGTATGATAGCTTTCCTGCAAAACCTCCACCCTGTAATCCAGGCTCTTCTGGCGACGTGTTTTACCTGGGCAATGACCGCTCTCGGAGCAGCCACAGTATTTGCGGCTAGAGATGTAAGCAAGCGGGTACTTGACACAATGCTTGGCTTTGCCGCCGGCGTGATGATTGCTGCCAGCTATTGGTCCTTGCTTGCTCCGGCCATTGAAATGTCTGAAGGTGGGAATCTTCCCGCCTGGGTTCCACCCGCGGTGGGCTTCCTCATTGGGGCTGCTTTCTTGCGAGGTATTGACAGGGTACTTCCCCATCTCCATCTTGGCTTTCCCATGGAGGAGGCCGAAGGCGTCAAGACATCCTGGCGGCGCAGCACCCTGCTTGTCACCGCCATAACTTTGCACAATATCCCTGAAGGTCTTGCCGTTGGGGTTGCCTTTGGAGCTGTTGCCGCTGGCCTTCCCGCAGCTACTTTACCGGCAGCTATTGCCTTAGCTATCGGCATCGGGATTCAGAACTTTCCCGAAGGGCTGGCAGTCTCCATGCCTCTTCGTCGTGAGGGAATGTCTCGCCGGAAGAGTTTCTGGTACGGCCAGCTATCAGGAGCAGTCGAGCCCGTCGCTGGGGTCATCGGGGCTGCCGCCGTTATCCTGGCAAGGCCCATCTTGCCGTATGCTCTGGCTTTTGCCGCCGGCGCCATGGTCTTCGTTGTGGTTGAAGAGCTGATTCCGGAGTCTCAACGTGGCGGCAATACGGATTTAGCCACCATGGGCGCCATACTAGGCTTTGTGGTAATGATGATGCTCGATGTCGCCTTTAGTTAGTCTATTTTCTCAATGGATGTGCTAAGCTGATTATGGTACACCAGATGAAATCCTGCATTTGATTTCGGTATCGACATGGTAAAGCTTACGTTCTACGGAGGCGTCGGGGAAATCGGAGGCAATAAAATCCTCCTTGAAGATGATAAGGGGAAGATTTTCCTGGACTTTGGCTATCCTTATAGTAAGTATCGAGTCTTCTATGAGGAGTATTTAAAGCCTCGCCCCGGAGCAGGACTCCTTGACATGTTAATAATGGGGCTGCTTCCCCAGCTTGAGGGCATTTACCGCACTGACCTGGAGACAGAAAACCTCTGGCAGCGATTTCGCCGAGCCGAGCATTACCGCAAACTTGAAGATATAGATGGAATTCTGTTAACCCACGCCCATCTCGACCACTCCGGCCACATATCTTTCCTGAGAGAGGACATCCCTGTATACGCCACCGCGACCACAGCATTTATCGCCAAGGCAGTACAGGACTCGGGCATATCATCCTTCGACCAGCAGGTGTGCTATTTTACACCCCGTGTGGAGGAATGTTTGCAGGGATGGAGGCAGGGGGCTTACGTTGCCAGCAGCAGTGGTGACCGTCAACGTCGCTTCTGCGTTGCTGATAAGTTAGAGCTGAGCGAGGAGGCCGAAAAATTTTGGGTAAAAGCTACCCGACAAAAGAAACTTGTCTCACAACCACTGGACGATATCGTTCACTGTAGCTTTAATCTGCGTTGCTTCCGCGTAGACCACTCCATTCCCGGTGCCTGTGCCTGGGGTATTGAGACAAGCTCTGGGTGGGTGATTTACAGCGGTGACCTGCGACTTCATGGCAGGCACGGCAAACTTACCGAGTCAATGATAAAGGAGGCAGCTCAACTACATCCCAGAGCATTAATCATGGAAGGCACTAATGTGGACAAAGCGACGAATGTTTTCGAGCAGGAGGTGTATGAAAATGCTTTCAAAGTTATTAACGATGCCAGGGGTCTGGTCATTGCCGATTTTCCTCCCAGAGATGTAAATCGCTTGCTTACCTTCTTGCAGGTTGCCAGAGACACGAAAAGGAAGTTAACCATTTTGCCCAGGGACGCTTACCTTTTAAAGACCATGCGCCTTCTCGACCGAGAGATACCTGACTTAACCGAAGAAGACGCTCTGGTCATCTACCAGAAGACAACGGCTGCGAGAAGTCCTGCTTTATGGTTGCGAAATATCTACCAGGACTACTCCAGCAAAATTGTCTTGGCTAAGGATGTTCGTTCTAATCAAAGTGACTTCATCCTCTGCTTCAGCTTTTGGGACTTGAATGAACTGCCCAGCATACAGCCCCGGGCCGGCAGCCTTTATGTCTTTAGCTCTAGCGAGCCTCATAATGAAGAACAGGAAATGGACTTCCGGCGTTTGCACCAATGGCTCAAGCGCTTCCAATTACGAGCATCTGGCCTCCCTATAGAAAGGAACGGCGGATGGGAAATACCTGAGGAAGAGAAAGGGCTGCATGCTTCGGGGCACGCTTGTGGTCCCGACCTGCTGAGAATTGCTCGTGAGATTCAACCGGAGGTGCTTATACCGGTGCACTCTGAGAAGCCCGAATTCTACGTGGATAATCTGAGTAACAGCGGAATAAAAGTCATCCTGCCCACCGAAGGTGGAACGGTTGAAATATGACCACCGAGCCCAGCGCCAACAAGCCTACCATGGCCGTCTTCTAGGCCCGATTAGCGTTGACGATTACGGTGCTCATTACCACAGCGGGCAATAGCCCGAGCCTCACTATTGACTTCAGGCTGGGATGCTCAGTTATGAATTCGGCTATTGGTGGGCTGACCCTGTAGTAGACGTCTACCAGAGCTTGTCCCAGTGGGTTGGTCAGCAGGTATTCATCTCTGAACTCGCGGAGAATTTGTATTTCCTCAGCCATTGGCGTGCCGTAGGCTGCGGTGGCGATAAAGCAGGATGATGGGGGAGGTGCAGGTGGGGATGGGGGTGGATGAAAACGCAACGGTGGCAACGTGAGCAACAGATTCCAATGGACAACCAGGCTTGTGGCGATCACGATACCATCGTCCTCGAGCCCCAACGTGCGAAACCGGCCTGCGGCAACCTGGGTAATGTTCGTCCAGTCGTCGACATCGCATTGCCCGCTGTAGTCGTCTCCCACGGCGATCACAGTGTCGTTGGTCTTAAGGCCCACCGTATGATAGTTACCTGCGGCGACTTGAGTGATGTCTGACCAGTAGCCGACATTGCACTGCCCGTAGTTGTTGTCTCCCTTGGCGACCACGGTGCCGTCGGACTTAAGCCCCACAGTATGGAGCCTGCCTGCGGCGACTTGAGTGATGTCTGTCCAGTAGCCGACATTGCGCTGCCCGTAGTCGTTATCTCCCACGGAGACCACGGTGCCATCGGACTTAAGCCCCACAGTGTGAGTGTATCCTGCGGCGATCTGGATGATATATGTCCAGCCGCTGACATTGCACTGCCCGTCGCCGTTTTCTCCCGCGGCAACCACGGTGCCATCGGACTTAAGCCCCACCGTATGGTCGCTGCCTGCGGCGACCTGGGTGATGTCCGTCCAGCCACTGACATTGCACTGCCCGTCGTAGTTGTCTCCCACGGCAATCACAGTGCCGTTGGATCTAAGCCCCACCGTGTGATGGTAACCTGCGGCGACCTGGGTGATATCCGTCCAGCCGTCAACATTGCACTGCCCATAGTCGTTATCTCCAACGGCGACCACGGTGCCATTGGACTTAAGCCCTACCGTATGATCCCCGCCTGCGGCGACCTGGGTGATATCCGTCCAGCCGACATCGCACTGCCCGTAGGTGTTGTCTCCTGCGGCGACCACCCAACCGTCGGACTCGAGCCCCACCGTGTGAGTCCTGCCTGCGGTGACCTGGACGATGTCCGTCCAGCTCTGGCTGCTGACGTCGCACTGCCCATAATCGTTGTCTCCCACGGCGACCACGGTGCCATTGGACTTAAGCCCTACCGTATGATCCCCGCCTGCGGCGACCTGGGTGATATCCGTCCAGCTGCCGACATCGCACTGCCCGTCGCTGTTATCTCCTACGGCGACCACGGTGCCGTCGGACTTAAGCCCCACCGTATGAGCCTGGCCTGCGGCGACCTGGATGATGTCTGTCCAGTTGCCGACATTGCACTGCCCGGAGGTGCTCAATCCTACAGCGACCACGGTATCGTCGGACTTGAGCCCCACTGTGTGACTAGAGCCTGCGGCGACCTGGGTGATGTCAGTCCAGCCGCCGACATCGCACTGCCCGGAGGCGTTCAATCCCACAGCGACCACGATGCCGTCGGACTCAAGCCCCACCGTGTGAAATCCGCCTGCGGCGACCTGGGTGATATTCCCCCAGCCACCGACATCACACTGCCCGTGGGAGTTGTCTCCCACAGCGACCACGATGCCGTCGGATCCGAGCCCCACCGTGTGATTGCCGCCTGCCGCGACCTGGGTGACGCCCCTCCAGCCGCCGACGTTGCATTGGCCTCTGCCGTTGTTTCCCACGGCGACCACCCTGCCGTTGGCCTTAAGCCCCACCGTGTGAAAGCTGCCTGCCGCGACCATGGGGGTGCATTTGGGCCAAAAGTCAGCCGTTATGGAACGGTCGCGGTTCATGATGATGCAGGCTATGGCGGCGTCGGCATCATCAATGCTGCCCACATCGCCAGTCCACTCGACAAAGCGGTAGCCCTCATCAGCCTCGGCCACCAGGTCGGCTAATTCTCCCGGCTCATAGGTAAAAGTCCCCTCTCCAGGGGTGGTTACCGACCCTCCAGCGGTACTGCCGATAGTAAGTTCATAATAAGGAGGAGGAGCCGCACCATCACCAGCACCACCACAGCCTACCATACCGACAATTAAAGCTGCCGTAATCAAAAAGATGCCGACTCTGGCCAGGTAATGGTGTCTCCGCGAACTAAGTATTATCTTCATACTTTACTTCCTTCTTAATAGTTCGATTTCCCCAAAATCCTTATTCCTCGACAGAACTTCAGCGTGAGCTCAGCCGAAGGCTCCAGACAGATTATTAATTCCTTTCTCTCTTCTTACGGCGCTGCCTCTTCCAGGTTCCATTTGGCAAGCTCGACCACAAGATTTGCGGCGACCACGGTGCCGTCGGACCTAACTCCCACTGTGTGATAGCGGCCTGCGGCGACCTGGATGATATCCGTCCAGCCACCGACCTCAAGCTGCCCGTAGCCGTTATACCCCACGCCGACCACGGTGCCGTCGGACTTAACTCCCACTGTGTGATAGCGGCCTGCGGCGACCTGGATGGTGTCCGTCCAGCTGCCGACATTGCACTGCCTGTAGTCGTTATCTCCTACGACGACCACAGTGCCGTCGGATTTAAGCCCCACCGTGTGCAATTCGCCTGCTGCGACCTCGATAATGTCTGTCCACTCGCCGACATCGCACTGCCCATTACTGTTGGCTCCCGTAGCGACCACGGTGTGGTCGGACTTAAGCCCTACTGTATGCAATTTGCCTGCGGCGACCTGGGTGATGTCCGTCCAGCCGCCGACATTGCACTGCCCGTCGCCGTTGGCTCCCGTGGCGACCACTGTACCGTCGGACTTAGTCCCCACCGTGTGCTTCTCGCTTGCAGCGACCTGAATGATGTCCGTCCAGTTGCCGACATTGCATTGCCCATCGTCGTTCCATCCCACGGCGACCGCAGTGTGGTCGGATTTAACCCCTGCAGTGTGCCAGTAGCCTGCAGCGACTTTGATGATGTCAGTCCAGTTGCCGACATCGCACTGCCCGCCCCAGTTATCTCCCACGGCGACCACAGTGCGGTCGGACTTAACCCCCACCGTGTGATAGCGGCCTGCAGCAGCATAGATGATGTCTTCCCAGTCGCCGACATCACACTGCCCGAAGTCGCTTCCTCCCACGGCGACCACGATGCCGTCGGCCTTAAGCCCCACCGTGTAATGGACGCCTGCAGCGACCTGGGTGATGTCTGTCCAGCCGCCGACCTCGCACTGCCCGTCCACGTTATCCCCCACGGCGACCACGGTGCCGTCGGATCTAAGCCCCACTGTATGAAAGTAGCCTGCGGAGACCTGGACAATGTCCGTCCAGTTGCCGACATCGCACTGTCCATAGCCGTTGTATCCCACGGCAACCACGGTGCCGTCGGACTTAAGCCCTACTGTGTGATACCAGCCTGCGGCGACCTTGACGATATCCGTCCAGCCGTCGACATTACACTGCCCGTAGTCGTTATTTCCCACGGCGGCCACGGCGTAGTCGGACTTAAGCCCCACCGTGTGAAGTCCGCCTGCGGCGACCTTAGCGATGTCCGTCCAGTTGCCGACATCGCACTGTCCGTAGTCGTATCCCATGGCGCCCGCGGCGATGACGGTGCCGTCGGACTTAAGCCCCACCGAGTGAAACTCGCCTGCGGCGACCTGGGTGATGTCCGTCCAGTTGCCGACACCATCCCGCTGCCCCTGCAAGCCCGATCCCGCGACGACCACGGTGCCGTCGGATTTAAGCCCTACCGTGTGATACCCGCCTGCGGCGACCTGGGTGACGCCCCTCCAGATGCCGACATTACACTCTCCCCACCAGTTGTGTCCCACGGCGACCACAGTGCCGTCGGACTTAAGTCCCACCACATGATACGAAGCTGCGACCATGGGGGTGTACTCGTGCTGGTCCGGAAGACAGCCTGCCATCCCGGCAACTAAGGCTACCATAACCAAAAAGATGCTGACTTTGGCCACGTAATGGCGTCTCCTCGGACTAGTTATTATCTTCATACTCCACCTCCTTCGGTAAACTCCGCACAAACTCTTATCCTATCAAGGGGAAAAGGGATTGCCCCGGCTACGGTTGGCAACGCCCCCGGGTTGCGAAGATTGTGGATTTTACCGTGGCAAGAAAGAATATCCCTGTTCACATGTCTATATATACTGGACTGAGCATTGTAGGAACTACCGCAATTCTCTAACACAAACACTTGACCGCCAACCTTATATTCGCCTTACAGTTCTCACGATACCATTGTATGATGTAATTGTTAAAATATTATTAAGGAAATTATCATATATGGTGAGATTGTCAAGTATTTGTCAAAGAAATTGTTAATGGATTTTGTAAAGTGGTCAGCTCTATTTTTCTCAACCCCAATCCCGTGGGGCCAATGAGATTGCCACGCTTCGCTCGCAATGACAGGAAAGGCGAAGGTGCCTCGCAATGACAAAGGACTATGGCATTTTAGTATTTTGAGTCGTTTGGGTATAATGCCTTAAGTGATTGTAGATTTTCATACCCATATATTCCCCCCCTGGCTAAGGGAAAAGCGTGACGAATATATCAAGCGCGATCCTTGCTTTTCTTTGCTTTATTCCCAGCCGAAAGCCAGGATGGCAACGGCGGAGGAACTGCTTGCCAGCATGGATGAAGCCGGCGTTGATTTGTCCGTCGTTCTTAACATCGGCTGGGTAAACCATGAACTCTGTGTGAAAACAAACGATTACATTTTAGATTCAGTATCACGCTATCCGACAAGGCTTGTCGGCTTTTGTGCTATTCAACCCGCGGCAGGAGACGCTGCCATAGCTGAGCTGGAGCGATGTGCTAAATCTGGAGCTAAGGGAATTGGCGAATTAAGGTCTGATGTGCAGGGCTTCGATCTCGCTGATAAGACGGCAATGAAACCTCTGGTTGATGCCACGCTAAAGCACGACTTGATTTTTCTAACCCACTCTTCAGAGCCAGTGGGGCATGAGTACTCCGGCAAGGGTAGTATCACCCCCGGCATTCTCTACTCCTGTATCACGAGTTTCCCGAGTTTAAAGCTTGTTTGTGCACACTGGGGTGGTGGGTTGCCTTTTTATGCTCTGATGCCTGAAGTAGCCGAGGCTCTCACCAATGTCTTCTTTGATACCGCAGCCACCGTTTTCCTTTACAAGCCCGGAATTTTTGAGCAGGTGAATCAAATCATCGGCAGTGATAAAATCCTTTTCGGCAGTGACTATCCTCTTATCCACCAGAACCGAGTGCTTGCCCAGATCCAATCTTCACAGCTTCCTGAGGAAGATAAAGCCAGAATCCTGGGGGCTAACGCCCAAAAACTGCTCAAGATTTAGAGGGGCAGAGCCCCTCCAAATTTCCCATTTGAAAACTGGGGGAAATGAGGTACAACTCATGGATAGTGAGATTAAATGTTGGTGCAGGAACTGTGGCATAGAGTTACCACCTAGCCACACAGGACCATGTCCACATTGTGGTAAGACCGGAAAAGATTGCAAAGCAACTGCCACTGCTGTTCTTGGTATTGATGTTAGTGGTAGTTTAAGGGCGAGAAAGAAGCGAGAAGGTATTGGAAAATTTGTTAAAGAAATTCTTCAAGGTCGGTTTCCAAGTAAGAGTCCTGCGTTAAAAAAGGGGGTTTATAAGGAAAGAATCGTTGACAAAGAGAAGAATGAATACCACGAGACTGTTAAAGATGCAATGACCGGAGAAGTAGTTCGAGATATACACGAACCACTTAGCCAACATAAACACCAGCCAAAGCAACGCACAAAGCGGGTGAAAGGTTAAAATAATTTATCAAGAGGAGGGAATCAATGGGAAGTAAAGGCAGAAAGAATGTGAAGAAACCCAAGCAACAAAAGGACAAGAAGAAGGCAAAGTAAAAGAACGACATCGCCCCACTTTCAAATACGAAATGAATACTAGCCGTAAGGTATTGACTTTCTCCCTTGAGGGAAGGGATTGAGGTGGGGGTGGAAATGGACAAAGGAACAGTAGTGGCACATAATCCTGAGCAAATCCGCTCCTTTATTGCTATTGAACTGCCTGAGAATGTTCTGGAGGGATTAGCCAGGCTGAGAAAAGAATTGGAGAGAGAGGGACATAAGTTCGTCAAGTGGGTGGCCCCAGGGGGAATTCATCTGACTTTGAAGTTTCTGGGCAATATTCCTTCCAAGCGGATAACAGAAATAACTGAAGCTATAGAAGGGGCTAAACAAGGGATTTCTCCGTTCCATTTGGAGATTTCAGGCCTGGGGGCCTTTCCCAGCCTAAGGCAAGCTCGGGTCTTCTGGGTCGGCATCGGTGGGGAGGTGGACAAGTTATCAAGGTTGCAGCAAAACATAGACTCCGCGCTCGCCGTCCTGGGATTTACTAAGGAGGAACGCCCCTTTGTGCCGCATTTGACTCTGGCTCGTATCAGGCAAGGAACACCACCACCGGAAAGAAGGAGCTTTGGCGAACTTATAGGCTCTACCGTCTTTGAAGATAAATATCATGTCGAAGTCGGGGCTATCAGCTTAATGAGAAGCCAGCTGACGCCCGCCGGGGCTATTTATACCTGCCTGTCGGTGGTTGGGCTGGGCCATCAGGAAAATCTAAAAAATATCTAAAAAATTAGATTTATTAGTGAAGTAGTCTTGCAAACGGATTTTTTATAGTATATACTTACTACTTTTGATACAAGCAAATAAATTTAATCGTGGAGGTGGAACTTGGAAAACGGTTCATTACCTAAGTGCCAAAAATGCGGAAAGGGGGATTTAGTGCCTCTGTCTGACTTTGGTAGTCAAGGGGCACCGATTCACTACAAGGCCTGGGTGTGTACCAATCCTGACTGTGGTTACAATGTAAAGATCAGGAATGGTGAAATATACCTTAATGAGCCTATTCTTAGTGGAGAACTTCATACCCGCACACGCCGGGAATACACTCCCTAGCAAAGGATTTGCTTCGCTCAGGTAAATTAATTGAGCTAGCGGTTGAATCCTTTTTCCCGCGTCGATGCGTTGGCTGCGGGAAAGTAGGCGGGTTTCTTTGCTCTGAGTGTCTCGGAAAACTACCAAGGCTATTACCCCCGCTGTGCCCCAACTGTGGCAGATCTCAGGCTAGCGGTATCGTATGCCCAGACTGTCGACAAAGACAAACTGAGATTGACGGTATCCGTTCTCTCTTTAGGTTGGACGAGGTAATACGGAAAGCCATTCATCAGTTGAAGTATCGGAATTTGAAGGCAATCTCGCCCTGTCTGGCTGAATTACTCTCTGATTATCTTGAATCAAATTCCTTGCCCGGCGAAGCCTTGCTTTGCGTACCTCTTCACCCACGGCGATTAAGGGAGAGGGGTTATAACCAGTCAGGCCTTCTCGCCAGGGAGCTGGGCAAGCGTATCGGTATGCCGGTGATTGAGGATTGCCTCATTCGGGTTAAGCAGGCGCAACCTCAGGTGAGGGCAGTTGATGTAGCAGAGCGCCGGAGGAATGTAGCCGATGCTTTTGTGTGCCGTGATGAAAGGATAAGCGGTAAACAAATTATCCTTATAGACGATGTATGTACCTCTGGAGCCACGCTGGAGTCCTGCGCCTCAGCTCTCAAGAGCAAGGGCGCTGCATCTGTTTGGGGTTTAACGTTGGCGAGGGAGAGTTACAACTGAAGGAGGAGAAATGAAGTTACAGATTGTCGCTAAGAATAATATAGAGGTCTCTGAAACATTGGAGGCATACGTTGAGAAGAAGATTGGCAAACTAGGCCGTTACTTACCTACCATTGGCGAAAGCAAGGTGGAGATTTCCCACGAAGGTGCAAAGCTGCCTGAGCAGCGATTCAGTGTCCAGGTCACTCTTGACAGCAGAGGCGTCTTGATTAGAGCTCAGGAAAAGTCTAAGGATATTAGCACAGCCGTTGACAAAGTGGTGGATGTGCTGTCTAAGCGAATCGAGCGATACAAGGGCAAATTATATGATAAAGGTAGAGGCATTTCTCTTGCTCGACAGGGAGCGGCAATTGAGGCTGAGGAAATAGAGGCTCCCAAAAGAGTGGTAAAAAGTAAACGCTTCTTAGTCAAACCCATGCCTGTAGATGAAGCTGTAAGTCAGATGGAGCTTCTGGGGCATGATTTCTTTCTTTTCATAGATGCAGATACTGAGAAGCTCAATCTATTATACCGTCGTAAGGACGGTGACTATGGCTTAATCGAGCCAGGGTAAGGGTAATATAACTAGCAGTCTCATACAAAATTCCTCTCCTTTGTAGGGAAAGGAATAAGGTGAGGGTAAAATCTCCCTCCCCCTTCACCTTGTGGTAATCAAAGCTGGGGAAAGATTGGTGGAGCTGATGGGATTCGAACCCACTACCTTCTGACTGCCAGTCAGACGCTCTCCCGATTGAGCTACAGCCCCTTTTGTTTCAAGAATATAGCAAAACAGCTTGGGAAACTCAAGTTAAATGTCCAGGCCCAGCCATCGTAGTATGGAGCGCAAACCGTAGTATCCTAGATAGGCCAGCATCATGTTTTTGATTGTCCTCCCTGCCCAAGTGGCGAAGAAAAACCTTAACCAACCAAAGCGAATCATGCCCACAAATACGGCAAAAGGGTAATAAATGGGGGTGATTAAGGATGCTATGAGGAAAACAGCTTTAGAGCCGTGGCGGTCAATAATATTGCTGAAGCGAAGGTAAAGGCTGCTGTTACTATCTCGGAATAATCCCCTGCCGGCGTATCCCATGAAATAGGCACCAATAGCACCTATAGCCTCACCAATTCCAGCTACGGCGCCAACTATGGCAGGATTTAATACTCCCCCCAGTGTGAATGTAAGAACAAGCCCAAAGCCGGGCATAGCCAGGGTTCCGCTGGCGAGGACATTGATAAAAAAGCAACCAACATAGCCCCACTCTGCTATTTGGTCGATGTAGCTTCGATGCTGAATTATAAGAACAGATAAAACTATAGTAACTGTTAGAGATATGCCACCTATTAAGGCTTCATTTTTAGTCGGTTTTCTCATTAAATTTTGCCTATTATACAGTAAAGGTATAAAAATAAAGCCAAACCTTTTGAGTCTGGTTTATTCACTGTGCCGAGATTATAAATATTTCAATAAAAACATCACCAAGGCTGAGCGCAGGGTCACCGACCTAGAGGCTTTGTAGCTGCCTTGATCGGTGGGAATCCTTGGGCGGGTGTGTGTGGAGGGGGGGGTTACTCTATTTTATGATTTCATGCCTTTTCTAGAGCTTCTTAGTGCCCTCTGGGGCGATTTTCCATGGCTGGGGACAAACCTGAATCATTGTAACATGGCCACATAGCTGTTTATAGGCACCCCCAGTGAACTTGCCACGGGTTTGCATTTAGCCATGAGGCAATAGAAAAACCTTCCTTCCGGGAGGAGTTCGGACAAAGCCTCGTAGTGTCCCATTCCTTTGGCGAATACAAGGTCTGCTGACTCAAACTCTTGTTTGAACTGGGCTGAAGCCAACGAAAATACTATTCCCGGTGAAGCTATACCCGTGCTTATAACCTTACCAAACTCACCTTCCAGACCAGACCTCCTCACATCTTCCAAAGTCAAATCGTCTTGAACAGGCGATGGTTTAACTACGTAGATCACGTTAACAAAGCGTCTCATCAATTTAACCAGAGGTAGGTCGAAGTAGAGCTCCCCGGCATTATCCGCCAGATAGAGAACCTTGCCTGCTTCTTTTAGTCTTGTCTCAAGCTGCTCGGAGTCATCCAGAGCAAAGCTCACAGGTTTTCTGATATCTTCCTTGATAGAACCAGGCTCTCTGAAGAAATCAATGACATTCGCTGCTGCGGCCAACTTAAGACAACCTCGAAGGTCATCCTTATAGAGATTGCTTCGCTGTGCTCGCAATGACAATTCAGGGTATAATTCCCTGGCAATCGTCATCTCCCTTTCCTTCGTTGCTCGATAAGGGTCAGGATTGTGGGTCATTTCCCTTACTACCTTGTTAATCTTGGTGGCAATCACAATAGATACTTGGCTATAAGAAAACTCATCATCCAGTATCTTTATCGCTTCTTTTATTGCACTTTGCCTCAGCGAAGCATCATCGGTGGCCAGGTCAGCAGCCTGGCAAATTAATCTGCGCAAGCATTCATAGCAATCTGGCGCCAATTTCATTATAGTTTCCTCGATTTAAATTTGAGCAGCCCCTGTCGCTGTATTATAATAGTATTGGTTATGTTTGAGAAACTGGAATTAATACAAAAGCGCTACAACGAGCTAAGCCGACTCCTGGCTCGAGCAGATGTGGTTAGCGATCCCAGGCGGCTTCAAGAGCTAAACAAGGAAAAGGCCGGCCTTGAGGATATTGTTGGCATATACCAGCAATATAAAGCCAAAGGCAAGGAGATAGCGGAACTTGAGGCTCTGCTTGCTTCCCACGCTGAAGCGGAAATGACGGCTTTAGTCAAGGAAGAAGTGAGCAAACTCAAACAGCAGCAAGATGACCTCCTTCGCCGACTCAAGCTCTCCCTGATACCCAAAGACCCAGCCAAGGATCGAGATGTCATTGTTGAGATAAGGGCTGGAGCTGGTGGTGGGGAGGCAGGCCTTTTTGCTGCCGACTTATTCCGCATGTATAGCCGATATGCCGAGGGCAAGGGCTGGCAGGTGGGGATCATCGATAGCAATCAAAGTGAAATCGGAGGTTTCAAGGAGCTAATATTCGAAATCAAGGGTAAAGGCGCCTTCAGCCGCTTTAAGCACGAGCGTGGTGTCCATCGGGTACAAAGGGTACCAATCACTGAAGCCTCGGGGAGACTTCACACCTCGACAGCTACGGTAGCGGTCCTGCCCGAGGCAGAAGAGATTGAGCTTAAAGTTAATCCCGATGACCTCAAGATGGAGTTTTTCCATAGCCATGGGGCCGGAGGGCAGAATGTGAATAAAGTAACTACGGCGGTTCGCATTACGCACTTGCCCACAGGCATAGTAGCCTCCTGCCAGGATGAGAGGTCTCAAATAAGAAACAGGATGAAGGCCATGGCTGTGCTTCGAGCCAGGCTGCTTGACCTTGAGCAGCGGAAACAATCTGAAAGCGTGGATAAGGAGCGGCGGATGCAAGTAGGCAGTGGCCAACGGGCGGAAAAGATTCGCACCTACAATTTCCCTCAGAACCGGGTCACCGACCACCGAATCAGCTCCAGTTTTCATAACCTTCAACAGATTTTAGATGGAGAGCTGGACGAAATCATTGAAGCCCTGTCCAGCAAAGAGCAGGTTGAGCAACTGGAAGCAGCTCTTACATGATTTTAAGCGAAGCTTTACAATCAGCTACCCAAACATTACTCAGGACCAGAATTGATGATGCCTCTGTTGAAGCTGAGCTTTTGCTAGGCCATGTCTTGAGAATGTCTAAAACACAGCTTTACACAGAGCCGGAGAGGGCCTTAACTTCAGCAGAAACAAAGCGTCTATGGCGTCTTGTCCGGCGTCGCCTTGACCACGAGCCTACTGCTTATATTTTAGGGCATTGCGAATTTTACGGAATCGACTTCTATATTGACCCTCACACTTTTATCCCCAGACCGGAAACAGAACTTCTCTTGGAAAAAGCTGTGGAACTTGCCCGGCGCATTTCCCACCCGGGAAAGCAAATTACCATAGCCGACATCGGCACAGGCTGCGGCGCTATTGCCATCAGCCTTGCCTTAGCATTACCCAAAGCTAAAATTTATGCCACGGATATTTCAGCTTCAACTCTACGGGTAGCCGGCATGAATTGCCGGCGCCACGCCGTTAACAGCCAGGTGGAACTTTTGCAAGGTAATTTGCTTGAGCCATTGCCTCAGCCTGTAGATATGATAGTAGCTAATTTACCTTATATCAAAGGTTGTGAATTTAAGGATTTGAGCCCGGAGATAATAAATTTTGAGCCTATGCTGGCCTTAGCTGGTGGTGAGGATGGCTTGGACAAAATACAACAAATGCTAGGACAGATGCCGGAAAAACTTAATTATGGAGCTTGTTTTCTTTTGGAGATAGGCCAGGGGCAAGGTGAAAGGGTAACTTCATTGACAACGAGCTATTTCCCCCAGGCCGATATCGAGCTAATTTCTGACCTGGGCGGTATTGAAAGAGTGGTAAAGGTCGTATTGCGGAAAGGGATGAGATGACGGAAGAGATAGAACGGTTGGCTCGGCTTATCTTAGAATCTAAGAAGGGCGTCGTGTTTACCGGGGCCGGGATAAGCACGGAGTCGGGTATACCCGATTTCCGCGGTCCGGGAGGAATCTGGACCAGGTATGACCCTGAGGACTTCACCATTCAGAAGTTTCTCAGCAACCCGGCCGCTCGCAAAACTGTTTGGAAGATGTCCGCCGAAGGTGGACTTCTTGCTGAAGCTGAACCAAATCCCGCCCACCATGCCATCGCCGAGCTCTACCAGTTGGGCAAATTAGATTGCGTCATCACTCAAAATATCGATAATCTGCACCAAAAGGCAGGGATCCCTGAAGACAAGGTATTTGAGCTTCATGGTAATACGCAGTGGGCGGTGTGCTTAAGCTGTCGTAGACGCTTTCCGATGTCCGAAGTATTACAAAAGATGAAGGAGGGAGTGGAGGTTCCCGATTGCCCCGACTGTCAGGGTATCCTGAAGCCAGATGCCGTGTTATTCGGAGAGGCATTACCCCAGAAGACATTACGGGAGGCTACCCACCGCTCGCAGAACTGCGACCTTTTTATTGTCATTGGTTCCACTCTCGTCATTTACCCTGCTGCCTATATGCCAACATATGCCATAGAGGCTGGGGCCAGGTTAGCTATCGTTAATTTAACTCCAACACCCCTCGACCACTACGCCACAGTGGTTATCCAGGGTAGGGCTGGCGAAATAATGTCCAGGGTGATAGAAAAGGTGAGACTTTCCTAGTTATCAGGTTTTAGCTAAACCAGCGCCGAATGCTCTTTCTTCCTAGTCCGTTATTTTTTGGATACGCTTGATATCCACTGCCTTGCCGGTATTTTTATCCACTTCGACCAGAATTGCATCAAAGCTGACATTCCCCTTTCCAACTGATAGCCGGCTAGGCATCTGGGTAAGGAAGCGTTCGATTACAGAATTTGGGTCATCCCCGATAACCGAATCTATAGGGCCAACCATGCCTATGTCGGTTACGTAAGCAGTGCCTCCGGGCAGTATATGAGCATCAATAGTGCCCACATGGGTATGGGTGCCGAGAACAGCGCTGACTCGTCCATCGAGGTATTTACCCATGGCCACTTTCTCCGAGGTTGCCTCAGCATGAAAGTCAACAATAATAGGGATTGATTTATGTTCGAACTCAGCCAGTAGCTGATCCATGGCTCGAAAGGGACAATCAAAATTGCCTATGAAAACACGCCCAAGTAGATTAACTATCAGGGTCTTTTTTTTAAGCAAATAGCCACGACCGGGATTTGCCGGTGGATAATTCAATGGGCGGAGAATAGCAGGTTCGCTCTCCAGGTAAGGAATGATCTCCTTTTGAGCCCAGATATGATTGCCTGTGGTTATGACATCAATTCCAGAATCGAAAAGCTCTTCTGCTGTACCTGGGGTCAGCCCTATCCCACCGGCAGCATTCTCACCATTGCCTACTACGAGGTCAATATTATACTCATGGCGCAAGCCTGATAGGATTTCCTTCACTGCTTTCCTACCAGGCTTGCCGATGATGTCGCCTATTGCCAGTATTCTCAAATCTACTTAGCGTAATCTATCGCCGTAGTCTCCCTTATCACTACTACTTTTATCTGGCCAGGATAGGTCAGGTTTTCCTCTATCTTCTTAGAAATATCCCGAGCCAATCTCACAGCGGTTAAATCGTCAACTTTATCTGGTTTCACCATGACACGCACTTCACGCCCAGCTTGAATAGCAAAAGACTTTTCCACGCCGGGAAAATCGGCTGCTATGTCCTCTAAGTCCTTAACGCGCTTCAAATATTGTTCCAAGGACTCACGTCTTGCGCCAGGCCGCGAACCACTTATGGCATCGGCAGCAGCAACAATAAAGCCCATGACAGTACTAGTCTCTGCCTCGCCATGATGTTCAGCAATGGCTTGAACCACCTCTGGATTTTTATCCCACTGCTTAACCAGGTCAGCACCTATCAGAGCATGCGGGCCCTCTGTTTGATGGTCTATTGCCTTTCCAATATCATGAAGCAGACCGGCTTTCTTAGCGATATTGACATTAGCCCCAATTTCGCTAGCCAACATCCCCGCCAGATGAGAAACTTCGAGACTGTGAAGTAAAACATTCTGACCATAACTGGTACGAAATTTAAGCTGGCCAAGTAGCTTGATTAGTTCAGGATGTAAGCCTGGCACTCCAGCTTCGTAAGCAGCCCGTTCACCCTCACTACGGGCAGTAGCTTCAACCTCTGTTTTGGTTTTGTCTACTATTTCCTTAATTCGGGCTGGATGAATGCGCCCATCAAGGATAAGCTTGCTTAAGGCAAGGCGAGCTACTTCACGCCTCACAGGGTCAAAGCTGGATATGGTAACTGTCTCCGGGGTATCATCGATGATAAGATCAACACCAGTAGCTTGCTCTAAGGCTCGGATATTGCGTCCTTCACGCCCAATGAGCCGCCCCTTCATCTCGTCACTGGGGAGGGAGACAGCGGATATTGTGGTTTCCGAGACAACATCAGTAGCACACCTTTGAACAGCTGTGGCCAGAATACCCCGAACCCTTTCATCGGCCTCTTCCTTTATTTGCGCCTCCCACACCCTAACTTGTTGCGAGGCTTCTTCTTCAACCTCTTGTTTTAGCTCTTGAAACAAGAGAGTTTTTGCTTCTTCACTGGATGTGCCGGAGATGGATTCTAACTTTGCCAGCTGTTTTTCTCTTATTGTCTGAAGTTCAGCTGTTGCCCTCTCAATATCCTCTTTCTTGCTATCTAAATCACGCTCACGTCGCTCTACAGCCTCTACCTTCCGCTCCAGCGCCTCTTCTTTCTGGCCGGCACGCTTTTCTATTCGTTGTATTTCGAGGCGACGTTCCTTGCTTTCCGCCTCGGCAGCCTTGCCAACCTTGATAGCTTCTTCTCTAGCTGCATGGAGTAGCTCATTATACTTGGTTGTTGCCTCATCTAATAAGTTCTGTGCCTCTTTTCTTG
>Ga0315545_1001116_pt1 | contig 26958 bp, 21 predicted proteins | sample SalMarSW160210MG_FD_203096 | JGI IMG/M metagenome (GOLD analysis project Ga0315545, IMG submission 203096) | Salt marsh sediment microbial communities from the Plum Island Ecosystem LTER, Massachusetts, United States - Salt Marsh Sediment SW1602-10 ...
CGATTTTCTTGCCGGTAAAGATTTGAGCATGTTATTAAACAGTGAGAAGATAGCCACTGAATATGCACTCTTGGAGAGCAAACGGCCCTGTTTGACGGTTCTTTTTGATAAAGTCGATGCCTATGGCGTTGGTCAGTTTATATATTTATATGAGGTGACAACATCTATCGCCGGAGCGTTGTTTAATATCAATCCTTACGACCAGCTTGCGGTCGAATTAGGCAAAGAGGCGACGTTTGCTTTGATGGAAAATCCTGATTATGAAGATTTGGCACGTCAAATTAAAACTCTTAGCGAAGTTGACGAAAATTATTTGATTTGAGGTAAATTGAAATAAAAATTGTGAAATATCAGGTGCTCAAATGGATTATGCAGTAATAATGGCAGGAGGCACGGGTAAAAGGCTGTGGCCGCTTAGTCGCGAGAAACGCCCCAAACAGGTCTTAAAACTCCTCGATGGAGAAACCCTTCTTTGCCGATGTTTTGAGCGTTTAAGACCTATTTTCGATGCAAGAAATATTATCGTCCTGACAAATGCCGACTATGTAAATGTAGTCCGGGAAAATCTCACCGAATTACCCTATGATAATGTGGTTGCCGAGCCGGCGGTGCGTGATACGGCCGGAGCTATTGGATTGGTCTCGACGATTCTTGCCAAGTATGATCCTGAAGCTACGATGGCAGTAGTGACCGCCGACCAAATAATAAAACCCGCCGAGGTCATTCAACAAGCCATTAAGGATGCCTTTGTTTTTATCAATGATAATCCGGGCAGTCTGATTACATTCGGCATCCAGCCGACTTTCGGCAGCACTTTGCTTGGTTATATAAAATGCGTTAATGCCCGGGAGTATCCGAATTGTAAAAGTAAAATATATTCCGTGGAAGCGTTTAAGGAAAAGCCGGATGAAGCGACCGCGAAAAGGTATCTTGATACGGGTCAATATTTCTGGAATTCCGGAATGTTTGTATGGAAGGCTAAAACAATCTTGGATCACCTGGCGGAATTTCTACCCGAAACCGCCGAACCACTGGCTAAAATCCGGTCTGCATGGGACAGTCCCAACCAGCAGCAGGTGCTAAATGAGTGGTTTGTAAAATTGCCTAAGATCAGCATTGACTATGCCGTTATGGAAAAGGCTGAACAGGTGCATTCGATAAAATTGGATTGCCAATGGCTCGATATGGGCTCTTTTGCCGCCCTTGCTGATGTTATCAGTTCCGACAAAGATCATAATATTGTTGTTGCCGGTGTCAGTAAGTTGCTTGATTGCAGGAACAATATTATAGTAACTGAAGACGAAGGTCATCTTATTGCCGCGATTGGGCTGGAGAATATTGTCGTAGCCCACAGCCCTGATGCCACGTTTGTGTGTCCTGTGAATCAATCTCACAGACTTAAGGAGTTGCTTGAGTTGATAAAACAGGACACCGGTGATAAATTTCTATAACTTCTTTATTGACGGTATGATACGTAAAATACGAGATGAGATATTTAGCGATTGATTATGGTACTAAACGCACAGGATTAGCAATCTGCGATCCTTCTGAAACAATAGTCTCGCCTTTGGTTGTAATCAGATCTCGAAAAGAGCTGCCAGCTAAAATCTCAGAAATAGTCAAAACAGAGAATGTCGGGGCTATTATTCTCGGTTTACCATTAAATATGGACGATTCCAAGGGTTCTCAGGCTCAGCTTGTTCTGAAATTCGCTGAACGTTTGAGAAGCTATCTGAAGGTACCTGTTTATCTGCAGGATGAACGTCTAAGCACTTATACAGCCGAGGAAAAGCTTTCGTTAGCTAATTTAACAAAATCCGAGATTGTTGACCGTCTCGATGCTGTTGCTGCTGCGGAAATACTGGAAGCCTTTCTTGAACAAAACAGACCAAAAACCACGGGAGGAACTTAAAAATAGGCGTATTTTTAAACCCTTCTACAGAAAAATCTTGCAAATATCAAAACAGCCGGTTAAAATCCTCGGTTTGTTTTTATTAAATTTTATGAGATTTTGCGAGACGCATTTTTGAAAGGAATTTTGCAGGATATGCTTACGAAGCAGGAAAAAGAAAAAATTGTGAGTGGCTTTAAGACGCACCAGGAAGATACCGGTTCACCGGAGGTTCAAATTGCATTATTAACTCAAAGAATTAATGAGCTTACCGAACATCTCAAAATCCATCGTAAGGACCACGCATCCAGACGCGGTTTATTGAAAATGGTCGGGAACAGGTCGGCGTTGCTGAAATATGTAAGCAATAAGGACGTAAAGCGTTATAAAGAAATTATTTCCCGACTTGGCTTACGAAAATGAGAAAAATCCGAGTACAAATAAACCGTGTGTACGAATTTTGTGTTTATAGCAGAATCGTACTTGCCAATGAGGTAAGAAATGTTTGAATGTTCAAGAGTAGAAAGACAAATCGGGGGAAGGACTTTATCCATCGAAACCGGTAAAATCGCCAAGCAGGCAGACGGGGCTGTTGTAGTTCAATACGGCGATACCGTTGTTCTGGTTGCTGCAGTTACTGCACCACCGCGTTTTGAGGATATAGATTTTTTCCCCTTAAGTGTTGATTATCGCGAAAAGCAAAGTGCTGCCGGTAAATTCCCGGGTGGTTTTATTAAGCGCGAGGGTAGGCCGAGTACGAAGGAAATACTTACGGCAAGGCAGATCGACAGACCCATTCGCCCGTTATTTCCTAAAGGTTATTTCCAGGAAGTGCAGATTATGGCGAATGTTTTAAGTGCCGACCGCGAAAATGATCCGGATATTCTGGCAATGATAGGTGCCAGTGCTGCACTTACAATAAGCAAGATTCCTTTCATAGGACCTATCGGAGCCTGCCGATTGGGTAGGGTTAATGGTGAATTTATTATCAATCCTACACATAAGCAGCTTGCAGAGGGTGATTTGAACCTGCTTCTTGGCGGTCGGAAAGAAGCAATGAATATGATTGAGGTCAGTGCGAAAGAAGTCTCTGAACAGGTTATCGCTGATGCTATCGCAACGGCACAGAAAGCAGTTGTTCAGGTTTGTGAGATGATTGAGGAACTGCGTGAGAAAGTTGGTGTTGAGAAGGAAACGCCTTTGGTTGAAATTAACGAGCGGATCTATTCAACTATCCAGTCGCAGGTAGAAGACCAGTTATATGAAATCAAGACCATAACCGACAAGAAGGAACGTAACACAGCGGCGCAGAAGCTTTTTGACCAGATTTCTGCCGAATATGCTCCTGTGGAAAATCGCCCGATTTCAGAGGATGAAGATGAGGGAAGTGATGAGAAATATGATAAAACTATAATCAAGAGAATTCTTGAGGATATAGAGAGCAGTGTGGTTGGAAAAATGCTGTTGGAGGGTAAAAGACCTGACGGCAGAGGGTATAACGATGTGCGTCCTATTTCCTGTGAGGTTGGTATTTTACCCAGAACGCACGGTTCATCGTTATTCACCCGCGGTGAAACACAGGCGATTGTGAGTGTGACCCTTGGTACTATAAGGGATGCGCAGATTATAGATGGTTTATTGGATGAGTATGCTCAAAGTTTTACTCTGCATTATAATTTCCCTCCTTTTTCTGTCGGGGAGGTTCGACCGATTCGTGGACCCGGACGTAGAGAAATCGGTCATGGGGCACTTGCAGAAAAGGCATTAGAGGCCGTAAGGCCGCCGGATGATGAATTTGCATACACTATCAGGATTGTCTCTGATATTACCGAATCGAACGGCTCCAGCTCAATGGCGTCGGTTTGTGGCGGAAGTTTGGCATTAATGGATGCCGGGGTACCGATTATCAGACCTGTTGCCGGTATTTCGATAGGTTTGATTGGTGACCAAAACGGGCGATATGAGTTACTGACGGATATTATTGGAGAAGAAGATCACTATGGCTTGATGGACTTCAAAGTTGCAGGTACCACCGAGGGTATTACAGCAATTCAGTTGGATATCAAAGCCGAGGGACTGGCTCACAAAATAATGGTCGAAGCGTTGGAACGTGCAAAAGAAGCTCGTTTGAAGATTCTTAAAACTATGAATGAAGCGATTAACGTGCCGCGGCCCGAATTGAGTGTGTATGCCCCGAAGTTGGTTAGTATTGAAATTGATCCTGAATATATCGGTAAGGTAATTGGTCCGGGCGGGAAAATGATCAAGAGCATTCAGGAGCAGACGGACACTACCATTGAAGTCGAAGAGGATGGGACTATTTATATAAGCTGTCTCGGTGGTGACGGTCATCTTAAGGCCAGAGAAATTATCGAAAATATTACACAACCCCCCAAGGTAGGGCGGATATACCATGATTCGAAGGTGGTATCTTTGAAAGATTTCGGCGTATTCGTTGAAATTTTGCCGGGTGTCGAGGGCCTGTGCCATATTAGCGAACTAAGCGATGGTTACGTTAAGAACGTCGATGATGTTTGTAAAATGGGTGACTTGATACCTGTAAAACTATTATTGATTGACGACCAGGGTAGATTTAAGCTTTCCCGCAAAGCCGCTCTTGCCGAGATGGGTAAAACAGAAAAGGCGAAGGAAAAATAAGTGGTGCAGTTTGTAGTTGGTTTTATTGTTGCTTTGCCGGCGGTTGTTCCTCTTCTCGTGTTATTAAGTCTAAAAAATCCCGATTTAGGAAACAAAGCCGGCATAGTGAGGTCCTGATGCCGGATAAAATACAAGAAAGTAAAAGTGAGCACCTCTCACAACTGGAAGTATTGAGTAAGCTGACCGGCCAGCTTGCTCATGAGATCAAGAATCCTCTCTCTACTATCAAAATTAATTTGAAGCTTGTCAGTGAAGAATTGAATGATTTAATTTCCAGCGAATCCGGCCCGAATGTTGCGGATAGAAATACAAGAAATTTTACCAGGGCGCTGAGGAAAGTCGCTGTTATTCAAAAAGAAACCGACAGGCTGGAACATATACTCGATGATTTTCTGCGATACCTCGACCGGACCGAACTACAACTGGTAAGTGTTGATGTTAACGAGCTTATCAGTGACATGATCGATTTCTATACGCCGCAGGCATATAGCCACTCAATAACCATTCGTCAGGGTTTGTACAATAAACCGCTTATTTGCAGACTTGATGCAAATATGTTAAAACAGGTGATATTGAACCTGTTTATTAATGCCCAGCAGGCTATGAATGAAGGCGGAGAGTTGATAATAAGAACAGACCGACAGGAAAAACATGTGGTTATTCAAATTAGTGATACCGGCGGTGGTATCACACCGGATGTTTTGCCGCATATTTTCGATACTTACTATTCGTCTCGGCCTCAGGGCAGTGGTTTGGGTTTGCCGACGGCCAAAAAGATTGTTGAGTTACACGGAGGAACGATACAAGTTAACAGTACCTCGGGAAAAGGAACATCTTTTACCGTCAAATTGCCCGTTCAGGATTAGTGAGGTGTAAGTTTGAGCCCAAAATTAGGTGTAGTTCTGGTTGTCGATGATGAACGCGACCATGCAGACGGTATCGCTGAGGCTCTTGAAAAGTTATCTAAGAAAGCAATAGCGGTTTATAATGGCAAAGATGCTCTGGAAATCATTCGTAACAGGGATGTTGATGTTGTTGTAACTGATTTGAAATTGGGCGGCGAAATTGATGGATTGACCATTCTCGAAGAGACAAAAAAAAATAATGACAAAACCGAAGTCATTTTAATAACCGCTTACGCAACTATTGATACATGTAAAGAAGCCATAAAGCTGGGTGCATATGATTATCTTGTCAAACCTATAGATATTGGGCAGCTTCGCACGCTTGTTACCCAGGCCGGGCAAAAGGCATCAGCCGCTCAAGCCGGGCGAACACAAAAACACAAAACAAGCAGGAATAATTTCGAATTCGACGGTGTTCGGGGTCACAATCCGGCCATGGAAGGTATATTTGAAGTTCTTCGGCGTGTTTCACCGACGAATATATCCGTGCTTGTTGAGGGCGAATCGGGAACGGGTAAGGAACTGCTTGCAAGAGCGATTCATAATAATTCATTGCGATGGAACAAACCTTTCAAACCCGTTAATTGTGCCGGCCTTACCGAGACGTTGTTGGAGAGTGAATTATTCGGTCATGCCAAGGGTGCCTTTACCGGTGCGATTAACGACAGAAAAGGTTTATTCGAGGTGGCGGATAGGGGAACATTATTTTTGGATGAAATAGGTGATATGGCACCAAATTCCCAGGCTAAACTGCTGCGGGTAATAGAGGATGGTATAGTTATACCGGTCGGTTCTAACAAGCAAAGCGTTGTGGATGTCAGAATCATTAGTGCAACCAACCAGAATTTACCGGAGCTTATCGAAGAGAAAAAGTTCAGGCAGGATTTGTATTTCAGGATAAAGGGTGTAAACATTTCTCTGCTGGCTCTGCGAGACAGGGCTGATGATATACCGGTATTGGTTGATTATTTTCTTAAAAAAGCCGCATCCGAAATTGGCTCCAAAGTGACAGGTATAACCGATGACGCTATGGCTGTATTAACAAAATATGGCTGGCCGGGAAATATTCGTCAGCTTCGAAACTGTATCAGGACAATGGTGGTAATGTGTGACCGGGACAAGCTGGATGTCGCTGACATTCCTCCCGATATAGCAAAAAGACCACAATTAACTGCCGGCGGCAATGCGGCAACAGGGCTGGCTGGTGTATCGCTGGGTGAGCTGGAAAAAAAAGCCATAGCGGAAACGCTGACCAGAACTAAAGGCAACCGTGAACAGGCGGCAAAGATATTAGGCATCGGCGAAAGAACACTTTATCGAAAGATTAAAGAATACAACCTATAACGAGTTATAATACGAATGGGGGTTTTGTTGCGTAGTGAAAAAGCATAAAAATTTTCAACGATATCCGGTCAGGCTAAGAAATAGCCTAACGCCAATAACACGTCAGTTCCCAATACGGTTATGATATTTGCTTTCATAGCAGAGGTTATTTCAGGAAGATTATTATAATATTTCGTTGTTTTAATCATTGCTTTTAACGCCAGTGGTATCGTAACAAGTGCAATCAGACTCATAGTAGGCATCAATTTCAAGACCACTGGGCAGATAATACATAAATAAGTGAGAACTGTCACACCGGCATATAATCTGCTTGCTTTTTTCCTTCCCAGGGCGATGGCCAAGTGGTAGCGACCTCCTTTTTTGTCCGCCTCGGTATCCGGAAACTCGTTAAGGAGAAGCAGGTTTGCAGTTAGAAGTCCCGGGGCAAGAGAAGCAGCGATCGCTTCGGTGCTGTAGAAGCCGGTTTGGATGAAATAAGTTCCCATAACCGGCAGGCATCCTAATCCGAGACCGGCAAAAAATTCTCCAATCAGCCACTTTGTGAGATGTGATGTGTAGAAATAAATAATCCCTCCGCCGAGAAGAATCAGAGGTAGAAGCTGCCAGCCTGAAATGTAGGTCAGATAAATGCCGATCAGAAAGGCCGAACCCAGACAAGCAATACCGAACGCGTAAACGCTCTTTGGATTAAGAAGAGCGCTGGTGAGAATTCCGCTTCCACCGGAAAAAGGAGTTGGTGTGGTATCGAAATCTATACCGCTTTTATAGTCAAAGTAATCATTGAGGACATTGACGCTTGTGTGAGCCAAAAGCAGGCCGAACATCGTTAGGAAGAATTTAAGCCAATCAAAATAACCCTCGTTCAGGGAGATTGCCGTACCTAAAAGAACCAAAGCAATCGAAAGTAAAAGGAACTCGGGCCGAATTTCCAGGAACCAGATTCTTAATTTCATTGATGCTTACCTGAAAAATAATGTTTTTTGGGGAATTATTCAAATGATTCAGTGTTTTATTATTTCCTTTTAATATTTATATAGTCCGAAAACTACTAAAATTTGCGAGATCCGATTTACAAAATATCAAATATTCTCAAAGAAAGGAAACAAATTACACACCGGATTTAATCCAATGCTTTGTTATTTTATAAATATGGGTTTTTAGCGTGTCATCCTGTATTCTGTTTAGTTTAAGGATTGATTTATATGTTTGATTCACAGGATTATAGGAAAGCTTTTATATTTGAGAGTAATGAGATTGTTATTAATCAAAAAAGAAGATTTTTATCGAGTTACTATTTATATTCGGTAGAAAATTTTTCTTAACTCCTCTAATATAACATGCCGATAGTGTTTTCGCACAGTTTTATTGAAATGCCAATGTTATCGGAAGTGGACTTGTATAACTTGAATTATGTTAATGCTATATTGAAAAAGGGATGTTTAGTCCCGATGGTTGTTTTTAGAGTTCTGCTTTTTGCCGGACAATTCCAGTAGATTATTGGAAGAATAGGCATAGTGTAATTTTTATTCAGGACGGCAAAGTATATATAATCGATGAGAATGATTAAATTTTAACTGGCATTTAGGTTTTATCGATGAATTTCTGTAGCCCGAAAAAAATAACGTTGAGGTTTTATTTTTTATCACTTTTATTTATTACCCTGCTGATAATACCGTGCGGTGCGCAAAACAGGAGCGAGTCCGACCACAGTCGAGAGTATAAAATTAAGGCGGCTTTTTTATATAACTTTATCAAATTTGTGGATTGGCCGAAGGAGAAGGCTTCCGACCAGAACGAGCCTATAATTATCGGCATTATTGGCAAAGATCCGTTTGGAGATGCTTTCGACCCGGTTACTAAAAAACAGATTAAGGGAAAGTATGGTCTAATAAGTCGGTTCGAGAGTTTAGAAAAGCTTAAAAAGTCAAGTGAAACGGACAAATCAACAATCGAATCTTTAAGAAAATGTCACCTATTATTTATCTGTTCTTCGGAAAAAGAGCAGATGACCGATATCATTAATTATGTTGATAAACATGGTGTTTTAACGGTGAGTGAAATACCTAATATGCTCAAGTCCGGAGGAATGATTAATTTTATATTGGAGGAAAACAAAGTTAGTTTCGAGGTTAATCTTGCTGCTGCAAAGAATAACAATCTAAAGATTAGGTCGCAGCTTTTACGGTTGGCGAAAAGAGTGGTTGAAGGAAAATGATAATACGGACAATGAGCCGATGACAACAGTCATGCGTAATTTAACAATAAAATATAAACTGATAGCAATTACAATGCTAACATGTCTGACCGCACTGTTGTTGGCAGGTACAGGAGTTATTTTATGGGAATGGCTTAATCTGCGTCGCATAATGGCAAGAAATATTTCAACACAGGCTGAGATGATAGCAGATAATTGTAAGGCGGCATTAACTTTCGATGATAAAAATGATGCGATGGAGATACTTCAGGCTCTTCATGTACAAACATCTATTGTTTTTGGATGTGTATATGACAGTAAGGGTGAAAATTTTGCCAGTTATGTTAACAACAATGTTGACGAAGGTATCCGGTCGGCTGAGTTGATGGAGGATGGTTACAGGTTTGCTGACGGTTATTTGACGGTTTATAAAACTATTATTCTCGAAGATGAAATAATTGGAACTGTCTGTTTGCAATCGGATTTACAGCCCATGTATTCTATGCTCAGTCATAGTGCAAATATTATTATTTGTGTTATGTTAATCGCATTTTCCACGGCTTATCTTGTTTCGTCACGACTTCAGAGAATTATTTCCAGGCCGATTTTGGATATTACAGATGTTGCAAAGGTCGTATCGGAACAAAAAGATTATTCCACTCGTGCTGTAAGCCGCACTAATGATGAAGTTGGTGTTCTTGTTAATACTTTTAATGAAATGCTGGAACAAATCCAGCAACGGGATTCTGCTCTTGTCAAGGCCAAGATCAATCTGGAAGAACGGGTTAAGTTGCGTACCGCTGATCTTACCGCGGCCAATCAACAATTGATCAAGGAGATTGAAGAGCGTGAAAAATCAGAAGCAAGACAGGCCAGGCTCCTGAAAATATTGGCTAAAGCCAATAAGGAGTTAAAGGATTTTGCATATATTATTTCACATGATTTGAAAGCACCGCTGCGGGGAATCAGTACACTGACCGATTGGATAAAAAGTGATTATGGAGATAAATTTGATGAAGCCGGTAAAGAACAGATAAATTTGCTCTCATCTCGTGTGGTTCGAATGCATTGTTTGATTGAGGGTATACTCCTGTACTCAAGAATTGGACGCGTAAAAGAAGAAAAAGTTCAGATAAATCTTAACGAACTTATACCTGAAGTCATTGACATGATTTCTCCTCCGGACAATGTAAGAATAACGACCGAAAGCGAATTACCTGTAATCACCTGTGAACAGACCCGTATTATGCAGGTGTTCCAAAATCTGCTGAGCAATGCAGTAAAATACATGGATAAACCGGAAGGTTGGGTAAAAATCGATTGCAACGAAGAAGATAGCCAATGGATATTTAGTGTTACTGATAACGGTCCTGGTATCGAAGAAAGGTACTTCAAAAAAATCTTCGAGATTTTTCAGACTTTATCAACGGGAGATAAATATGAAAGTACCGGCGTAGGTCTTACGGTAACCAAGAAGATTGTAGAATTATACGGTGGAAAGATTTGGGTAGAATCAATACCCGGACAGGGAAGCTCATTCTTTTTCTCATTACTAAAACAGGAAAATGAGATATACGATGCAAAACTCGAAGCTATTATTAATTATGGATAATCAAATTGTTGCGTTAGGTTCTAAGGATTTCTGTTTGAGTGGCGGAATGTGATCCGTTAAGCCTGATGAAAAGCAGGCTTAACTTTATAGTTAAAATATGAAAATAAAAACTTTTTCTGAAAGATAAAATCTAATCATGAATAAGTTATTAAAAGGTCAAATTGAGGAATTCTTGGGAGATATAAACTCCGTTCCGCAAGATATTGAACCCTTGTTTCAGGCAATAAGCGATGCTTATGACGACTTCGATACAAACCAGCATTTGACCAAAAGCAACATTGCTATAAGTTCTGAAGAACTAAGAGAGGCAAATCTAAGACTGTCCAGAGAAGTTAGTAAGCAAAAAGAAGTGCAGGAAAATATAAAACAAACCCTTTCTCTTCTTACGGCAACCTTAGAGTCAACTGCGGATGGTATTCTTGTTGTTGACCTGAAGGGGAAGGTTGTTAGCTACAATAAAAAGTTCCTGCATTTGTGGCGCATTCCAAACAGCATAGTAGAAAGCGGAGATGATAATAAATTACTTGCACATGTCCTTGATCAACTGATTGATCCGGAAGGATTTCTGAATGGAGTTCGCAGGCTTTACGCCAGTGTCGAGGAAGAATCTTTCGATCTATTGAACTTTAAGGATGGTCGTGTATTTGAAAGGTTCTCAAAACCTCAGAGGGTTGAAGACGAGACTGTAGGGCGAGTATGGAGTTTCCACGATATCACCGAACGCATAAAGGCAGAAGCGGCTTTGAGTGAGAGCAAACATCGTTTAGACATCGTATTAAATTCTATTTTAACCGGAGTGGTGATTATTGATGCTAAAACGCATAAAATAGTTGATGCAAATCCTCTTGCTGCAGAATTAATCGGCCTGCCCAAAGGGGAAATAGTTGGTAAAGTGTGCCACAAATTTATTTGTCCTGCTGAGGTAGGAAAATGCCCAATGAGTGACTTAGGCCAAACAGTTGACCAAGCGGAACGTGTGCTTGTTAAAGGAAATGGCCGAGAAATTCCAATTCTCAAGACTGTTACCCCTGCATCATGGCAGGGGCGTTCGTATTTTATCGAGAGCTTCATAGACATAACCGCGCTTAAAGAAGCTAAAAAACGACAAGATGAGCTTTTAGAGCGGGTAAAAAAGACAAATCAGGAGCTTGAAGATTTTGCATACATAATTTCGCATGATTTGAAAGCTCCACTGCGTGGAATCAGTACCCTGGCTACATGGATATCCACTGATTATGCAGATAAATTTGACCAGGAAGGGAAAGAACAGATTAATCTGCTTATAACAAGGGTTGGCCGGATGCATGACTTGATTGAAGGTGTACTTCAGTATTCCAGGGTTGGACGTCTAAATGAAGAACAGGTTTATATAAATCTAAATGATCTCATACCTGAAGCTATCGATATGGTCAGTCCCCCGGATAATATCAAAGTCATAGTTGAAAATGAACTGCCTGTAATCAAATGTGAACGGACTCGCATTATACAGGTGTTTCAGAATCTGATTAGTAATGCGATAAAATACATGGACAAGCCGGAAGGTTGGGTAAAAATCGATTCTGTCGAAGAAGAGAGCCAGTGGGTATTCAGTGTTTCTGATAATGGCCCCGGTATAGAAGAGAAGTATTTTGAAAAAATATTTCAGATATTTCAGAGCGTATCACTACGAGACGGAATTGAAAGTACAGGTGTTGGCCTAACGGTGGCCAAAAAAATAGTAGAATTATATGGAGGAAGGATTTGGATAGAATCAAATCCCGGGCACGGAAGCACGTTCTTTTTCTCATTACCAAAACAAGAAAGTGAGGTACACGATGCGAAGTATGAAACCAATAATGTTAGTTGAGGATGATCATGTAGATGCGATGACGCTCAAACGTGCTCTAAAAGACCTTAAAGTGGCTAATCAATTAGTGCACAAATTAAACGGCGAAGAGGCTCTGGATTACTTAAAGGTTGAATCGAACCCAACACCGTGCGTTATTTTTCTTGATTTGAATATGCCTAAAATGAATGGCATTGAATTTCTTCAGGTGGCAAAAGCCGATAATAATTTCAGAAGAATTCCGGTTGTAGTATTCACAACATCAAAAAATGAATGGGATAGATTTGAAAGTTTCAATCTCAGCGCCGCCGGTTATATTGTCAAGCCTGCAGATTATAAAAGTTTTGTGGAAGCAATTAGAACGGTTGAGCTATACTGGACCTTGAGCGAATTTCCGGATGATGCTCCTGAATTTACAGAGGAAAAAATGGTTGGAAGTCATGCCGAATGAAGGTAAATAGCTAAACCAAGTGCTTTTATTTGCAAAATTGAAACTTTTGACAGTGTCAGATGCTTATGAGAGCATTCCGCACCTGTTTGCCTTCTCTGCATCTGCTTCTATGGGCGTTGTACTACCTCACCACTCTGTTTAAGCAGAATGATTAAATCAGGCGTTAATTTTTTCGTATTTTTTTACTTATTAACCCTGGTCTTAACTGCAATCAATCTGTGACATCAACATTATCAAAACGTATTTACCGAGAGTATAACCGGATTCTTAAAGTTCGGATATATACAGGTTTTGCTGGAGATAGTTTTTAACATAGTCTTTTATTGCATCTTCGAGTGACATTGTTTTTTTGTCATATCCCGCTTTGCGTATTTTGACTATCTCGGCACAGGTGTAGTATTGATATTGATTGCGAATAGAATCCGGCATTTCGATATACTCGATATCTGGTTTCCTTCCCATACCCGCAAAAACCGCCGTTACCAAATCATTCCATGTTCGAGGTTTACCGGTCCCGATGTTAAAAAGACCGTTGAACCGCGGATTATCCAGAAAAAACAAAGTCATATCCACTGCATCTTTGATGTAAATAAAGTCTCGTACCTGCTCACCGTCTTTAAATTCTTTTTTGTATGATTTGAAAAGACAGACTTTGCCGGTGTTGTTGATTTGCTCGAAGGCTTTTAAACAAAAGCTCTTCATGTTATTTTTATGATACTCATTGGGTCCAAATACATTAAAGTACTTCAGGCCGACAATTTTTTTTAACAGATTTGTTCTGCTTGCCCACAGGTCAAATAAATGCTTGGAATAACCGTACATATTCATAGGCCTGAGACTTTTTATCGCATTTTCATCATCGCCGAATCCGACCGAGCCATCACCATAAGTAGCTGCGCTCGAGGCATAAATGAAACGAATATTAGCCTTGGCAGCCCATTGGGCTAATAATTTGCTGTATTCATAATTGTTTTTTATAAGAAAGGAGGCGTTTGTTTCTGTGGTATCAGAGCATGCACCCAGGTGAAAAACAGCCTCGACGGAGCTATCGAGCTTGTCTTCGATGACCATTTCCAGAAAATCGTCTTTCTCAACGTAATCGGCAAAGGATAGATTCCGAAGATTCTTCCACCTCTGGTCACATCCCAGCTTGTCAACAACAAGGATATCGGTAATCTGTCTTTTGTTTAGTGCGGCAATTAATGCTGAGCCGATAAAGCCGGCTCCACCGGTAATTATTATCATTTAACGGCACTCCTATAGTTTAATCAAGTAGTCATAAATTAGTGTGCCATAGCAGGTGTGTCAATTATTTAAGCTCATAATGCGCATAAAAAAGCTGCCCGAGATCGAGCAGCGGGGGAAGATATCAAGAATGTAATCTCTCAACAAAGAGCGATATAGCTCGCGATAGCCAGAATCAAAATTCTTCTTTTATTGAACGTAAATGGAAGCCATTTTTCGTAATAAAATCTCTTCATTTGGTCCCTCGAATAATAATTCTATCAAGTCATAGCGTTCTAATTATGCAGTTATCATAACCGAAATAGACATGAAAATCAAGAAAAATTGACTATATATAAATATAAGTGGTTGTATACAAAGGGAATATGAGCCGAGAGTGCAGTACTTTTTTTGCTCTGTCAAAGTATTGCAGAACAGTTGATAACTGTATATTTATGCCGAATTTTCTTATTGTTTATTTAATGAATTATTTTTGAATATATAGAATTATTTATTAGAAGCTAAAAAATCACTGCATATACAAGAATTGATGAGACACCCAATTAGTCAAGAGATAACCGGTTTAGCCGACATTTCATCAATTCTATTCACTTGAACTTAAGCTTCTGTAAGATATAATTTGATGTAATATATGTATTATTTTACGCCGTTATCGTATGATAAGCTGTAAAAAGAAGATGTATGAGAAATGGATTGCTATTGAACTTGACGGCGTATCGCGTGTCGCAATATAATAACTCGATATGCAAATAAGGAGATTCAAATGATTGAATGCATGCGATATCTTGGTATTTGGACGCCTGGACCTTTTGAGCTTATCATAATTCTTATTATCGCAGTGCTCCTGTTCGGTAGAAGATTGCCCGAAATTGCCCGCGGTTTGGGTAAGAGCCTGACTGAGTTCAAAAAGGGCATTAACGAAGCCGAAAAAACCAAAGACGAATTTGTTAATGACGTCAGGAAAATCGGGGATGATGTAACTAAAGAAACTAAAAACGCGGCCGGTCTGGACGATTCAGAAGGTAAAAAGATTTAACTTGTCTAAGTACGAAACCATCACGTATTCTCCTTGTCTGTAATATGGACAAGACCAAGAAGAAAAAGAAGAAAATACGAGATCCCATTGATTCCACTATGAGCCTGGGTGACCACCTCGAGGAGTTGCGGATGCGCTTGATTTTTGCGCTTGTTGGATTGGTTGCCGGGTCGGTTATATGTCTGATTTTTTGTTCTAAGATAATAGATATTATTGAAAATCCATATCTTGATGCAATGGATGAGCAGGCCCGTTTGCAGACACTTGCTCCTGCGGATGGTATTGTAAGTTACATAAAAATAGCGTTAATCTCGGGATTGATCCTGTCGTCACCTTGGGTTTTTTACCAGATATGGATGTTCGTTGCAGCCGGTCTTTACCCTCATGAAAGGCGTTATGTTTACCTGGCCGCACCTTTTTCTGCAGCACTATTTGTGATTGGGGCAGTATTTTTTTTGTTTGTTGTCGCGCCGTTTACACTTAAGTTTCTTGTGTATTTCAACAGGGATGTTCTTGGTGTCAGCTCTAATTTTACATTTACGGATTATATATCTTTTATAACCATGCTTATGTTAGTCTTTGGAGTGGCTTTTCAAACACCCGTAGCTATTTTCTTTTTGAATCGGACTGGGCTTGTATCAATCAAGGCTTTGCAGAATTCAAGAAAATTTGTTCTACTTGGTGTCTTTGTAATTGCTGCTATGGCTACTCCACCGGATGTGATATCACAAGTTACCCTTGCGATACCACTCTATTCCCTGTTTGAACTGGGAATACTGCTGAGCTGGTTTGCGGAGCGGAAGAAATTACGGGATACGGCCGAATAGTTCGTAGCTGTTTGTTGTGTGCAAGTCAGATGCAGAATATGATTATTGTAAGAAAAAATAAGGCCTATGCCGAGTGAATCGGCATAGGCCCCAAGATAATCTTATCAAATTCTGTATTCGGGCAAAAAATGTGAATCGGACTTATGTTTCACAATTTATAGATTATTGTCCGGATTAATTGTCATTTGCTATTCTACTGGCGGCCGGTATAACCGAATATCGTCGAAGAATAACGATCCTGTACCACCGAGCGTTGTCATATTTCCTTTCGTACCAACACCTAAAGTGATTTTGTTAACATTGCTGAGGTTCATGCCTTGATCTGCAAAATCCTTCAGGGGTATATTCCATTGAGTCCATGTTTTTATCTGTGTTGCATTCGGATCATCGTAATAGACTGTGGCATTATTATTGAGAGCCACATATATTGGCTGAGCACTGTTACTGGTTATTCCTATATCCTGAGCAGCCCAGGCTGATGTATCGCCGCTGCCTGCGGTAATAGTTACATTGGATAATACGGCCGTACAGACTGCCTCAGTGTTATGGCTGGTAACCGCCAGGCCAATGTACATTGGCGAAGTCATTGAGACTTGTTTTAAAGGAAGGTTTGTCCAATCGCTGCCGTTTTCCGAGTAAAACGCCCTTATAAGTCCGCCGGAGGTACGCTCTAATCTGACCCAATAAGGTACAACAACGTTGGGATCGAATTCCCTATCTGTAACACCATCGGCTGTGTTGCGATACTGGAACCTTACTCCCCATTCGGGAGTCATCAGGAGCGAGCAGTTTCTGGCGCCCGGTTCCAGCGTATCACGGATCATCACGCCGGCCTTGGCGTATGGGTCTGTATTGTCAAGACTATCGACCCTGGCTCGAATCGTTACGGCACCGGTGACCTCCTTATAGGCAAAGTGAAATTCGTCGGCACCGCCCCAGATATCTGCGCCGGCGGCCATCATTGTGTAAGTACCGGCAGGGTTCTCTACGAAACTGCCGACAGGCCCTGGAGCGCCGATGAACCATAGAGATAAATCATTGACGTCGTCTCTGGTCCAGTCACTTGCCGTAGCGCTTAACGTCATCACTGCTTCCGAGTATCTCATATCGTTGTCGTAGAAGTAAGGCATCGATTGAATGCCTGTGTGGATAGTAGTAGTCTCGACGAAGTGTTCATCATTTTCAAAATCAGGATCGGCATAACCTACAGTGGCACCATTCGTCGGAATCTCCCATCCATCTACCCATATATTAAATATCCTGTTACTGCCTTCTTCCTCGGGATTAAGGTCGTTATAAGATTCGAAATCGTCAACAACGATGAAGTTCGCCACCGTAAACTTCCAGATATTACCTCTATTTATTGTCACGCCGTCCACTTCGACTTCATCAACGCGCCAGTAGTAAAGCTGTCCATAATCCAGAAGGTCTGCTTGGTTGGATCCCTGGGGATCAAAAGTGAGTTCTTCCTGGTTTTCACTAACCAATACGTCCCTTGAATCGGTTATAGTGGCTTCGTTGACATCGTCGAAATTCGTTCCAAAATATACATTATGTGTGACTGCGGTGTCTCCCTCGGTCCAGCTTAGGATCGTATCACGTGGTACGTCAGTCGAGTTATTAGCTGGTAACGGCAAAGACGCCGGTAATGTAAGGGCCGCTCCGGCAGACATTACATCCTGAATCTCTTCTAAATTTAGGGCACGGCCGTAAATTTGTACATCATCGAGTAAGCCGGTGTATGTACGTGAACCATTAGCCATTTGACCAAGATACATGTGGGATAGCGGAAAACTTCTTGTACCTCGCGCCATTTGATGCAGCAATCTGCCGTTTAAGTACATCTTTGCGTTACCATCATCGTTGCCCCAGGTACAGGTAATGTGATGCCATTGATTGTCATTCACTAAAATAGGATTGTTAGGTTCATTTCCTGCAGGGTCGCCCTTGTTAGGGTCGGAGTGCAGGTGAAAGTTATTCGGGTCACTCTGACCGTGGAAACAAATCTCGCCGCCTATCCAAATATCTGCTACTGCAGTTTCTACATGTATGTGCATTTCGTTTTCCGAGCCGAAACCGCCGCCGGTGGTATTATCACCACCCCACCATATTGTATTAATACCTCCTGTTACCTCCGCCATTTTCATCCAGAATGCTACCGTACCTGAGTCGGAGCGCATTCCCATGCTCTCTGAGGGCAGATTGACATCCATGTTTCCATCGAATCCGAGTGCCCCGTCTATCCCGTCAATTAACCAGTTCGGATCGCCCCCTTCTACGTCTTCAGCGATTATTTCGATTATACCATCGTTGCCTTTAATACTTGAATCAACGGCAATATTACCGGACGTCTCATTGAACTTATAATGAGCCAGAAGCTGAGCTGAAGCATTACCCGTCAGGCTCAGCAATGAGATAACGCAAATTAAATAAAATAATCTTTTACACATGATACACCTCCTTCAAATAGAATCTTAATGAAAGCGATTTGTTAATATGGTTTTTTATCCTCACTCGGGTACGATAACTACCTACCCAGGATAAAGTTGTATAAGCTAACGCCACCTCCTTTCTTCAAAGACAGACCTTTAATTCAAAAGGAAAACACTGCTCTGAATCTTTCAATTCCCGTATCTAATCATCATGTGATGTTTTAGCTCTTTAGAAGCGATTCCAGGCGTTTTTTCGCTTCTTTGAAAGAGAAAACCATAATGTTAGCCTAAGCATTTGTCTGCTCCTTCATATATATTCATACCAAATTTGAGGCCATCTCGTCAAGAAAAAAAACCTGATTACAGTTGATAAAGTCTATTTTTTATTGATATCAGGGGATTTTGTATAGGACCTTCGTTTTTTATAACTAGAAGGACTAATCAAGAACGGCCTCCTGCTTGTATGCCGGTACTTCCACTTGCCAGCCGGTTTTCTCGATTAAGAAATCAGCAAACTGGTGTGCACTCTCGGCCTCACCGTGAACAACAAACAACTTTTTCGGCGGTTTTTTCAACGCACTTAACCATTTAAGCAGTTCTTCCCTGTCTGCATGGGCTGAAAAACCGTTTACCCGGACCACTCTTGCTTTTACTGGATACTGTTGTCCGAGTATTCGAACTTCCTTTTCACCGTCAACAATTCGTCTGCCGAGAGTGCCCATCGCCTGATAGCCGACGAACATTATAGTGCTTTCAGGCCTGGTAATATTATTGACAAGGTGATGTTTGACTCTGCCACCGGTACACATCCCGGAACCTGCAATGACCATAATTGTACCTTTGATATGGTTAATTGCTTTCGAATCCTGGCTTGTTCCTGTGATTTTCAGTCCCGGAAAATCAAAGGGGGATTCACCATTCTCTACTAATTCGGCCATCTCCTTGTCGAATAGTTCACGATGCCGTTGAAAAACCTTGGTAATTCCTGCCGCCATTGGACTGTCTAAAAAGACCATTAAATGCGGTATTGCATCTTCAAGCAGTAATTCATTGATGTAATACAGAACTTCCTGTGAACGCTCGAGGGCAAAGCTTGGGACGATTATATTACCCCCGGCTTTTTTCGTCGAGTTGATGACTTCAGCAATCATCTTTTTGGTTTCTTCAGGGTTTTGATGTACACGATCTCCGTAGGTGGACTCAATAAGGATGTAGTCCGCCTCTTTTAATAAAACAGGATCATGCAGGATAGGTCTGTTTGGCCTGCCAACATCCCCGGAGAATAATATAGATCTTTGTTGCCCGTTTTGACTGACTTTTACTTTTATGACCGAAGAGCCAAGAACGTGACCGGCATCGCAAAAGATGGCTTCTATGCCTGAGCCGAGCTTGACAGACTGTTTATATCTGACAGGTTGAAATAATGGAAAACAAGCCTCTGCATCGGCTGTAGTATAGAGTGGTATTTCCGGATGGGTTCCTTTGCGGCCTTCACGCTCATGTCTTTTACGCTTGAACTCGGCATCTTCCTGTTGCAGCTTGGCCGAATCCAATAATATGATTCTTGCAATCTCCGCGGTAGCGGCGGTACAGTATATTTTTCCTTTGAATCCTTCTTTCACCAATCGCGGTAGAAGACCGCAATGATCCAGATGTGCGTGTGTTAAAAGGACTGCATCTATACTCGCCGGCGGCACAGAAAAAGCTTCCCAGTTTCTTTCTCGAAACTGTCGTTCCTGATAGAGTCCGCAATCTATCAGGAGCCTGGTTCCATTGACTTGTAAAAGATGCCTTGAGCCTGTAACATTCTGGGCCGCACCGAGGAACTGTAATTTTATCGACATTTCAAACCTTAATATGTGTAGCAATATCTTTTTGTTGTAGATATTATTCTACAAAAATTGAGCTTCTCTGTCAAACAAAGAACTGTTGTACGGTGGTCTAAAATGTCACAGAATTGACATTAATTATTGATTTATTGAGGGTGTTGGTTATAATTCTGATTTGAACACATATGTCAATTATAGCAATATTTGGTATTTTTGCTTTCTTTTTCAAGGATGACAGGAGTTGCAGGGATGGCAGTTTTAGTTGGGATTGATGAAGCCGGTTTTGGCCCGATTCTGGGGCCTTTAGTGGTATCATCCAGCACTTTTTCTCTTCCAGGCAATCAATTAACCTCTGATTTATGGGAGGTTTTAGTCAGAAGTGTCAGTAACAGGAGAAAACGGCTGAGTGGGCGATTACTCATTGCAGACAGTAAAAAGGTTTATAATAAGACGATTGGCATTAAACACCTTGAGCGGACCGTTATGACAGTGATGAAATGTCTCGGTATAGAGCCGGTTACTCTGGCCGAACTCGTAGGACCTTTGTGCCCGAGTTGCCTTGAGCGGTTAAGCAATTATCCATGGTACAAAGGCGCCGAAACTTACTGTCTTTCAGTAAATATTGCTGATATAGCGATTGCTTCGAAAGTGCTTGCTGATGATCTTGCTATAAATGGGATGGAGTTGAAGGAGATAAAAAGTTATTGCCTGGATGTAGAGTATTACAACAACATGGTTACTGTAGTGAAGAACAAAGCCAGTGTACTTTTTACGGCAACATCACAACTTATACAAACAGCTTTCGATAGCTTTGCGGATGATGATCTGCATATCATAATAGACAGACAGGGCGGGCGGATGCATTATCGTCAAAATCTTCAAAGGATGTTTCCGGATATGAAATTAAGGATTATCCATGAAAGCCCTGCAGTCAGCAGTTATGAATTACAAACTGATAAAGGAGCTATGCACATACATTTTAAGGTCGGAGCGGATGGACAATATTTGCCGGTCTCGCTGGCGTCAATGGTTAGTAAATATCTCCGCGAACTTATGATTGGCTGTATCAATCGTTATTTTGCCGGTTTTAATCCGGCCTTAAAGCCCACTGCAGGGTACTGGACGGATGGCCTGCGTTTTATTGAAGACTTAAAAACAAGTCTCCCGCATATCCGGATCAATCAAAATCAATTGATACGGTGTCGTTGACATGTATGACTTATAATCAGCCGCAATCAATTCGTGATTGGATTTTCGATTTGTAATTATCAAGATGGTTTATGCTGGGTTTCTTAAGTAACTATTGCTTTTTTAATTGTTCGCTGAGCAGGCGTATGTGTCGATTTTCTTCTTTTATAATCATATCAATTGTCTCCTCACTGGCCGGGTCCCGGGCGAAGCCTTTCAGGCCGTTATAAAAAACAATAGCTTCCTTTGCCCTGTTAATCGCATCTTTCAGGATTTCTGCTATGTTATCCTGGCTTAGCGGGCCTTTGAGTGAGCTATGTTTTGTGGCAAAAACTGCAAGGCCTGCCATTACGTCTGGATTGGACAATACATAATTGTTCGGATCGAAGGTGCCGAATTCGCCGGTTTTTTCTGAGAATCTTTTTCTTCTCTGTGCGAGAATTTTTTCATGTCTGGCTTTCCAGCTCGCCAGTGTATAGCATATATTGCGAAATTCCGGGTTATCAAGCAGCTCCGCTATTTCGAGATAAAACTTCGCTCCGTTATGCTCTATTTTCTCGGCTATTTGGAGAATTTCAAAGACGTTGAATCTTGTCTCCATTTTAGCACTTTCTTATAATATTTTTCACTTTTTCGAAGCTTTTCTTTATTTATAATATAATCGGTTTATGTGACAAATTCAATTCTGATAAATTTATATTATTTGTGATTTTATCTATGGTTCTCAGGGTAAGCCTATAATATTCCTCTGAGTGCGTTTCTCTATCTTAAACATAATTGGATGATTAACTTTTTCTAAAAAAAGGCTCTCTGGTTTTCGACTGTTGTTAATTTTAATGCTTTTGTTAAATCAGGGAGTTTTACCGCTTTTTTCCCGGATTTCCCGCTCAAGTTGCCTGGCGAAAACTTCATAGCTGTCATGTCCGAAAAGGCAAAAAACGACCTTTTCCAAGCCGGTCGGACCAATGATATAATCGATAGTTGTCTTTAACATTATTTCAGCGCATTTATCGATGGGATAGCCGAAAATACCCGTACTGATTGCCGGGAAGGAAATGCTTTTAATATTATTTTTGTCGGCAATTTTTAACGAGTTAAGCGTAGCATTTTTCAGCTTTTGGTCTTCATTACCTTCGCCCATCCGCGGTCCTGCTGCGTGGATAACATATTTTGCTTTTAAATTACCTGCACTTGTTATTACAGCTCCGCCCACGAATGTCCCGCCGATATTACTGCACTCCTGCTGGATTTTGGGACCACCTTTTCTGCTTATGGCACCGGCGACGCCGCCCCCTAAAATCAATTGAGTGTTGGCAGGATTGACAATGGCTTCGGTTTCCATATCAGTAATGTCGGCTTCAAGTATCTCAAGGAAAGAATGTGCAAATTCCGCTTTCATATTGGTTGTTTATAAAAAATGGTCATCTAAACCGCGTAAAGAGTTATTATGCTACAAAGAGTTTTATACTAAAAGATTTTATTGCGATCTGTAACAAACTTATCGACCTTTTTCAGTACTATTTCCTTGATTGGATGTTTATCTGTAATCCCGGATGCTGAGATTCCTTTTACTTTCAGTTCTTCCTCGATTTTGGCTATTGCATTCGCCGCCTCAGCTTTAATCCTGGATATTGCCTGGGCTTTCTCCGCTTTAATTTTTGCTATTTCCTCGCTATAGAATTCGGTCTTTCTTTGTAATTCGGCTTCGGTTTTTGTTCTTTTCGCGGCTTCAACACCGGCGATTTTTTCTGCTTTTGCCCTCAATTTAGCTTCGCTGTTGGCTCTGGCTTCGGCTTTAGCTCTTGTCTGTGCTTCGGACTTTAGTCCTTCTTCTGCTTTTGTTTTAGCCTCTGTGTAAAACCTTATTTTTTCCTCGGCCCTTGTCAATGCTTCATCATAAACTTTAACACTTTCCTCAGCTTTTAGGATTGATAATGCTTTGGCCTCAAGTCTCAGTTGTGCATCGGATTCGCTTATATCCTGTTCTCCGGGCTTGAAGAAAAGTGGCTCGGCAAACCGGACTACTACACGATATACCTGGCTGCTTAACTTATCCAGTCGCCAGACACAGCCGACGCGATTGAAAAGAATCGTGTCAAAGGAGTTGTTATGGTCGAAGTGCGGTGTGCCAAAGTTTATTTTCAGTGATTGGTCGAGGTGCGGACAGCTTTCATCGAAACGGCATAGAAAAGCCATACCCTCACTGGAAACATCTACAATCTGACCTGGAGAAGCCTTTTCTTTGTCATCCCTGGTGAAATAAACAGGCCAACGATAACTTAATCTTTTTTCTGCCCTTTGCTCGTTGGCTTTTTCCATCCTTAGAGTTCCCGGTTACTTTGCATGTATGTTTATCAGGCAATTAAAAAGCTGATATCACTCGGTTTATGACCTGTAAAAAAAGGCGGCGGCCGGATTCGAACCGGCGAATAACGGTTTTGCAAACCGTCGCCTTAGGCCGCTTGGCTACGCCGCCATATTTTAGTTTTAAATTAAATCGACCTTGATTTTTTTGTCAATATTCCAAGAACTTTAATTCATTTTGACTCATATATACATATGTTTGAAAAACCAGGGCTGACGATACCGGATCTTCGTTAATAATGGCCATATATATTAAAAAAACGCAAGTTTCATGTATAATCTACACATAGAGACTCTTTTTTGCAAAGAAATTAGGCATGATTTTACAGTAAATATTAACAAGTTTGTCGGAGATGGAGTCTGTTTACGGTCGCCTTATAAATATTAGATTTACCTGTAAAATACAGAAAATATTGTCGTAATATTAATTTTTAAGCAATATTCAGGTGGGACTAAACGTCTATTTTTTTAGTAACAGGTTGTGGTTTAGGTATTTCGTCTTTTATTTTATGCCTATATATCGTAATATAAAGGTTTTATAATATTGTTTATCAACATTGATATGAACAGAGATAATTCTATGCGAGGAAGAGGTTTATCAGGGAAAAAATCCATGATATGTAGGTTGTTGTCTGTAAAATTGGCACTCTTAATGCTTGGTATTGCCGGCGTTTTGGGTTTTACAGGTGCCTGTAGCAGTCCGGAGCAACTTGTAGCCGAGGCGGATCAGGAAACGTATAAAATCATCGAAGATAAATGGCGGGACGACTTTGGCCAAATGACGAACTATACGATTCGTGATACGGTACCAACTGAAGATGAAATTGCTTCAGGGGTACCGCCATTAGGCGTCATAACCCTTGCAAAGGCGGTTGAGATGGCTACAAAATATAATCGTGAATATCAAACTCAAAAGGAGTCGCTGTATCTGTCCGCCCTGGATTTAACATTGACCCGACATGAATATGCAAGACAGTGGTTCGGGACTTTTGATGGCCAGTACCTGAATTCCGAAGACGGTGAAAATAATACGCTTTCATCCGACTTCGGTGTGGATCAGGCGTTTATTACGGCCGGTGGTATTATAGCAAATGCCGGTCTTGCCATCGATTGGACACGTTTTCTCAGCGGTGATCAATACACTTCTTTAGGTTCGGTTCTCACTGCCAGTGTGACGGCACCTTTATTGGGACGCGGCGGGGGGAAAACCGCATGGGAGAACCTGACTCAGGCAGAGAGAAATGTTTTATATCGAATACGTACTTTCAACCGTTATCGTCAGACATTTGTTGTTTCGATTATCAGTGATTATTACCGTGTTTTACAGCAAAAAGACAACCTGGAAGTTACCAGAGCCAGCTATGAAAGGCAGATAGAATCAACAAATCAACTGAGAATGGAGGTTGAAGTTGGTCAAAGGGCACAGTCGGATGCGGATGAGGCGGAACAGAAGCTACTCAGTGCCGAAAACAATCTATTTTCTGCTGAACAAAGCTATGCACAAACTCTCGATAGCTTCAAAATCAGGTTGTCTTTACCTACTGAAGCTAATATAACGCTGGACCCGAATGAGTTGAAAGTGTTGGGAAATTTGGGTGTTGGACTTCCGGAATATACGGTAGAAGATGCGATTGAGATGGCGTTAGGACGCAGGTTGGATTTAGCTAACACAAGAGAAGGGCTTGAGGATGCCGAGAGGAAGCTTGTTCTGGCCGCCGAAGGCCTTGGTGTACAACTGAACCTGATTGGTAGCGCCGGCGTAGATTCAACTGAAAAAACTGATTTCACCAGGCTGCGTTTTCATGAAGGTACTTACTCATTAGGTTTTGAAACTGATTTGCCTTTCGACCAAAAATCAGAACGTAATGCTTACCGTGAGGCATTAATTTCATTGCAGCAGCGACAGCGAGGCTATGAAGAAGATATTGAAAGAATCAAGCTCGATGTGAACAAGGCTTATCGTGACCTGGCAGAGACGGCTGAGAGTTATAGAATTCAGCAGGTCGGCTTGAGATTGGCTGAAAGACGTCTTCAACAACAGAAATTGTTATTGGATTACGGTCGAGGCACTGTGCGACTTTTACTTGAATCGGAAGATGCTTTAGTACAGGCTCAAAATGCAGTGACACGTGCTTTGGTTGAGCATTTAATCGCCAAGATGAGCTTTTTTAGAGATATCGGAATTCTTGAAGTTAGGCCGGATGGCATGTGGGAGCAAAGAACATAATGGTAAATAATCAGATTAAACAAAAACCTCGAAGTCAACATCGAGGGAAGGCTAAACCCGGAATTAAAAAGTTTTGGTTCCTGCTGCTTTTTGTTGCGGTGGCTCTTGCAGTCACTGTTTTGGTGGCGGCAACGAGAAGAACTAATACGGCATCTTCCACCAGCGGAACATTTGCCGTACGCCGGGATAATTTAGTAGTTACAGTAGAGGTTGCCGGAAGTATCAGAGCCCATAAATCGATACAATACAAATGTCAGGTCGAGAGAGGCAGGGATGTAGGAGAAGTATCGATACTCAGTATCGTGCCTGCAGGAACCTATGTAACTCAAGAAGATGTGGATAACAGCATGGTACTTGTGGATTTAGATTCTTCGGCCCTGCAAGATAGGTTAAATCAGGAGAAGATAGAGCTTGCAGGTGACCAGGAAAATGCAGTTGCTGCAAAAGAGGCATATGAAATTCAGATAATAGAAAATGAAAGCAACATCGCGCGAAGTGAACTGGAAGTGAGATTTGCTTTGTTGGACCTACAAAAATATTTAGGTGCGGAACTCGCGGAAAAGTTGACGAAGGATGTTAACGATGCAGTTAACCTTTCAGACTATATAGCTCCATTTGTTATGGAAGTTGAAAAAGATCCTAATGTTTTAAATGGAACTAAATCCTGGCAGGAGATGAAGGATCTTCAGGATCAAATTGTCCTTGCTCAGGGCGATTTGAAAACAGCAGAGGATACTTATACCGGGACTTTGAAGCTTCATGATGCAAATTACGTCTCCGATTTGGAATTGGAAAGAGACAGACTAAACGTGGTAAATCGTCAGTTCAGGTCACAGAGTTCTGAAGTGGATCTGGATTTATTTATACGCTATGATTTCCCAAAAAATGCTGAGCAATTCCTCAGTAACTACATTGAAGCCGGGCGTAGTT
>Ga0315545_1001118_pt1 | contig 26949 bp, 15 predicted proteins | sample SalMarSW160210MG_FD_203096 | JGI IMG/M metagenome (GOLD analysis project Ga0315545, IMG submission 203096) | Salt marsh sediment microbial communities from the Plum Island Ecosystem LTER, Massachusetts, United States - Salt Marsh Sediment SW1602-10 ...
ACAGGACGATAGGGTAGGTCGTACCGCCGGTGGAGATGCCCAGGGCATCGCCCCACGCGTCATGAGTCAGGATGTTGAAATACTTGATTTCGGGAATGAGGATGTCGCGAGGGGCTTCGAAGGGATAAGGCTCGCCGTCACGCCTTACAAAGCCGCGACCGCCTCGGAAAGGTGCACCGGGGCCGCCGGCGAAGGTAAAGCGCCGCACCGGCACGGTGGCGCCGGTGGTTTCGAGCTCGCAGATGTCCTCAATACCTTTGCCTTTCATGGCGTGCACGAAGCCGGAAGTAACGCAGACGGATTTGCCGGCTTTGAGCTGGGTCTGGATTTTATGAATGATGTCTGGATCAAATTTGGCCTGCTCTGTGAGAAGAACCATATTAGCATCAGAGGGGAAATGCGGGAAAATATCCATTGGCAGACCAATCATGCCCAGATAATCGTGAAGGAACTCCTCACCTGTGGCGTGGTAAGGGGTGTAGGTCTTTATGCCGACGGGCCTGCCGACGTTGACCAGCACCTTGTCGGCCTGGCCGAGGGTGTAGGCAGCGACATCGGCGAAGGTGAGATTTCCATCATTGGTGCCAAAGGTCTCCTGAAGGTCAGCGAGGTTAAGGCTGGTGGGCAGGTCAGCCCAGGTGCGGCTGCTGATGGCATTGGGCCAGATGTGCATGAGCATGCCCCCGTAGTGGAAGCAGCACATCTCGGGACAGCGGGCAAAGACGGTATTCAGGAGTTGCTCGGAGTAACGATCAATCGGGTTGGCGCCGCCCTGGTCAACCCAGCCGCCCTTATTGATGCCGGGCTTAAGGTTGTCCATGAAACGCATGATGTCGTAGCTGAGGTACGGCTGGAGGTGTTGTTCCTGTCCGACCCAAAGACGGGATTCCGTGCCGGCGAACATACCATCGACGAGGTGCGGGACTATTTCGGTGTCATTGCCCATGCCGGCGTATTGATCGTACCAGTTGGCCATCTTGATGATAATTTTGCAATTGGGATTGACGGCCTTGGCAGGTTTGACGATGAGGTTCTCCGTGACTTCGCGCATGGTCTCGAGGCGGTATTGTGTCCAGGATTTATTGCCCTTGGCCTTGATGTCGTAGTCGGTCTTGCGGTTGAAGAAGAAGTAATCGTCGAGCAGGATTTCATCGAAATGGCGGGCGGCCATTTCCACGGCTTTCCGGGCGAATTCGCGGTTTTCCGGATCGGCATAATCAAAGCCCTGGTAGCCATAAGTTTCGTTAATGCTATAGGCCAAGCCGCCGCAGACCTGCACACCCTGGTCTTCGAAGAACTTTTTGAGTTTGTCCAGGCCGGCTTCATCGACAAGCGTGTGGTTGCGCATAACTTCAAGATATATCTTGTCAATCTTCAGATTGCGCGTAAGGTCCGCCCAGGACTGGGCTGGGTCGGGATTACCGTTCATCAGGCCCTGCACGGTTCTTTGAATCGCATAGGTGGAGACGGTGAAGCTTTTGTAATGATTCTGGGACTGAGCGGGGCATTCGGCCCACGTTCCGAATACCAGCAGAACTGCCAGCGCTTGTATATATTTTTTCATAATATAACCTTTCAGGCTAAGAGGTTTTGCGTTGTCGCAATCTCACGATACGGCAGTATCAACCATGTAGAAGCTCGACGATGTCGAGCACGTCTCATTCGACTGCTTTCAATTTGAAACACGCACCGCCCTTGCGAGCCGGATTGGGGCCTGTAGCTGTTGCGGTCACCGGTCCCTGCTCATTGGGCTTGGTTGCCAGATAACGATGATTCGTCAGGGACATAAGCATGGTGTCGCCTTGCATCAGGTTAATCCACTGGAAGGTCTCCGCCTCGCCGGGCTTGGCATTGCCGAGGTTCTTGAGGATAGCCTTTTCGTTGTCTACCGAAACAACTCTGCCGTTGGCGGTCTTGAGTGCCACACGACCTGATCCAAGATCGATAACCTGGAGTTTGGCATTGGCAGGAACCGTTTCGGCGGCTGGAATATTAACCAGAGTCGAATTTTCGAGATTGGCGGCCAAGAAGCTGCCGTCAGCGCCGCTGGTCAGCACGATGGTCTTTCCCATGGGAATTTCACGTTCGATACCGCGAGCGCGAGGTTCATAGGCAACATAGTTATCGAAGTCAACATAGCCGCCGGGCTGGCCTGAGGTGTTGTAATGGAATAGAGCGGGGCGGACACCCTGAAAGGTCGTCAACTGGAAAGTCATGGTGAAGGGATTGCCCAGAGGTGTGAATTCCTTGCCATCGGCGCTCCAGCTGAAGATGGCCTGGTCATTGTCAAAGTTGCAGTGAACGCGCAGCCAGAGATGGTTTGGGGGAGTGGCCGGGCTAATAGTAGGTGTATTGGTCGGTGTATCGGTCTGGTCTTCAGAGGCGCCTCCGCGTCTGAAACCGCGTCCGCGGCGGCGACTGGGGCTGTTGTACATCTGAAGAGTCATGCCTTCGTCGGACTTCACAACGCCAATCCAGGCATAAGGCGAACTCAAGAGCGCCAGACCCGCTGTGTCTCCTGCGACCATGCCCGACGTGTCTAACTCGACAGTCATGATGGACTCGGGTGCAGGTGGCCGCTGGCATAAACTGTTGCGAGCTGAATAGAAATCGTTGGCGGGCAAGGAATGCAGGCGAAGCACACCGGTCTTCTCAGTGAGGGACCATTTGGTGTCATCGGGGACATGGTTCCACTGCCATTCGGGATTGAGCTTACCGCTGTCGAAGTTGTCATCATGAATGAAAGCTGGTTTGGGTTCCTGAGTATAGCCTGTGTTGGGCTTAATCCAGGTATTGGGTGCTTTACGGAGGTTGCCCGGTAAACCGATGATCGGGAAACCATTGTCCCAGGTAACAGGAACCAGAGCAACCATGCGGCCGGCACTACCGTGGTCCGACATAATGATGCTCCACCACTCGCCTGAGGGTGTATCGACAATGCCGCCCTGGTGCAGGGTTAGGCCGCGGTCATCGACGGTAGCACGGTCGATCGCCACGGTAGTTATACCGAGCGATTCACCCTGGACCATGCGCTCGACCGTCCATGGCCCTTCAATCGAGTCGGCCCGTGCGACCATCTGATCCGTGGTGGCACCGGGGATGGCGGAGACGTCGTAGTACTTGCCATTGATCTTGTAGAGATGGTGGCCCTCGCCCATGCGGGCGTCCAACTGGTAGCGAACGCCGGGGACGAAGGACTTGAGGTCCGGGGTAAGTTCTTCGATAGGATAGGGGCTTCTAGCGTCGGAGATGATATATACTTTGCCGTCATCATCGAAGAGGACGGACAGGTCGTGCCTTCCGGGCAGCTGGTTGCGCTCCCAGGGGCCATAGGCGGATTTGGAGCGAAAAACCTGCAAGCCGACGCCGTTGACGTTAGTGAAGACATAGAACATGCCATCGTGGTAACGTATGCAGGGCGCCCAGATGCCCTGACCGTAGATGTTCCCGCCCTCGAGGCGGAAGGCGGGACCAAGGTCAAGCTTATCGATGCAGTAGCTGGCAAGTTCCCAGTTGACCAGGTCTTTGGAATGCAGGACGATGACGCCGGGATTCATGTGCATGGTGGTGCCGGCGAGGTAATAGTCGTCGCCGACACGGATGGGATCGGGATCCTCGAACTCCTCATAGAACAGGGGATTAGAGTAGGTGCCATTGTCGTTGTCGGCGGTCCAATGTTTTGTCGCTTCAGCGGGAAGCGAGGAAGAAGACATCGCGTGTGTAGTAATGCAGCCAGCCAGCGAGACCAGACTCGCAAGCCCCAGAAGAAATATAAAGCGTGTCATAATAATACTCCTTATTAATGATTATGTTTCAGTATAACAGATTTTCCATATATCTATGCCGATAACCACTGTTTAAGCCGGACGATTCGCGGCGGCGGTGCTTCGCCGGTAAGTGTGCCGCTGAACGCCGACAGGTGACAGGCTCTATTAATCCTGGGAAAATAAGCTGGGCAAATCCGTACAGAAGCGGCGTGGATTGATACAAGCTTCGTCGGCATGCCGGTCATCTGCGTGGAGGCTAACAGCGGCCGGCCCACTGCATTAATGTCAAACGTTACCGTCAATGCCCCGCCCAGGCTGGAAATTGTATTCGCCATCACCGCATCCTCTTTAAATGCTCCGGACTGAAAGCTGGCAATGACAAACACACTGGACAATAGAGATCAAGAGACGTTTTCTGCGTTTCCACATAGCATCAGACTTTCAGTTGAGAGTTTTCAGGTTCGCAAAATATCATAAATGAAGGGCCGGTGGGTGTCAATCTTGATTTGCCCCTTTTTATAAGCCGCCCGCAGGTCTTCGGTCAGCCGTTCGGTCATTTTCACGCCGACATTCGGCTCCGAATCAGCGTCTTCCCAAGCTGAACCAGCAGGACAGATGACAACAAGACGACAAACAGAGGTATGTTATTTTTCATAACATGACTCCATTCTATAACCTGGAATCTTCAGCTTTTAAGACTGCAGAGATATTTCTAAGGTCTGCCTCCGCGGACGCACATGGCCAGACTATAAACTTTGTCTTGGCAGGTCATATATAGTGTTCTACCATTCGGCCCGCCGAAGGTAACATTAGATACTGACTGTGGAACAGAAATAAACTCCAGCAGTTCACCTTGTGGTGAGACAATCCAAATCCCACCCAAACCGCTGAAGTATAAATTGCCAAGCTCATCAATGGTCATACCATCAGGGACATTGTTGGGATTTGGCGGACTTGTCGGTTTGAAGAACACAGAGCCTGCGTACAGTGTGCCGTCAGTATTAATGTTGAAAATCCACCATTGTTCTCTGCTGGGATTACCGCCGTTGCTGCTTTCAGCAACATATAGTTTAGTTCCGTCGAGCGAGGCGATAACGCCGTTTGGCTGATACAGGCCGTTTTTCACCTGTGTAACAGTACCGTCTGGTTCGAGCAGATATACTCCCTGGTTGTCGGGAACATCACCCCAGTCGGGAGTAGTGAAGTAAATATTTCCATTAGCCAGCTGGCAGAGGTCATTAGGCTTTTTTGAAAATCCGTCCGAAGAATCAGCTAATATCTGAGAATCTCCCGGGCCGCCCGGGTCAATACGATGGCTCGATATCTGCTTCGGATTTTCGTCGGCAGTCAGCAGTCTGCCATTCAGAGACAGGAACGTACCGTTTGTTTCAGGTGAGTTATTCAGCCAGACTGTTACGCTGCCGGGTGAGTCGAGCCGTAAGATTTGATAAGTTCCGGTTCTTCTCGAAAAGAAAAGCTTATTGCTGGCCGGGTCCCATGTAGGTCCCTCGAAGAAGATGCCGGATGCAGAATAGACTTCCTGCAGTGTTGCTCCAGGCTGAACCAGGCAGGTGACAAGGACGTTTAGCCAGTTGTCGCAAAATACTTCCGGGTCGAGTTCGTTGATGACACCATCGCTGGGCATCGATATGTCACATGCGGCGTTCCAATTATCATCACCGGGCTCACTTCTCCACGCAGCAGCGAAAACGGCAAAATCTTTAAAGTCAACAACTCCATCTTTATAAAAATCCCCGATGACGCCGGGTTCGGTTACCAGTTCGATACCTGTTCCGTTAACCGGGTCGAGGTTTCGACTGTATTGTTTGTCGGTTGCGTTGTTCCAATGTTCATGCACACCTAAGCTTTCTGTTAATCCTCCATCGTTGTTGGGATCATAATTTGTCCCGGAACAAGGGTCGGGGATAAGAGCCGCTTCGTGCAGATAATCTTCTGCGCCAGACTTCTGTGGGTATCCGTTAATGTTAGATGGACTGTCATCCCATTCATTGTCCATAAAATCAAAGGCCACCGAATCGGCTGCAACGGGGTCCTGCGACAGGAAGATACTGCTCGGCCAGTCGCCGTTGAATGGGGCCATGTCCCATCTGATCGGGTGAGAATCCCAGCTTCGACCAGAGTAGAGGCCATCAATAAGGGTCAGCATGGTTTTGCCTCCGAGTTTTGGATGCCCCAACAAGTCAACAATCGCCCTGTAGTGTCCCATTCCGGGTGTTTCGGTTGCCCTTGTATAGTGCATATTATAATAGCCGGAGGCGTTTGGAATTCTCATCAAAGAGCCGAAATGGTTTTTGCCGGAGAGTGTTATTCCGGCGTCGTTATGGCTTTTAAGAACAGGGAAGTTTATAAAGTAATCTGATTGAGCAAAATGTGTCGGGATATAGTCCTGAGTCTTGCCTTCCACGCGAGAAGTAATCGGGTCGCTCCAGTAGAAGGGAGCGTTGGGGTCGAGTGAAACCTGCGTTCTGCCGGTGAGTGAGTAACCACTTTTTGATAAATAGACCACGCCGGGACATTCTGCAGAAACCATATTGTACCAGTGATTTGGCATAATCATCAAAGGGTCGCCGATGCTTATGTCACCGGGGCTGACGCCTGCGACGTCGATTAGCTGTTTGAGAAGGGCTATCGCGAGCTGAGGCGAGTTATCTATTTGGTCGAGGAGGAAAGCAGGTTTCTCCCCATTAGAGGGATTGGAATACATCAATACGAAATTCACTTTTATTGCGATTTTTTCACCAGGTGTGTAACCGGCATAACCTCTGCCCATCTGCTGGTTGAAGTTTTTAAATATGGCGTCCCACGCCTCTGCGTCACTGCTTCTTCCGGTTAATGCCCGAAGTGCTTTTGAGAGCATTTCATTAACAACTTCCTGGTCGATACAGGTGTCTTCATACCAGAATGGTCCGGTTGTGTCACCGTCCGAGCCGGGCCAGTTGGCAGCATTGGCATCGTGTATCCACGCAACACGTCCCGGGTAAATACCTTTGCCTTGGCCCAATGGGCTGTTGGGGATGATTGGTTCGTGGGCATAAGCTGGATTCTCATTTGTGCTATTCATAGCCATCCAGATAAAGCAGCTACTGATGACTATGCATACAACAGCCAGAGCATAACGCGCTCTGGCCATATGCTTCTGTGCTTTGCGATATGCTATGACTGAGCCCAAAAGCCCCACGAGCCAGATAACAAAACTCGAAGCAAGCGGGAATGCAATCCGCTGGCATGGGTATGTGGCTCTTGATGGCTTTGGTATTACACGAACTAAAAACCATATAAGGGCAAGTAATCCTGTGATTGGAAATAGCCACTTTAGCCAGTGGTATTTGCCTTTTTGTTTAATTGTTTTACCTGTTTTTGGACAAACTGATAGGGTGCGTTTTTTGTTTGAGAACATCATTTTAAGGACTCCTATAACCTTCCTACCGTCTGTTTTCGGCTGTGTTTATCTTCCTCCACGGTTGTAGCTGAGACAACGTAGATTTAAGTCTGCGCTTCTTACATAATCAACGTCATGGCGAATTATCACGGTTACAAGTATATCAACCATGATTTGCTAACTACCGTTATAACCAATACTTTTGCACATGAGACTGTCAATTATACCAAAATTGGGGCCTGGATGTCAAGACATATAGTCACCACAATGGCCAACAAGCCTTTCAGAAATATCTCAAAGCACGACTCATTTGCAATCGGTCAGCTGGGAGAATCCGAATCCCTTACTGTCGTGTTTATTCGGCGAATATCTCGATGCCGTTGATCGCCGGATTCTCTAAGTTCGGTGTAAACGTAATCTTCAGCTTTCCGTCGGTCACCACAACGCCCTTATACTCGCGCTGGACCGCCTTATACATCCCGCCGGCTTCCTTGAAGATGTCGAAGTCCTTCCCCGGTTCCTGTCCCTGCACGGCAAACGAATACACCCGCTCGCCTTCGCCGTAGATGCCCGTGAAGGTCTCGGCAAAATGCAGGCGGACGGTGTACTTGCCGTTGGGAAGATTGAACTCATAGGCGCTCATGCCGTACCGCTCGGTCTGGAAGATCTGCGGGAACGCGACATCGGGAACTTCAAATATCTCCGTCCGCTCGACGGTCATTCCATCAGGCGGGGTCAGCGACGCGCCGGGAGCATCGACCTCATCGGGCAGCCAGACGTTGCCGTTCTTGTCGGTGTAGGGCTCATAGGCGCCACACGCCACCCGGATCACCAGCTTGGATTCGACCGTACCAGACTGAGGTGTAAAGATGCGTTGGGCAAAGAGATACAGATTGTTGGCCCATTCGGTACCATCATGACCATTCGAATCCACATGCCATACGTGCGGCACACCTTTCTCTTTGAGGTAATTGTGGACGCCCTGGCTAACACGGATCAGGCCGTCCTTGTTACCACAGGCAATCCACAGCAGCTTCAGTTTCTCTTTGGCTGCCTGGGGATCGGGCAGGAATTCGACATCGTTGTACATTCCACCGAATTGATTTGTATTCGGCGCCGATGAGAATCCGCCGACATAGGCAAAGGTATCAATGTTATACATGCCGATGTTCAAAGATTGGCCGCCCCCCATCGACAGTCCTGCCAAAGCGCGGTGTTCGCGGTCTGCGTATACGGAATAGTGAGACTCGATATAAGGTATGATGTCTTTAATCAAGTCGTTTTCAAAAGGCTTTCCCCAGCTATCAAAGTTGCCAGCACCCATGCCCACTCCACTGGTTCCACGTGGGGTGTCAACCGTTACACTTGCATTGCCGTTGGGGAAGACGACTATCATCGGCTGAATCTTGCCGTCAGCCAGCAGGTTGTCGAGGACATTATCCGCGTGACATGTTCTCTGCCATTCACGTTCGTTACCGCCAATACCGTGCAACAGATAGAGCGCCGGGTATTTACGGTCGGTCGAATAACCCGGCGGGGTATAGACGAGCATCTGTCGACGTGTTCCGAGCGTTTTGGAGTCATACTGAACAGTCGTCAACTCGCCATGAGCGATGTCCTGACGCCTGGCATTGAACCCGGCAGGCGGGTCATCAAATGCAGGTTTATCATCCGGACCCAGCTCAATCTGTCCGCCGAATCCGCCTCGCCCACCGCTTCTACGAGCGCCCCGCGAGGCCAAGTCACCGCGTGCAGGGGCTGGCTGGGCTGCCTCAGACGAAGTCGGTGAGGTGGAAGAGTCATCTTTGAACAGAAGCGGCGCGAATTGATACAAGCTTCGTCGCCAGGACTGCCACTCGTGAGCTGTGTCGGGAGATACGTATGATACGGCGTGAATACCTGCAGCTTTAAGCTGCTCAACATTGGAACGTACGCCATCCGGATTCTCTCGCGAGCCGCAGCTCTCGAAAATCAGCTTTACCTTCTTGTTGAATTCTTCTGCGTTGGCCATAACACCGTTGTGCGCTGTGGCAGGGTCACCAACAGTACCGCCGCTGAAGATGCCGATGTGCGAGAACACATCCAGATTCTCCATGGCAATGGCATTGGTCTGCATACCACCCATAGACAGTCCGGCCATGGCCCGATGCGGTTGATCCGCAAGCGTGCGATAGTTGGCATCGATCATAGGGATTATGTCCTCCAAAAGGGTCTTCTTGAAGGTGTCGGCCCAGCCTTCCGGGGGCCAATCGCCGCGACGACGTTCGCCGCGCCGTGGTGGCCGATCCCTGCCCGGCATAGTCCAAGTGCCGTTGTCCATGACAATGATAAAGGGCCTGACCTTGCCCTCGGCGATAAGGTTGTCCATAATAAGATTGGTCTTGCCCTGAACGGGCCAGCCGGTCTCATCTTCGCCGCCGCCGTGTTGGAGATACAGCACGGGATAGCGGGCCGTGGTGTTCTTGTCATAGTCCGCCGGAGTGTAAACGAAGCAGCGACGCCAGGCGTTGGTGACCTTGGAGAAATAAAGATTCTGGCGTATCTGGCCGTGGGGAACGTCTTTGAGGGCGTAGAAGTCCTGGTCCTTGGCAGGGATCTCAATGCTGCTGCCCCAGCGTCCGCAGCCGTAAAAGAACATACTGCCAGGGTCCGGAACTTGGGCCCCATCAATAGTGAGCTGGTAGTAGTGGAAACCCTCGTCCAATGGCGGCGTAGTGCCAACCCAGGCGCCGTCTTCGCCCTTGGTAAGTGAGATTCCTCCGCCCAGGTCACAGCGAACACTCTGTGCCCCAGGCGCGACGACACGGATCAAAGCACGACCTTCGGAGTTGACTTGAGGGTATTGCTTACCTGGCTGATTGGAAGATGCGGGCTTGAAGTCGTTCACGTCCGCAGTCTGGTCCATCTGAGCTAAACAGGTTCCGCCTGTTATGACGGTCGCTAACAAAATCGTTATAAGTCTGTGAGTCATTTGACAACCTCCTAAACTGTTTATTATTTTTCATCTGCTCACCACATTGATTCAGATTTTACCTATATTTATTGCTAATCCTTAAAAAGAAGGGGTGCGAATTGATAAAAGCTTCGTCGCCAGGACTGGAACTCGTGGGCCGTATCCGGGGAGACGTAGAAAACACTGTTGATACCAGCCTGTTTCAACGCGTCGGCGTTCGCCTTGGGGTCGCCGCCGAAACCACCGGGGCCCCTTCCTCTGCGGGATTCGAGTTCGCGGCTGCCGTAGCTAACGAATACCAGCTTAACCTTCTCCTTGAAACCGGGCGTGTTGTTGACATCTTCCAGGGAGATGGTCCCGCCGCTGAAGAGGCCGATGTGGGAGAACGTGTCGAGATTTTTCAGGGTGATTGACTTGGTTTCCATACCGCCCATCGAAAGACCGGCCATAGCGCGATTTGGTTGATCTGCAAGCGTGCGATAGTTAGAATCAATGTAGGGGATCAGCTCGTCGACGAGAACCGTCTGGAAGGGACCGATATCGAAATCTCTGAGTCCGCCGATCCGGGTGTCATTGGTCATGCCATAGGTCATGACGATGAGGAAGGGCCTGGTCTTGCCCTCGGCGATCAGGTTGTCCATAATCAGGTTGGCGTGGCCTTGGTTGCTCCAGGCAGTTTCATCCTCGCCCCAGCCGTGCTGCAGGTACAGTACCGGATAGCGCTTAGTATGGTCCTTGTCATAGTCCGGCGGTGTATAAACAAATGCTCGGCGAGAGGTATTGGTGCTCCTGGAGGGGAATAGAATCTGCTGCACTTTGCCGTGAGGAACGTCCTTGAGGGCGTAGAAGTCCTGGTCATGAGCGGGGATTTCGATGCCACTTTCCCAACGAGTAGAACCGTAGAAGTTCAAGGTACCGGGGTCGTTGAAAGTCCCCCCATCAATCGTGAGATGGTAGTAGTGAAAGCCTTCATCCAATGGCTGTGACGTGCCAACCCAGTAACCGTTCTCGTCCTTGGTCAGCCGGGTTCTGCCTATGTTCACACTAACGCTCTGGGCCTGGGGCGCATGGATGCTAAACCTCGCGCGGCGTTCCGAGTTGACCTGGGGATACTGCTGGCCGGGCTGGTTGAGTGATGAGGGCTTCCAATCGCTCAGGTCCGCAGTCGCAGTCGGTGAGGTGGAAGAATCGTCTTTGAACAGAAGTTGTGCGAACTGATATAAACTTCGTCTCCAGGACTGCCACTCGTGAGCTGTATCAGGGGAGACGTAGAAAACACTGTTGATGCCGGCTTGTTTCAACGCTTCAGCGTTCGCCTTTGGGTCGCCGCCGAAACCACGACGGCCTCCCCCTCTGCGGGATTCGAGTTCACGGCTGCCGTAGCTGACGAATACCACCTTGACCTTCTCCTTGAAACCGGGCGTATTGTTGACATCATCTATGGAGATGCTGCCGCCGCTGAAGATGCCGATATGCGAGAACGTGTCGAGGTTGGCCAGTGTGATACTCCTTGTCTGCATGCCGCCCATAGACAGTCCCGCCATAGCGCGATTTGGTTGATCTGTAAGCGTGCGATAGTTGGCATCGATGTAGGGGATAAGCTCTTCGAGGAGAATTTGCTGGAATCCGCCGGCGAAGTTGAACTCCCCGAAACCGCCCGTGCGTCCACGTCGCATGCCTGCCCTTGGTCCGGGTGCCTGATTCGGCTCGTCTGCGGTAACTGTTCCCGCTTCGCGTCTGGCGACAGCTGCACCATCTGTCGCGGCCGTTCCGCGAGCACCCATGTCTCGTCTGCCACCGCGCGGACCGAAGCCTATGCTGCCGCCGCCATTGTCCATGACGATGATGAAGGGTCTGGCCTTGCCTTCGGCGATCAGGTTGTCCATGATCAGGTTGGTGTGCCCCTGGTTGCCCCAGCCGGTTTCATCTTCGCCCATACCGTGCTGCAGGTACAACACCGGATAGCGCTTCGCATCCTTGTCATAATCGGGCGGCGTGTAAACGAAGCAACGGCGTACGGTATTGGTGCTCTTGGAGAAGTAGAGGTTCTCCCGAAGCTGACCGTGGGGGACGTCCTTGAGAGCGTAGAAGTCCTGGTCCTTGGCAGGGATCTCGATGCCGCTACCCCAGCGGCTGGCGCCGTAAAAGAACATGCTGCCGGGATCCGGAACCTGGGCCCCGTCGATATTAAGCTGATAATAATGGAAACCTTCGTCCTGGGGATTCGAATCGCCGGTCCAAACGCCATTCTCGTCCTTAGTCATGGGGTATCTTACGCCGCCTATATCGAGCAGGACGCTCTGGGCCTGAGGCGCGACGATGCGGGCCCGGACACGACCTTCGGAGTTGACCTGGGGGTATTGCTTACCAAGTTGATTGGAAGATGCAGGTTTGAAGTCGTTCACGTCCGCAGTCTGGACCGGCTGAGCTAAACAGGTTCCGCATGTTAGTACTGCTACTAACAAAATCATTATAATTCTGTGATTCATTTGATAACCTCCTATACTATTTATTGTTTTTCATCTGTTCGTCACATTGACTCAGATTTTTTCTGTATCTATCGCTTAATCCTTAAAAAAAAGCAGTGCGAATTCACGCAGACCACGCTGCCATGTGAGCCGCTCATACCTGCTGCCGATGTCGTTTTTGATAAGGATGTTTTGAATGATGGGGTTAGAAACGCTGACACCCTGCCGCCGGAGCTGATTACTGAGCCGGCAGCATCCCCACATGGGATTCTTCAGCGAAAGATCGAATATCTTTTGAACTACATCTGGCGGTGTAGTCTGGGGACGGGAGTGATGGATCGGCGTAAGATCCCGCAGCTGCGGAGCAATTTTAGGATATTCATGTCCTGGTATATTGGAATCTGCCGATTTCGAATCAGAGGGTTCGACAGCCAAAGCCAGGCAAAACGAACTGACTATCCCTATTATCACTGCAAGATACATTCTTTTTTGAAACACTGCATTATCTCATTAACTGATTAAAAAATAAATTAATTGTAAATACAACGCAGGATTGCGTTGCATTTGGTATCGGATGAGAGCGATACAAAGGAGTTCAGCGAACATTGCAACGAATTCTAACTGTGTATGATACATGTTTTATAATAATCCAAATTTATTCTTCAGTTTGCATGACACATTGTATAAATCTTGGCTGCCGGACTCACAGCTTCTCAAGGCTTGTGGTTCAGCATATATATGTAGGTTGCTGTTATTGCCTTGGACACCGTCCCCGTGAGCATCACACAAATTACATGACGGCCTGAGAGTGCTTCGCTCCTAAACCTCAAAATTAAGGACTGGCCACCGGTAGCAAGTTTAGGCCCAAAGAAGGTACTTGTCAAGGGAAATTTCATCATATAGATGCCTTATAGATGAAAATGCTGTAAGTGCCGACTATAATTATGAAATCAAGTCCGATTTGAGTAAATGAAGTCGAAACTTTTATAGCCCGGATGAATAAAGTGACATTACACCCTACATTCTCTAATAGAAGACCCGCTGGAGATAGCTCATTCAAACTTTATCCAATCGATCTCAACGGTTTTTGTGTCTTTAAGTATCACAACCAAGTCATGGATGCCAGAAGGACTTTCTGAGAGGGCCGAATTGACCCCGCTCAAATCCGTATTATCCGCAATGTCGACTTGAGCGAGCAACGGTCCATCAATTGCATCGATTCTGATATCGATAACGCCTCCTGTTGGGCAGGAGGTTTTAATCTTGACCGTGCTCAACTTCTCTTGACCAAAATCGACCTTGTTATATCGAATCCAGGCATTCTGGGCCGTCAGGACCGCTTTCCATCCCTTTTGTTTCTGTGCCGGGTCAAGGAATGCGATGGATGCTCCTTCCGGGCTAATGGCGCTGTACCTGTCAATCTGTATTTCGCTGATAGCATTGGTGATACCTACTCCACGCAAGGTTGGAATGACCTTCTGTATGGTGCCGTCGTCGTTAAAGTATAGATAATCTGCCCTTATGGACCGGTTTTTATCAAAGTCCGGGGATAAATCCTTGTCATGATAAAACAAATACCACTGCCCTTTGTATTCAACAATTGAATGCTGATTTGTCCAGCAACCACTGGGAGATTCATCCATTATAACTCCCTTAGGCTCGAAAGGCCCCATAGGACTGCTGCCGGTTGAATATTCAAGTCTCTCAGTTCTGTTCTGTGCATGCGGATAAGTTAAATAATAAATGCCATTCCGCTCAAACACAAAGGGGCCTTCAATAAGTCCCTTTTGGGGAAGATTTCCAATTACCTGCGGTTGAGAATCAAGTTCCAGCATATTATCTTTCAGCCTGGCCACAAATATTTTATTCATTGAATAGTATAAATAAGCGTTTCCGTCTTTATCAATGAAAACACATGGATCTATTCCATTTGCGCCTTCTATTGGTTTAGCCTCCGGCTTAAAAGGACCATAGGGTTTTTCTGATACGGCAACCCCGATTCTGCGCCCTGTGGGAAAATAGAAATAGTACTTTCCGTCTTTGAACGCGCAGTCAGGCGCCCACATATCGAATGATTTTCGTCTGAGCCAAGGAATATCATTCTGGTTTAAAATGACTCCATGATCTGTCCACTCCGTTAGATTCTCAGACGAGAAAACATGGTAGTCTTCCATACAAAACCACCCGGCTCGACCCTTGCCTGTACTGGCAGGAATATCGTGAGAAGGATAAACATAAATTTTGCCTTCAAATACTCTTGCAGTTGGATCGGCTGTAAACTGATCAAGAATCAGGGGGTTTTGAGCCAGTCCACGATTAGTGCCAAATAGAAAGAACGCACTGAGGATTAGTAAGTAACAGCTAAATTGATTCATCCGGGATTTCCCATTTACATTCTTAAACAACATAATTTTTTTCCATATAACGTAAATGATCTTACGAAAATTATCATGAACGTTCAAGAAATCTTTTTCCCAAGTAAGTTTCACTGGGAAATTTTCATCTTGATTTTTTATGAAGAACCTGATATTTAATTTGGTTTATATGCGTGAGAACAGTACACAATCTTACTTACGAGGGAAATGAAATGAAGTCAGGCAGACCTGAACAATGCGTTTATACCTGCGTACTTCTGTGCATAATTCTTTGTTCATCGCCTGTGATGGGCCAGCCCTCGGGCGGGCCTTACGGGCCGATTCAGAAAACTTACGATTTGCCAAAGGATGCGGGTAAAATTTACTATGTTGCGCCCAATGGAGACGCCGAGCAATTAGGGGGAACTCTCGATAAGCCCACAACCCTTGCAGCAGCCATAGAGCGGGTGATAACCGGCGACGCAATCGTGATGCGAGGCGGCACATATCGCACAGGCGGACTGAAATTGAACCAGGGAATCACGATACAGCCATACGCGGACGAAAAACCGGTTTTGAAGGGAACTTTTATAGCTGACAAGTGGGAGCGACAGGAAAACGGATTATGGAAGACAACATGGCGATGGTTATTTCCCGACAAGCCCGCTGACTGGTGGCGGCGGAACAGACGAACGCCCCTTCACCGTTTTAACAATGATATGGTGTTTGTTGATGGAAAGTTTTTACAATCTGCGGGTTCGGAGAGTGAAGTCAACGAAAATACGTTTTACATCAACTACGATACAGGCGAAGTTTTTATCAGTACCGACCCGACAGGCCGATTGGTGGAAATCACCGCTTTCGATAGCGCACTTATACGGGTAAAAGGAAACTGCCACGGCAAGATCTCGGATCGCAAGGGATCGCTTATACGAGGAATCACATTTACCCAGTATGCCTACCGAGCGCTTGAATTCGAAGGAAAAGACCCTGAGGGTCTGTCTGATGAGTCCCAGCACGGAAAAGACATCGTGGGGACGACTTTAGAAAACTGCACCATTTCTTTTTGTTCGCGCGTTGGGGCTTACCTCAGAGGTGATAAATTAACAATGCGCAATTGCTTAGTTAGCGACACCAGTACGGAAGGGATTTATATTTTAAGCTCATCCGATGTTTTGCTTGAGAAAAACATCTTCAGACGAAACAATATCGAGGACATCACAGGATACTTTCCCGCGGGCGTCAAGATTTTCAATCAATGCTATCGCGTTACCTGCCGGGACAACTTGGTTACTGACCAGCCGAACTCCAACGGTATTTGGTACGACGTAGGCAATGTTGACGGGGTATTTATCAACAACAGAGTCGAGGGCGTGGGAAATATCAACAACCAATTCTCCAGCGAGCGGTTCTGGCCAAGCGATAATGGGTTCTTCTTTGAAATCTCAAAAGGAGCAATTTGCGCCGGCAACGTATTTGTCAATTGCGACCATGGCATCCTGATAATGAACAGTTCTAATGTTCAGATTTACCAAAACACATTTGTCAACAGCACGGCGTGCATTGCGCGCAACAATAGAACGGCGGCCGGCGACCATTTCGGTTGGCATCCCAGCACCGGCCCGGATGTGAATGACAGGGAAGGGCACGTCTTTGTCAATAACCTGCTCACGGGAGATGAGAATTTCCGCAGGCCGCTTCTGGCTTTCTCGCAGACGCCATTACTGTGTGAACAGCTCGACAAACCGCAGGTCAAAAAACTCGATTATAACGTTTATGTGCGGCGCTGCGAAGATACATCTGCTCCTTTGATTTTCTGGAGTCCTGCTAAAAACGAAAAATGTCAGGTGGCGGTTGAGTCGCCAGAAGATTTGCATAAGTTGCATCCGGAATTTTCCGCCGACAGCCGCTATTTCTCCAATTATGATGGTTTCTTATTCAAGTGTCCCGAATCAGGCGATTATCAATTGTTAAAAACATTTCCTGCGTCCACTTCGGCATCGCCCCTTCCTCCTGAAATCAGTACGCTTCTGGGTCTGTCCCAAAAAGACACTTTATTTATTGGAGCTTATCCGCCAATCCCCTGAACCTGTCAGTCTCGCTCTATTCGGGATTAATTACCTGACGTTAGCCAAAGTGGCAGAGGTTGAGATATTCAATCATATTTGTTTACGCCTCCCGCTTCGTCGCAATCTGATCGGCTGCTACCGCTAACACTATTATTGCACCAATAACAACAAGCTGTACGTTTGTTGAGATATCCATCAAGGTCAGGCCGTTCCGCAAAAAACTTATTAAAAGTGTTCCTATGATAGTTCCAATCATGGTTCCTTTCCCGCCCGCTGGTGAACAACCTCCGATTATTACAGCAGCTATAATATCCAGTTCCAGTGCCAGTCCGGCTGATGGCTGAGCGGAACTTGCCCGACTGGTTGTTATCATCGCAGCCATCCCGACAAAAGCGCCAATCATCGTATAAACAATTACTATGGAATTCCTGACGTTGATACCTGCGTGAAAGGCCGTTTCCACGTTCGAGCCGATGGCGTAAACATAACGGCCAAAGGGTGTATATTTGAGAATAAAACCTGCCAATGCTAATATTAATATAAGCAAAACAACCGAGGATGGTATTCCTATTATTGTCCCTATGTCGAGCCAGGCATAGTCGGAAACCGCAAAAGGTTTTCCATCATTCATAAGATAGGAAGCGCCCCTGAAGATACTCATTGTTCCCAGAGTGACAATAAACGGCGCGAGCTTCAATCGTGTAATAAGCATTCCGTTTCCGAAGCCGCACAAAGCTCCGGCAGCAATTCCTACCAATGTCCCCATAATCATCGCCGCTGTGCCAAGCTCCACATAGTTGCCTCCTGTAACCTGTGCCCAGGATGCCCCGCTGAATTTAAGCATTGCAACCGAGCCAATCATTCCACACATCGCGAGCATCGAACCTACCGACAGGTCTATTCCGGATGTGATAATCACATACGTCATACCCGCAGCGATTATGCCGTTTATCGAAGAGCGTCTCAGAACATTCATTAAATTTTGCATCGTTAAAAAATTGTCGGGCTCCAGGAATGTCCATAACGAAATGATAAAGATTAACGAGCAAAACGGCAGTATTTGTTTTGCAAACCGATTCATATTATTTCTCCAATGCGGCCAAATGCATAATTTTTTCCTGTGTGGTTTTCGTAGCTTCCAGGTTACCTGCAATTCTGCCCCGCCTCATGACAAGAATACGGTCGCAGATTCCCAGCAATTCCTGCAATTCCGAAGAGATAATCAGTATTGCCTTTCCCTCTGCTGCGAGCTCATTAAGCAAAATAAAAACTTCTTTTTTAGCGCCGATATCGATTCCTCGGGTCGGTTCGTCGAAGATAAGAAAATCAGAGTCAGCCATAAGCCATCTTCCTATAAGAAGCTTTTGCTGGTTCCCGCCTGAAAGAGAGTTTGCAGGTGAGCTGGGCCGTATCCATCTTACTGAGACTTTTTCTCCATAGGTTTGACAAAGTTTTTCTTCTTTACGCAGGTTTAGCAGTGTTTTCATTCCAATTGTGCGATAATTTGGAAGTGTCATATTCCAGCTGCAGGGCAGATTGAGGCAAAGGCCAGATCGTTTGCGGTCTTCTGTTAAAAAGGCAATCCTGTTTCTGACAGCATCTGAAGGCTTCTTTATTTTAATGGTTTTGCCGTCAATTTTAATTGAGCCTGCCGTTAACGGTTTAATACCGAAAATCGCTCGAGCAACTTCCGTTCTGCCTGCGCCGACAAGTCCGGCTATACCGACAATTTCACCGCGGCGAACGTTAAAAGTAATATCATTTATACCTTCATCACTTGCCAGCTTCTCCGCTTCAAAAAATACAGAGCCGATTTTCGGCTCCCTTGGTGGATAATATTCATTAAGCTCTCGTCCGACCATCAGTCTGATAACTTTATGAATGTCCATTTCGGATGACGGTCCGCTTCCAACAGTCTCGCCGTCGCGCAGAACGCTGATTTGGTCGGCAAGCAGCTTCACTTCTTCCATACGATGTGAGATGTAAATAATCGTAAGATTCTTTTGTCTTAATTCCCGGATGATTTCAAACAAACGCTTTGACTCACTTTCCGAAAGGCTTGACGTGGGTTCATCCATTACAATTATTTTTGCATTTTGCATAAGGGCCTTCAGAAGCTCCACAATCTGGCACTGACCGGTTGTGAGATGGCGAATCTGAGACATCGGGTCGATGTCGAATCCGTATTGTTTGCAGAGCTTCTGCGTTTGTGAAATCATTGCTTTGCGGTTGATTACAAACGGAATCGAGCTTTTGATTTCTTTGCCCAGAAAAATATTTTCATAAACCGTCAGGTCCTCTGCCAGATCCAGCTCCTGATAAAGAATGGAAATTCCTACGTTCAGTGCCTGGCCGGGATGCATGAAACTCACTTCTTTTTCATCGATAAGAATCCTGCCGTTGTCCGGTCTATAGACGCCGGCAAGAACTTTCATCAGCGTGGATTTTCCGGCGCCGTTTTCTCCGCACAATGCGTGAACCTGTCCGGGTCGGGCACTGAATGTTACATCTTTCAGAGCTGTAACAGGCCCGAAGGTCTTTGTTATTTGTTCCATCCTGAGATAACTGTGGTTTTCAGACATTCTATAATCCCAGAGCCGCGGGAAACTGCTCCTTCATCTGTTCAAGATTATTCGCATCTATTATCATACTCGCGATAGGTTTCGTCTTGGGGATTTCCCTGCCTTTTAATGATTCGACCATTGTCTTTACGCCCTGATATCCTATCTCGAAGGGATTCTGAACAATCAGGGCTTCGACAAAGTATTTCTCGACGCCTTCCAGCAGAATCGGGTCTGAATCGAAGCCGATCATTTTGACTTTACCGCAAAGCGACTGGTTTTGAAGCGCCTTGTATGCTCCTACCGAGCTTGGCTGATTAACTGCAAAAAGCCCAACAACGTCTTTGTTTCTCGTGAGCATGTCAACGGTTTTTTGGCGCGCATCTTCAACGGTTCCGAGCGTATATTGCTCCGCTACGATTTTTATATTCGGAAATTCCTTTTCCAGCGTTTCCTTGAAACCTTTGGCTCGTTTGTCCGTAGAGGCCGAGTTTTGAACAAATTTGGTGAGTATGACGCTTCCCCGACCGTTTAACGCTTTGCCAAGACGGCGTGCGGCCTGCGCGCCGCCAAGTAAATTATCCGTTGCAACAAAAGAAATATAATCAGATGGATCGGCATCTACTGCAGAATCTATTATCACGCACGAAATACCTGCTGCTTTTATTTTCTTTACGGGACGAACCAGGGCTTTCTCATCGTTTGGTCCCAGGACAATACCTTGAACCTTTTGAACAATCGCATCTTCAACCGCTTGAATTTGCTTTTCACGGTCGGTTTCCTGCTCCGGTCCGGTCCAGGAAATTTTGTATCCAAATTCCTCACCGGCTTTTTCTGCACCCTTGTGCACAACTTCCCACCACATCGAAGCAGTGCCCTTGGGGATTACCGCAATTACTTTTTCACGGGTAATACCCTGTTTCAAATGTGCTATTTTTTTAATTACTCCGCTTACAAATAAAATGGCGGATGCTATAAGGACAAAAAATACAAGCAAGTTGCTCTTTTTCACAAATCTATGCCTTTCAAAAATTTCTCACCTCGATTTTAAATTCAGGTCTTATTCAAAGAACCCTTTACCGAATGCTGTTTTTATAAATATCTTCACCGCCATTGAGCAGATAAACAAGCGGCTTAGGCCGGTCAACTGATTCTATAAAAGCAGGTCTTGCTGCCCATGGAGTAACACTCAATACGCCTGTCAAATCCATCCAATGCTGCAGACGAGCAACCGGCAGCCCCCATATCATATGGAAATGATTTGCCGGTGCATACTGTTTGTATTCAAGCATACTTGCGTACTTCGGAACTACAAAAGTATGAGGCCAATTCCAGTTTGTCAGGTTACACATAGCTTTTTCAAGTTTTGGGGGAACCGACGTCGTGGTCGCTTCATCCCAAATCAGGCTGAACTTGTCTATAAGGCTGCTGTATGCCATACGTCCTGCAATACCTTCAATACCTGCCGGTGTAACAAAGGTGACACTATTGCCGCCGCCGGGAAAGTAATACTCGTCCGCCAAAGGCATTATGATATTTTTCATAATGGTGCTGATATCTGCTCCCGGCCTGGCAGCCCAATCGAGTGCAGCACTACCGGAATTATTGCCGTCGACCAGCCCTTTTACAAAATAATCCGCCTTCGTGGAGAGTTTCACGCCGTGTTTCTTCGCAAGAGCTTTGATTTCCCAGGATTCCCAGATTTTTCTGAAATCCATAAATAGCGGCGGATTACCACCGCTCAAATAAGTGAAAAACAGCATTGTTAACAATCCCTGCATATCCGCCTCGGTTGCATACGGCAACGGAGCCTTTGAGCCGTTATGGTCAAAAGTGCTGTTAAAAAGAGATTCCATTATATCAGCTACTGGAAAGGGCAATCCTCTCCTGTCACTTCCCCATTCAAGCTGACTCATAAATCCTCCGCCAACAGCGTTAATCTCTTTCATCAAATCCCGATTGATTAGATACATAGCCAGGCTCTGCTCAAACCGCTGGCTGTCCAAATCATTTTTTAATTCAAGACGTTTTCCGACGTGTTTATTAATCCATCCTCTCAATTCCTTTAATTCTTTTTTGTCATACGCGCTTTTTTGCAGCATATCCACCAACAGTTTCATATCAAGTCGGGTGATTTCTATGCCAAATATATTTCTGGTCGCAAGAATATGCATCAATGCTGTCTCCATACCCATTGAGTCGTGGCCAAAAATCATTACACGTCGTCCGCGCAGAGCAACTGCAGTGACAGCGGCATAGCACCAGTCAATCAAAGCTTTCTCTGTAGCGGGGCTCATTTTTGGTTTCATTCCAGTATCCGGCCAGTATCCTACATTTAGTGCGACAAGCCTGCCATACTGGCTAATCGCGCCATTTGTTGCATGGGCATACACGACACCAGGTTTGGGTCCGCTGTTGCCGCAGGTAATATTCAATGGTGTTTCCCTCGGGAATTGCTGAATCAGCGAAATCGTGGTTAATTGTGGAAAGGCCCATGTATCCGGAATGCACACGATGATATTAACGCCGGCGTTTCGGAACTGCTGAGCGACTATATCCGCCTGTTTTTCACTGTCCACCAATAAAGGCGAGTAAACGACCGGCACAGGTATTTTATCCGGCAGTATAACCTGGCCGCTTATTGTATCAGCTACTATTTTAATTATGTTCTGAGCACGTTTTCGGCTTATCTGGTCAATCCTCGGATCACAGGGCGCAAAGACCCCGATTATGGGAATATTAGGAGAAGGCTTTTTGATTTCAGGCAAACACTGAGCGTTGATTTTTTTAGTCATATCAAATTCCTCATAATCTATTTCAATTCCTCATCAAAAACCACCGCAACCTTACCGCATTTACCGCTCGCCATTAACTTGTAGGCTTCGCCGGCTTGCTCTAATGGAAAACGATGAGTAATCAACTTGTCCGGATGAATATCCCAGCGAACAAGGCGTTCTACCAACTCTTCCATCCTCCATAAGTTTGTTACCCACGAGCCGTAAATTGTCTTCTGGTCATGAATAATATCAGGGGAAGGATTAAATGCAACAGTGCCGCCTTCACCGAGAAATACTATTTTACCCCATTTACGAGCGGACTGGATGCAGGTCAGACGAGCTTTATCACTGGCTGAACAATCGACGGCGCGCTCTACACCGAAACTACCGGTCAAATTCTTTACTTCTGATACATTGTCCGGGCCGGCTTTTAACACCTCATCAAAGAGCTTGAGCTGTTTGGCAATCCGAATTCGCTCATCAATTACCTCAATGCCGATAATTTTTTGTGCGCCCATTGCTCTTGCGAGCATTGCGGTAGCAAGACCGACCGGACCCAAGCCTGTCACCAATACCGCGTCGTTTCCGCAAATTCCGATTTTTTCCAGCCCCTCATAAACTGTTCCAAAACCGCAGGCAACCTGAGCACCGTCCGAGTATGTCAATTCATCCGGAAGAAATACTAAATCTTTTTCTTCGGCGAGCAGGAAATCGGCCATCCCACCGTCGCGCTGCCATCCATATGCCCTGCGGTATTCACTTGTACAGGAAATCATATACCCCCGACGGCAGTCATTGCAAAGGCCGCAGCCGGATATATGATAAACAACAACTCTGTCACCTTCTTTGAAACGCCTGCAGCCTGGGCCTGTCTCAACTATCTGCCCGCACGGTTCGTGACCTGCTATCATGCCGGGCTGATAACCTTCGGGACCTTTGCCTAAATGTTCATGATAAATACAGCGTATGTCTGAGCCGCATATCGTCGAAGACTTCATCTTAATTAACACTTCGCCGTGAGCTGGTTTCGGAATATCAAATTCTTTTAACTCAACCGTGCTGTTTCCCGGAAGGATTGCTCCTTTCATTTTACCCATTGTATTTGCTCCCATATTTTAAGGTGGACATTTAAATCATTTTTTTATTCAGGAGTAATCACTCCATTTACATCCCAAAGGTCCTCCCAGTTTTGATTTTCCTTCCAAAGAAATACCTGTCCCTTAATCAGCCGGCAGTTCTTATCAATCTGCGATAGCTCTTCCATCTCTTTGTCAGTGAGTGGATCCTGAACGGTGCTTTTCAGGTTACCAAGATACTCGTTTCGATATACAGAAAATGGTATCGGAATTTGGCCTCTATGAACAGCCCATTTGACGCACACTACAGCAGGATGGACATTCAGCCTTTGTGCAATCCTGACAACCACGGGGTCTTCAATGTCCACCGTGTCCGACTCCGTTTTGTCACGGTCTGGTCGTGTGGGTGAACCGATCGGGCAAAATCCTATCGGCTGAATATTATTGTCTAAACAGAATTGGAATAACTCAGGCTGCTGGAAGTGCGGGTGCAGTTCCATCTCGTTGCAGGCAGGCTTAATCTTCGCATCGCGCAATACAAGCCTCAGCTTGGGAATAGTCATATTGGAGGTGCCGATGTGTCTGACAAGCCCCGCCTCAACCAGTTTTTCCATTTGCCGCCATGTTTCCATAAAGTTCTCATGGATATATGGTTTGGCATCCGGACTTCGCGAATTTACATCACATCCCGGGGCATGGTAATTAGGAAACGGCCAATGGACAAGATAAAGGTCAAGGTAATCAAGCTGAAGGTCGCTTAGAGATTTATTGCATGCCTCGACAACATTGTTATGCATATCATTCCAGACTTTCGATGTAATCCACAATTCTTCGCGTTTTACTTCAGCGCTTTCAATTATTTCATTCAGTACATTACCGATGAGTTTTTCGCTTCCGTAAACACTTGCACAGTCGATATGACGATAACCTATTGAAACAGCTCCTCTTACTGCCTGGGCAACCTGCTCGCCTGAAAACCGGTCTGAACCAAATGTGCCTAATCCAATTCCAGGCATTTGTGCCCCGGTATGCAATTTTTTTTGAGGCACTTGGTTCGGATCTATTCCATCTTTGGCTATCATGAACTTATTCATTGCAGATCTCAGCTAATAATTATCCTTGAGTCACTCACCTTCTCATTTGAAATCGCAGAATGACAAATACCTATAATCCGCCAAAAACTAAAAATATTTTTTATTTAAGAGTTTTTTGCCGCCAAATTTAATATTCGACAAGCCCAATATTTTCTGCGTAAACGCATATTCACAGGGTTTTTATTGGGCATTTCCACCGTAAGCGATTCATTGTCAACCGGCCACTCAAGTTTACCATTGTAACCCGGTACTGTCAACTTATTCATCTTACATCTCACGCGGCCCTCCATAGTATTTCAGGAGTCCGCCGTGACGTTCTCAGCAAATAATCTTACCAGTTCCCTGTGGGATGCGGCTCTCCATTCAAAAATTGCCACAATTAGAAAATACTATCTTTCTGTTAGACCAGAAGACATCGAATCTGCTGGTCAGATTGTCAACAAGATTATGGAAGGTGTAAAGAGTGACTGATACATTTTTGACGAATGCTGAAACCAAAAATCACACCGATCATCAATATAAAATCTTGAAGTGATATACTATCATCATAAGCAGCTTTCAAGGTCGAGTTTGCATTTTCATCACCCTATATATTAACATGTTTATTCCTGGGGGAAGATGTTATACGTGAAAATGCCATAAAAGTCTATTATAATTATGAAATCAGGATTGTTTTAAGTTAATGATACTGAAGCCATTATAATCAAGATGAATAAGTTGGCATTACATAGACCGAATATTCTTGAGCCTTCGGTAGGATTTTTTGTAAAATTATTGATGTTCCTAGGAGGAAATCATGTTTTGTAACCGTGTAAATGTCAGATTACATTACACAGCGGTGTAAGATGGAACAATGTGTTTCAATCTGAAAGTGAAAGGGTCCATGATGAAAGCGGTTTTCGCAGATAAAGACCAACAATCTTGCCCTTATTCTTTAATGATTTTTCTGAGTCGATGCCTGTCTTTGACCATCATGCTTGCTTTTATTTCGACATTAACCTCATGTGCATCGCAAAGCACCACGAGGGAACGGATTTGTCTCAACTCGGATTGGCGATTCCAGAAGGGCGATCCAAATGGAGACTCAACCGGCTTGATCTATGACGTGCGCCCGAAGGTACGTCGAAGAAACGATATAGTACCGGCCGACGCCATGCCGACCGAGGCGGTAAAAGTAGAAGCGTCGCAGCAGGTCCTCAAACCCTGGATTCTGCCGACCGGGAACGATTTCATCAAGGATCCTGCCAAGCGGTACATCCGACCCCAGGGTAATCCCGGCAGCGATTGTCCTTATGTGCAGGGGGATTTTGACGACCTCTCATGGCAGTGCGTGAATCTGCCGCACGATTGGGCGGTTGAAGGTCCGTTTTATGAGGGCTGGAACGCGCCTGTCGGCGGCGGCATGGGACGGCTGCCAAGTCCGGGCATAGCGTGGTATCGCAAGGATATCGATATTCCCCAATCCGATACAGGTAAGTGTTTTTACCTTGATATCGATGGTGCGATGTCATACGCGATGGTGTGGATAAACGGTAACCTGGCCGGCGGCTGGCCCTACGGCTATGCCTCCTGGCGTGTTGACCTGACGCCGTATATTATCCCTGGCGGAGAGAATCAATTGGCAATCCGCCTGGACAATCCCCCCGATTCGTCCCGCTGGTATCCCGGCGGCGGAATTTATCGTAACGTTTGGCTGACTAAAACCCATCCAATTCATGTGGGACAGTGGGGCACTTATCTGACGACGCCGGAGGTTTCCGCTTCCTCGGCTGTGATCGATTTGGAAGTAGCGGTTGACAATGACTCCGCGGCTGAGGTGGATATTGTCGTGTCCACCAAAATTTATGAGTTGGAAGCCGACGTGCAGAAGATGAGCAACCCCGTCGCTTTGATCACACCATCGAATGTCCGTATTAGATCGGGCGCAAGTGTTAAAGTCAAAGGTTCCGTTACCCTCGACAATCCCCGTTTGTGGGGTCCGCCGCCCCAGCAGAAACCCAATCTTTACATGGCCGTAACCACCGTCTCGGTGCAGGGTAAACTTGTCGACCAATACGAGACACGTTTCGGTATCCGTTCCTTGCGGTTTGACCCGAACTCGGGTATCTACGTGAACGGTGAACATGTAACGATTAAAGGTGTCAATCAGCACCATGATCTTGGCCCGTTGGGTGCAGCATTCAACGTCCGTGCAGCACAGCGCCAGCTCGAGATACTCCAGGAGATGGGCTGTAATGCCATCCGCATGGCTCATAATCCGCCCGCCCCGGAGCTGCTCGAACTGACGGACAGCATGGGATTTCTGGTTATGGACGAGATATTCGACGTCTGGGAACGAAAAAAGACGCCACTTGATTTCCATCTTATCTTCCCGGACTGGCATGAACAGGACTTGCGCGCATTTATCTGCAGGGACCGGAATCACCCCTC
>Ga0315545_1001119_pt1 | contig 26936 bp, 25 predicted proteins | sample SalMarSW160210MG_FD_203096 | JGI IMG/M metagenome (GOLD analysis project Ga0315545, IMG submission 203096) | Salt marsh sediment microbial communities from the Plum Island Ecosystem LTER, Massachusetts, United States - Salt Marsh Sediment SW1602-10 ...
TTAGCTCACTTTAAACTTTATCCGCCACCGTACTTTGGCGGATTTAGTTCACTTCAAACTCTTACGGCGTTTCTTCAGGCAGAGCCGGATAACTCTGACCCCCGCAATGCGGGACAGGCATGGCCCATAGGACCAGGTTTTCAAGATTAAATAAAAAGACGGATATGATCAAATGAACAATTAGTTAGTGTCCATCCATAAATGAGGATTTTTGTTTAAGATCAAGGCATGTGAAAAAAATAACCAGAGGTATATGTTTAATATTCCGAGGATTTATTCGCCACCGAACTTTGGCGAATTAATTTTTTGAACATAACGCAGAGATTGGGCCCCGGTTAAATATTAAATACGGATTTAACTGGGCAAGCAAAAAGACCATTTATGGATGGACACTAGTTAACCACTCGACCACTTAACTGTTTAACGGAAACTGAAGGAGATTAATAATCCATGGAATATGATATTAAAGATGTAAAACTGGCCAGGGAAGGTCTGCTGCGGATCGAATGGGCCAATCAGAGCATGCCGGTCCTAAACAATATCAAGAAAAGGTTTGCAAATGAAAAACCCCTAAAAGGCAAACGCATAGCAGCCTGTCTTCATGTGACTACCGAAACCGCCTCTTTGATGCAGACATTAAAAGCCGGCGGCGCCAAGCTTTCTCTTTGCGCCTCCAACCCGCTGAGCACACAGGATGATGTGGCGGCTTCCCTTGTAAAGCATGACAAAATTTCCGTTTTTGCCATCAAAGGTGAAGACAACAAAACATATTACAAGCATATCCATTCAGCAATAGACATCAAACCTCATTATACCATGGATGACGGTGCCGACCTGGTTTCCACAATTCATTCCGAGCGCCAGGAACTCATTGAGGGCGTTAACGGAGGTACCGAGGAAACAACCACCGGAATCATTCGACTCAGAAGTATGGCGGCAGAAGGAGTCTTGCAATACCCGATCATCGCTGTAAATGACGCCCGGACCAAACATTTTTTTGATAATCGTTACGGCACCGGTCAAAGCACTGTGGACGGCATTATTCGGGCCACAAACCGCCTGATCGCAGGGTCCAATTTTGTAGTCTGCGGTTATGGATGGTGCGGCAAGGGTCTTGCGATGAGAGCATGTGGAATGGGAGCAAACATTATTGTAACCGAAGTTGATCCCACTACCGCACTTGAAGCGGTCATGGACGGATTTACCGTAATGCCGATCCGTCAGGCGGCAAGGATCGGTGATTTTTTCTGTACGGTTACCGGGAACATCAATGTGATACGCAAAGAACATTTCGAGGTCATGAAAGACGGCGCTATTGTAGCCAATTCCGGTCATTTTAATGTTGAGATCGATCTTGAAGGGCTCAATAGCATAACAAAATCCCGCAGGATAGTCAGGCCCTTTGTTGAAGAATTTATACTGGTAAACGACAAGAGGATCAATGTTCTGGGCGATGGAAGACTGATAAATCTTGCAGCCGCTGAGGGACATCCTTCAAGTGTTATGGATATGAGTTTTGCCAATCAGGCTTTGAGTATCGAATATATGGTAAAGAGGAAAAAGAAATTTAAAAAGGATGTCTATCCGGTGCCCGAGGAAATAGACAGGGCAATCGCCAAAGAAAAACTGGCTTCCATGAACGTTAAAATTGACAAACTTACCGCTGAGCAGAAAAAATACTTGGCCTCGTGGAGTATGGGAACATAGCGGATTGTCGATTGAAGGTTGTCGATCGAAGAATAAATAAAAGCTGACCTCTTTTGGGTCAGCTTTTTACTCCAACACAATTATGACTCGGCATTTTTTCATAAAGGAAAGGTTCTCAGAAGCACTTCGAAGCCTGCACGCATCTACATTACTGATTATAACTTCGGAATGTTCGACACCTTCTGTCCTCAACCCTTTTACCGTCAAAGGATTGTCTGCAACCCTCTGATTACTCTGAGCGGTTGCAAGGTCCTTTGAATACCCGCTCATTCCTTGCTGTACGGCATATTCACGGCTAACAAAAGCGGATCCATAAACTTCACGTGCATTTTCGTCGAGTATTTTTGGGGCCATGACAGGCTTTGTTCCAAGGCCCTTGGTATCAACAACCAATCCGGTAAAAACAGAGGGTGAATTCTTAACCGGCGCCATGGTTCTGATCGATTCCAACGGTCTGATTTCCCCTGGAAGAACAAGCTGGGCAAATCCACCTCTCAGGTTCATTTCCATTGTAACTTCTATGGTCCCGTCTGAAAAATATTCTTTTTTTACAACCTCGGCACGTTTAACCATACTCTCTATTTTAGACATAATTATATCATTTTTGCCCACATAATCTCCGACAACTGTGGTGCCGTCAATTCTAATCCCTTTCGCAACTTCAAGGATTTTTCGGCAGGCATCCAGCGTTGCATCTTTTAAAGCGGTTGAACGTGCTGTAACACGGTCAGGGAGCTTATTATCAAGAACTCCACTCCCTTTTGCTTGAATGACTCCCTTGCTCCAGTTGATGATCCCTTTTATCTTCTGCTCAACAACGTCCTGGTCCCGATATTCACTACAATATCCGACAGCAGGAATGAGCAGCAGAAACATAAGTGCCAAAATAAACGACCGCTGATTTTTCATAGTAACTCCCTGGCCTATTTTGCGTTTTTCAAAATACCGTTTCGTTTCAAAGGCCGATCAATCGGAACATGTTTCTGAGAATCCCTCTAACAACACTGATTTAATCACCTAGTTTTGTCAATAGAAATTGACGATCTCGTAAAAAGTTGTTTTTTAGTTTTTACCAACCCATCAAAATTATACGGTTTCTCGGAGTTCGGCAGATAATAATTTTTTATATTGTTCGATCCGGGATAGGGCGTCTTTTTCCGTCGAAACTTGTTTGATCGATCCACGGAATCTGCCGCTGTAACGTAATCCCTTGACAAACCACCCGAGCCGGCTGCGCATCATACGCATCGCCCGCTGCTCTCCAAAGTATATTACAGAAGATCTAAGATATTGAGCCATAACTTCAAAACGCTGGGATGGATCAGGCAATGAGGCTTTATTATCCCGGATTAGCTCAAGTACCTGAGAAAAAATCCAGGGGTTGCCGATGGCCGCTCTGCCGATCATGACTGCATCACACCCTGTTTGATTTTGCATCTTCAACACATCTTCAGGCCTTATGATATCCCCGTTTCCTATTACAGGGATTGAAGCAGTATTTTTAATAGCGGCAATCAGGGACCAGTCGGCCTTGCCCCGGAACCCCTGAGTTGCAGTGCGTGGATGCACTGTAATAGCGTCCACACCGCATGCTTGAGCTATTTCAGTTATTTTTAAGGCTTGGTCGCCGGAACTGTCCCATCCGGTTCTTATTTTTATGGTCAACGGAATTTTTACCGTTCTACGGATCGCCCGAAGAATTTTTTCGACCTTTTGGGGCTCTTTCATAAGGGCTGCACCTGAACCGGTTTTTAGCACTTTTTTTACCGCACAGCCCAGGTTGATGTCTAGGATATCAGCCCCTGAGGATTCAACTATGGTTGCAGCTTCAGCCATAAGCGAACGATCCGAACCGAATATCTGAACCGACAACGGTTTCTCTGCGGGCCGGCTCTCGAGCAATTCATGTGTCTTGACCGAGTTCTGAACCAGACCGTTGGAACTGATCATTTCCGAGCAAACCAGCGCACAACCCGCTTCTTTGGCCAGCAGACGGAACGGTAGATTAGTGATACCCGCAAGTGGAGCTAATACGGTAATATTATCAAGTGGAACTGAACCTATTTTCATTTTTTCGGCAACTTTCTTTTGGAAGTCGGATTCGCATAGCAAAACAGGCAATTGTGATAGCATGGGTGCAGGTGATAAGATCCTACGTCTACCGATACCATGCATCCGCATCCCTGCTTTACCCTCTGGCCGGTATCTTTTTTAAAGTTCAGATTGCCCCCGAAAATTTTCACTAAAAGATCGTTGGGAATACATGAACTTTTTTTTATGTTTGAATCTGCGGGCAGGGCGTTGTGTACATCTTCTTCACAACAGGTATAAAGATCAATATTTTTTTCAGAAAGTTCTTTTTCCATTTTCAGAAGAATTGCTTTTTTTGTTTTCAATGGCGGATCGACAAATGAAAATCCGGGCAGGGATGCGATCCGTTTTTGAATTTTTGGGTAAAGGTCCATGAAGCTTGTGATACATTTTGTAACACCGCATCGGCAAGCCCTGGCTGCAATCAGATGAAAATCATTCAAATTGTCCTGAACTTCTTTTTCATGAAATTTAAAAAAACAGATGGGATCAAATCTCCAGTTAATTGCTCTGGCGTCAAAATCCCGGCAGAGCTCCTTTAGTTGATCAAGACGTTGGTTTAGCGGTGGCACACGAGGTTCAAGCAAGGACGAATTCGAGTTTATGGTAAAATTAAAAAAAAGATTGTATCCCATCGAAAAAAGCTTTTGGCCGAATCCACCCTCGATAAAAGGACCAAAATTTTTTGACCAGAATACAAGGGTGTGAACGTTGTCGGGGGTTGCTGTTATTCTGGACTTTTGTCGGTTATATGGATTGACCACCTCGAAAAACCCCTTACGTATCTGATTGATGAACCAATCCATGTAAAATGCCGGAATATCGGTCCGTCTGGAGGCAGAAATAACGATTTGAGTCGATGGTTTCATTAAATAATTTTATCCTTATTTTTTTTCAGATCTAATAATGATATAACCTTTCCGTTATCCGGTTTTTCAGGTTTTTTTTGTTTATCTCCGAAGGGATCAGGCTCTTTGGGGCAAACTACCGGCTCCAGACGCACTCTCTTGCCGCCCATGGTAAACTCCTGACCGTCAATATAAATATCCCGCAAGATCCAGGTTGCTACCTGAAGGGGTAGCTGTAGCATAAGTATTTTGACATGATACCAATCTTTTTTTACATCAGGAGAAATATCTTCTATTCTGGCGAATGATATGGGTTGATCTTCAAGGTATATAAGTACAACGTCATTTTCTTTTGCCATGATGCTGTCCTTTCAAAAAGTTAATGCATTTTCTTTCATTGCCACCAAGACACCAAAGCACAAAGAAAGATTGGAACTTAGAGGCTTCGCCCCCAATTGGAATAATGGAATGATGGAGTAATGGGATGATGGAATATTGGAATACTGATTTTAAGAAGATGATATTCCTCTATTTAATTCAGCAGTCAGGGAGTTTTTCTTATAACGCTTTGAAAATAGCGTAATGAATGATCAGCAGCGAAATCATACACTGTTTGAAACCATTAGGGATTGTTAAGAAAGAACAGCGGAATGTTGTGTTCGTAATTAAAATGCGTTAAGCGAGTAGTCATATACCCTATTTATTTAAAGCCATATTTTCTGTTCTTTCTTTACGAACCCTTATGGTTGAGTTTGTATGATGGAGTCGCTGATTATTCATGGAGCTATTGAATCGAAAAAACTCCCCGACCCCTCATTTAATTCCCGTTAATCGAAATAAACTTATCCGTTTTTTTGCTCGAATGTCTTCATAAAATCGACAAGGGCTTCAATTGCCGTTACAGGTATGGCGTTGTAGATCGAGGCCCGGCATCCTCCCACAGACCGATGACCTTTAAGGCCTCCGAAACCGTTTTCCAGAGCTTGCTCGATAAATCGTTTTTCAAGCGCTTCGTCCGGAAGGCGGAAGGTTACATTCATCAATGAACGGCTGTCAGGCTGGGCTGTGCCTTTATAAAAATCGCCCGAATCTATGGCTTCGTAAAGAATACGAGCCTTTTTTCGATTGATTTCCGCCATTTTTTCAAGTCCGCCAATAGTCTCTTCAAGCCATTTCATTACCAGTTGAATCACATAAACCGCGAAACACGGCGGGGTATTAAACATTGAGTTCTTGGATGAATAGGTTGTATATTTGAGCATTGACGGCAGTGTGTCCGGCACCCTCTTGAGCATATCCTCCTGAATTATCACCATACACACCCCGGCAGGACCGATATTTTTTTGAGCCCCGGCATAAATAAGACCGAACTTATCCACATCAAATGATCTGCACATTATATCCGACGACATATCGGCGATAAGCGGCACACCGTTTGTATCAGGAAAAGATGCCCACTGGGTCCCTTTTATCGTGTTGTTGGATGTAATGTGAATGTAAACCGCATCGCTGCTGAACGTAATATTTTTCGGAATATATGAAAAATTATTATCTTCCGAAGATGCCACAACCTTGATGGTTTTACCCTGTATTTCGGCTTCCTTTATGGCTTTTGTGGACCAGGTACCGGTATTAACATAGTCTGCGGACTCGCCTTTCCCGAGAAAATTCATGGGTATCATGCAAAATTGCAAACTTGCACCGCCCTGGATAAAAAGCACATGGAATTTTTCATCCAGGTTCAACAGACGCCGGGTTCTTTCAACGGCATCGTTTATGACATCGTCAAACCACTTGGAGCGGTGGCTTACTTCGGTTATCGACATACCGGAACCGCCGAAGTTTAAAAATGAATCTTTGATTTCTTCAAGTACTTCAATGGGAAGAGCGGCAGGCCCGGCGTTAAAGTTATAAATTCTGTCTTCCTTCATTTGTTTCCCCCATATTTTATCACCAAATTTATTTAGCTTATCCATTATAAAGAAGGCTTATTTGTACAAAACCGTTGAAATATGTCAATCAGTATTTTTCAGTTACGACCATTCCGTCTCCAGACCTTTCCTTATCGAAGCGGTTTAAATCATAATTCCAAATTATCACCACATACCCCCCTGACATAATAATAGGCGCTGAAATCCTGCCACGAGACGAACCCCATATCTGCGCTGACATACCACGCCGCCATATAAGATCGTCTGTCACAACTCCATAACCATTTTTGTTTGGAGTCAAACACCGGTTCCATACAAAAATCTTCGCCGTGAGGGGTTGGGGTAAGCAAAGACATCAGTTCCTCAGTTGTGGGAAGTCGCCAGTGATTATATCCTCCAACATGTTTTTGGTTCAATTCCTCGATATACTCATGAGCTTGTGGCCATGTCAGGAGATATTCCGATCCGGATTGCTGCCAAATAAGACTTGTTGTGATATCCGTAACCATGCCGTTCGAAAGAATTTGAAAATCATTTTCAATATAACAAGAGGGTTGCCATAATTGGTTTGTGGAAAATACAGTTCTGCCACGTTGGGGATTGACTTTGATGGCGTGGCTTCTGAGCGTAATCGAATTACGGAGGAAATTCTCTGCAACCGTCAATTCCGGGGCGATTTTGCAGATATTTTCTTTTTTCTCTTCCCACGCTTTACCAAGGTGATCGAGTTCTTTTAACATCTCGTTTGCATCACCAAATCTGTTTCGATGTTCTGTGGCAATGGCTTTGGCAATAAAAGCATCCCATGTGGGATCCAGATCGGCATTGATCTGACTCGGTTTTTCATAATTTCCCGTGGGAAGCTCGCCCGTAAGCATTCGATAAAGCATAATTCCCACTGAATAAATATCCGCACGACGATCCGCTTTATCCGGGTTGGCTTCTTGTTCGGGCGCGGCATACCAAGGAGAACCGACCTTGAGATTTTCGGGTCCTTTAAAATCCTCTCCTCTGAGCTTGGACAATCCAAAATCGCAAATTTTTACCGTATCCAGATCCGTTACCAATATATTATAGGGTTTAATATCCCGGTGCACGATGCCGAAATGGTGAAGACAGGCCAGTCCCATAAGTATTTGTCGGGTGTATTTAATGGCTTTATCCAACTTAATAACCCGGGAGGATGCTTCGGTTATATAAGATTCGCCGATCATTATTCCGAGATTATTAAAATAATAATCCATGATATAAAAAAGTTTTCCGTCCTCTGTTTCATCGAAATTCCAAACTTCCACGATATTGGGATGTCTCAGATTTGACATGGTAACGCCTTCGGAAATAAAAAGATTCCGGATAGCCTTTTCACCCATCAGTTGAACCAGATGGGGATTGGGGGCAAGCAGTTTTAATGCGGCAATTTTACGGATAACCGGCAGCTCCACTTTATAGACCTTGCCCATACCGCCCCTGCCCAGCAGCCCGCGTATTTTGTATTTACCGATGGTTTTCATTTCTCATTTGTCCGTAACAAAAAGAACCCTGTATAAAAACGTTCAAGGTGTTAAACACCCTAACGATCGATCCTGTGTTTATTTTTTTTTAATTGGATCTTAGTTAGTGTCCATCCATAAATGAGGATTTTTGTTCAAGATCAAGGCATGCGAAAAAAATAACCGCAGGCATATAGTTGATATTTCGAGGATTATTTTTTGAGCATAACGCAGAGATTGGGCAAAAAGACCATTTATGGATGGACAACAGTTACCATAGCCGATCTGCGTGCACTTTGGGAAGCCCCGCGGCCATGATTTTTCTGACCACCGCCGCAATATCATAAGGAACAAATCTTACTTCAAGGGAATCCTCCGATGTATTCCAAATCACGTATTTTGCATTGTTATTTCTGTCTCTGGGTTGTCCGACGCTGCCCACATTGACGATATATTTTCTGTCTTTATGCAAATGTATCACAGTCCCTTTTTGAAGGGAAATATATTGGGATACTTTACCGTCAAATCCGATGAGTTTCAGCTCATGGGTATGCCCCACAAAGCAAAGTCTTTCTTTCATTTCTCTGAAAGTTTGCTCGAGAGTGTCTTTGGAAGCCTCAAATAAATAGATGTTCATGGAATCCGGCGGAAAACCGTGAACAAATCGGCTTTCGTAAATAACCAAAAATGATTTCATTCCGAGAATATAATTAAAGGATTCCTCGGACAGCAGGGTCATTGTTTTTTGCAAAGATTCCCGGGCGGCAGGATTAAACCAGTTCAAATGTTCGCAATCTAACACCGCCTGCTCATGATTTCCCATAACACACGGAATATTGCGTTCTCGAACCTGTCGAATCACCTGCTCCGGCTCGGGTCCGTAGCCCACATTGTCCCCCAGACAAACAACGGCATCAATACCCGAAGCTTCAATATCTTTCAAAACTTGTCGAAACGCATCCAAATTACCATGAATATCGGAAATAATTGCGACTTTCATATGTCAATCGTCTGTTGCCGGTGATGGGGTGTCAATTTTAGATATTTCAATGATATCACGAACTTAGCGGCTTAGCCCCGATTGGAATAATGGAATGCTAGCATAAACAGATTATCATTAATAACTTTTATTTTCGATAAGTTGTAGAATTTCCGAGACGTTTAATTATTACCGTAACTGACCCACCCGATAGTTACGGAATTCGTTCAACCTTAAGGGTATTGGTGCGACCACTTTGGCCATGGGGGGGTGTACCGGCAATAATCACAATTGCGTCTCCCTTACCTGCGAGGCCGCAACGTTGCACCTCACTGATCGCAACATTAACAATGTCGTCCGTTTCTTTGATGATTTTGACTCGCGCGCTTTCCACACCCCAGATTAAGGCCAGTCGTCGCTGAATTTTGGGCAATGCAGCCAAGACCAGCACGGGCCGGTGAGGCCGGTGGCAGACCAGCCGGCGGGCGGTCATACCGGAGGCGGTGTAGGCCACAATCGCTTTGGCTGATAACGTATTGGCCACTAAATTGCCGGCATACGCAACGATCGGCTCGATCTCCCGGGGCGGAGTAAACGGCAACGCACCGGACAACTTGCCCTCAAACCAGGCCGTTTCCGTGGAAACGGCAAGTGTCGACATGATCGCTACGGTTTCAACCGGATACCGGCCGATTGAGGTTTCAGCGGACAGCATCAGGGCGTCCGTGCCGTCTAAAATAGCGTTGGTTACATCTGTGGCCTCAGCGCGAGTCGGTTTGCGCATGTCAATCATGGACTCCAGCATTTGGGTGGCCGTGATAACCGGAATGGCGGCATGGCGGCAAATGTCAATGATGCGTTTTTGGGCAATGGGCACGTCTTGTAAACTCATTTCCAGAGCCAGATCCCCCCGGGCCACCATAACACCATCGGCTTCCCCAACAATTGCCTCAATATCATCTAGAGCATTCTGCCGTTCAATTTTAGCGATGACCGGAATGTCTGTTCCTTTTTGGGCCAAATGATCTTTTAACCTGCGCACATCATCGGCTGACTGCACAAAAGACAGCGCCAGAAAATCAATATCTTGAGTAATGGCAAAATCAATATCAACAAAATCCTTCCGGGTGATCGACGGCAGGCTGACCCGCAACCCCGGAAGATTAATGCCTCGGTGGCTGGATAGCTTATCGCCCTGGAGTACACGGCACCATACGTCACCATTGATTTCAATTTTTTCCACTTCAAGTTCAATGTTCCCGTCATCAAGCAGAATCAGGCTGCCGATCTGCACATCCCTGGCCATGTCCGGATAACTCACTGAAATAAATTCATTGTTTCCTGCTGTTTTTTGTGGGGTCAAACAAATCTTCTGATCTGTTTTTAGGTCAACGGTATGCCCTTCAATTTCTCCCACCCGAATGCGAGGGCCGCCCAAATCACCGATAATGGGAACAGGGACTCCCATTTCCTCGCTTAATTTCCGAATCCGTTTAATCAGAGGATCGAGATAATCGTGGGAACCATGAGAGAAGTTAATACGGACCACATCTAATCCGGCGAGAATCATCTTACGCAGCGTGTCTTCATTATCGCTGGCCGGACCCAGTGTGGCAACAATCTTAGTTCTTTTAGAAAAACGTTTTGTATTTATTTTGATTGGCATATGTTTAATATTCCGAGGATTTATTCGCCACCAAACTTTGGCGAATTAATTTTTTGAACATAACGCAAAAACTAGGAAAAAGGACCAATTCTGGATGAATACTAACTAATCGAACTTGTCGATTTTATAACCGGATCTTCTCAAATGATCGATAATTCCGTCTGCGCCAACCAGATGCCCGACGCCCACCAAGATAAATTCATTTTGGGGAGTTTGGAGATAGTGTTCAATTTTTGATAACCATTCACGGTTTCTCTTGGCGATTAGGGTGGTATAAAGATCTGGATACTCCTTTTTCATTGGTGCCAGACATAGTTTATATAGTTTATCCTCATCGCCTTGCTTCCAAGCAGCGATTAGCTCATTGGTTATTTGTCTTGTTTTCTTTAACTCTTTAATTGAATGGTCAATGAAATCGTCCTCGCTACCTTCACCCATGGACAGAACAAATTCGATTTGTTCTTTAACGCTCTCTAACCCTTCAATCTTTTTCCCCGCCGTTGTTGCCTTATGGTAAAAATAATTGTCTACACCCGTTTGATTAATGCCCAGCTTCTGCAACTCTAATCCAAGCAGTGTTAAAACAACCATGGACGGCTTAAACTTGTTTAATGAAAAAACCGGAATCCCCGAAGTTTCACAATACCGTTTTAGAAGATCGTAGGTCTGGGGCGATAACACTTTGTCAAGACTCAAATTATCATTATAACAGCCTTTTTTGATTATTATTTCTTGTGCTTCTGGACGGCTCAACTCATCAAGTTCCGTCTCGAAAACAATTATATCAGAATCCTCGTATGCTTTCACAAATTCCTCCGGCAATGGGTAATCCGATTTTCGCAATACATGACAAGTGCCTCCTATGTATGTGACGGATGTATGCAGTTGAACCTTCCATAAAGAAGTGTCGGCGGCAACAGACAAACTTAGGCTCAGATTAAGAATAATTCCCAACATTAGATTTTTCATCGTTTTCCTTTGTTTTTTCTATTTGTCTGGAATATGTCAGCTCGGTGTTTAACCGTTCCATGTTCAACTCTTCCTTGGGTATTTTCTGCGATTTTTTAATATTGGTTAATATCCAATGCATGTACCTGATGTCCCGAAGCTCTCAATTCAGCAGGACAACATACAAGTTAAATAGGACGCAGATTTTCGCAGATATACACAGATAATATATTTATAATTTAAAAAACTTTTTAATCTGTGTCCCAAAAAAAAATTCCTATACTATCAAGTTGCAGATATTTATTTCGATCCATTAGGAAATTCTTGTAAATCTGGTAGTGCTCAGTTTCTTCATATGCCACCGGACAGACGGGCACGTGGTCGAAACTGTAGATCTTGGCTCCGGCGCAGGCGAGCAAAATCGGGGAGTGCGTCGCGATTATGAACTGGGCGTGACCGGCCCGGCTATTGGTGCCCAGAATCTCCAGTAACTCAAGCTGACTGCGTGGCGAAAGCGCCGTCTCGGAATTTCTACAACTATATGATATCAATTGTCTTTTAATGGCAACCTGTTTGTGATAGCATTCCATTATTCCAATTGGGGCGAAGCCCCTAAGTTCATAAATGCTTTTATCTAAAAAAGCAAGTTAGATTCAAAAATCTCATCAGACGCCGCTCTTATTCCCGTCTTGCCAAACTTATACCCTTGTTATAAGATGCTTACAGTATTTTCCTTTTCATTTTAATGTCCAGCACGGGGGTACCGTTAATGGCATCCAATCCTTTGACAACCAATGTGGTCCCTTCTACCTTAACCAGCCGAACGTCCTGAATACCGATCCTAGAGAGTCTGTCCGGCGTACGCGAAGCAAATACACCCACTTCTTTACCGTCCAATCCCCGCTTGAATCTGGCTCTGACCGGACGCGCTTTATGCAAATAATAAACAATCGTCAGATTACGTTCGTCTTCCAGTTTGTACATAAATTGCTTTTGCGAAGGAAACAGTTCGATTCGGGATGTTCGATTTTTTCCACACAAACCAAAGTCACTGTTGTCTCTGTCCTGTTTGTTGGCAACAAAGCCGATTGGGTAGATCTTCACCGGTGAAATATCCCCGAATAGACATCTACTGCACACATTCTTGCTGTCGATAATGAAAGAGTCTTCTTTGCTGCAAACAGCCCCGCATTCCACGCAATGGATAGTTGTGCTATTCTTCACTATGATATCCCCTAAAGATTATTACCTGAATTTTGCACGAGTCGGAGGCTTTCATATGCCCCGATAGCGGGATTTCCGCTTCGCTCCAACAAGGCACTTAAGGGCGAAGTCATAGTGTACTATTGCGAGCGCTTAATAATCCGCCAGAGGCGGACAAGCGCAGCTCGAAGATCCCGCTTAAAGCGGGGAGATGAAAGCCTGCGGCTCGCCCTTTGGGGTGAAAATTGATGAAAAAAAATCATCATCCGATTTACCATTTGGGTAAAATGTATGATGCTATGATGTTCTTTAAACCCGTTTCAATTAAGAATTATAAGGATTCCCATCAATTTTCATGCAAGATTCAGGTATTAACATATCTTGTATGCCGCGCCAATATTACGCTCTTGCATTTTATTATTGCAAATATGATTGGATAACTTATTGAATTCGTTATTATATTCATGAATACCTTCCAATTATAAATGTAATTCTTAAAACATACCGATAGGCGGCGCTTCCCCCGAATCAATATAGACATCCAATAAAGTTGGCCCATTACGCCCACACAACGCTTGATAGTCGATGTGTTCAAAATCTTTAGGATCTCGAATTTTGTGAGCATTTGCCCCGGTTGCCTTAGCCATCATACAAAAATCAACCGGCGGAATCGAAAAATCAATAGGTTCCGTACCTGCCAAGCGATGTCCGTGCCGGATCATTCCATACGCATGGTCATTCAATAGCACAAAAATAACCGGCAACTGTTCTTCCACCGCTACGGTGATTTCCTGCCCACTCATCAAAAAGCAGCCGTCACCCGTAAAACATACCACGGGGGTATTTCGCGAACCCAAAGCCATACCGACCGACGCGCCGATAGCCCACCCCATAGAAGCAAACCCTAACGATAAATGGTAGTTTTCGGGGCGGCGATGAAAAAAATAATGGATGGACCACGGTACGCTGTTACTGTTATCGATGAGAAAACGGGTTTCAGGCGGAAAACGCTGTATGATTTCACGAATCAGTCGCTGTGGCTTGAGGGGTGTCGAGGTGTTCTCCCGTCGGCAACTGTCCGGTGCTTGGACTTCAATTTGATGGGGCACATATGGGGATTCTTTTAGATGATCCGAGTATGATTGTGGTGTTATATCTTTTTCTCTCACCTTGCCGATCAGAGATAGTTTGCCCTCCCGCTTCAGGGTCTCAAAGCGGGAGACCAATTCCTTAAATATAGTGGAGATTGTTCCATAAACGTGCAGACGTGCCATGGGAGAACGGCCAAAACAGGTCCTTTCATTATGAATATGTACCAGCTTGTCATTCATTAAGACGGAATCCCACCCGCTTGTTGACCATTCGTTTAGATTGGTGCCTACAGCGAGTATGAGATCAACGGATTCATCCGTCAGTGCATTACGGGCCGTTTTATGTCCGGCAAAGCCAAATACCCCGCGAGCCAGAGGATGATAAGGATTGATCCAGGATTTTCCACGCTGTGTTGTGACAATTGGCGCGCCGATAAGTTCGGCAAATTGAACGATCTCCTGCGTAGCGCCCGCGCAATCATGGCCTATAAATAACACCACCTGGCGGTTTTGGCTTAAAACATTGTGCAATTCTTGACAGAGCGTTTCCAGTGCCGCAACATCCACCCCTGAGGCAGATTGGGTCAACAAGCGTTGCAAATTCGGGAAAGCGATTTGTCCGCTTTTGGGAGAGCGCAAGAGATCAACCGGTACACTTAAATGTGCGGGGCCTTTTGGGGGTTGCAAGGCTATGGTAAAAGCAGCAGCCAGTTTCTTCTCCAATTGGTTGGCATGTGTAACTATTGTGTTATAGCGGGTACAGTGTTCAAACATGCCCACTATATCCGTGACATCAGCAGATGATTCCTGAAAAGCGCCCATGCTGAAATCGGGCAACATGGTTTGTGCAGTGATCACCAGCAAGGGAATATGATCCATATAAGCTGAAGCCACGCCGGTAATCAGATTGGTTGCACCAGGGCCGGTGGTTGCACAGCATACACCAATTTTTCCGGTTTCACGGGCATAGCCGTCAGCCATAAAAGCTCCACCTACTTCATGACGAGCGAGAATGCTACGGGGGCCGCCCCTTGTTTCGCTGCGTGCAAGTGCATCATACAGAGGGCCAAGAGGACCGCCCGGTACGCTAAAAACATATTCCACGCCAAATTGTTCCAAATAGTTGATGATTAAATCACTTAGCGTCATTATCCAACCTTGTTATGTATTATTTTTTATGTATATGGGATTTGGTATCGGTTAATATAAAACCCAGAGGGTTTAATAAATGATCCCGGCCACTGTTATCCTAAAATATCTTTCCCCGTGCAATTTCCCTTGCGATGATATGATGGTATGCGCCAGGGTGGTCTGTACGGACTTTTTGTACCAAAGGATCTTTATAGAAAAAGTCTAATCCGTTGTAAACCAATATTCCAATGGACCTCGACAGGGCAAGCCCTGCAAAATGGCCTCTCGAAAATTTTCATGAAATATTCGGGCTACTGGCCAGCTCAGCGATACCAATTAAAAAAACCAAAATGCCAATGGTCCATAAAATGATCTGACCCTTCAAGGGAATATCCAAAGAACCGAATATTAGCCAGCAAATCAGAACAAATGAACCAATGATATTGATAATGATAGCACCACCAAGGCCTAACCCGCGTACCTGTTTTGTAACACCAACCAGTTCTAAAAAAAGTGCTAAACCTATGCCAAATAAAACAGCGCCTAATATGCTTGGATAAAAATTAGTATTTGTTGAAGGCAAAGCTAAAAATTCTATAATTCCAATCGGGAATAGAAGCAATAATACTCCGAGAATTAAATTTACAATACAATCGATAAGAAGAAGTATTTTGTGCTTAAGTTTCATCACAGATTTGAACCGATGAATTGATTGATGGTTTCAGCCGACTCATACGAAATGCGTTTCAAAACCGCACGATATAGCCGGTCAGTGTGCAAACGGATGTTCGGTTTGGAATGTCATTTTGCCTAAAAAACTATTACCACCATCAATTTGTGACAGCGACCATTTTCTATGAATTAATTCCTTTTTTATGAGTCTGTTGATAAAGCCATGCCCAACAATAACAACCCTTTGACTTTCTAATAGGTGTGATTCTATCTTTTCGACTATTTGGATTGCCCTTTGCTTCGCCTTTTTGAATAACTCGCAATTTTTTTTCAGCTCAAATAACCAAAGAAACCTGGATAATGCCAGCCAGAATTTTGCCCTCATTTTGATTGCAGGAAATTTTATTAATGGAACCTCTGCCTCACAAAAAATTGAATTTTGTATGATTTTTTCGCCAATGAGCTTACCTGTTTCGATACTCCTTTTCAGATTGCTGGTTAAAACGATTTTTTCCTTTTTCACCTGTGGCTCTATTTTAATGATGCCGGAGTCATTATAACGTAAGACCCATAGTGGGAAATCATGCCCGGAAATTATTTCATTACCGGAAACGATTGGCTCTGCATGACGATAAATGATGATTTCCATTTCTTCAGGAACCAAAAGACTGCACATCACCGGCCACCAGGGAGACGAAGCCGACCGAAAAGACCAGGGCAAGAAACAAAGACGATTAGCGGAGCCAAAACCGCGCTATCCTGGTGGTCAGAGTGAATGTGCTTTTTAGGTGTTTGACTTTCTTGTGAATTTGCCGTTTTTTATAAAGGCTATTGTCTGCATTATCGCTCTTTTATTCTTCATGATAAACGGATGTGTTGAATGGATGATGATAAAATCTTTCATGCCCTCGATTTTTGCGCTTTCAATGGAAACCTTGCCATCATCCGGACCTGGAATGATTAAGGATAGCAAAAGGTTTATGGATCTGTCTCCTGTAATAACGCCCAAATCAAAGTTTACGTTTCCAATTTGATTGGGTAGACTGTTACTATCTGTACCGAGTTGTTGACCTGCAGGGCCATTCAACCATTTGAAAAGGAAATTATTTTTTAATTTGTCAACGACTTCACTACCCTTATTCGGCGGACTTAGCATGACAACCCTGCCAAGCTCAGGGATATAATGATGCTTGAGATAATACCGTACTATTATGCCCCCCATGGAATGCGTTACGAAATGAATTTTTTTTGCGTTATTTTGGCGACAGATATCAATTGCTTTCGGAACGTATCTTTCAGAGATTTCTTCAATGGTTAGAACTCTTGAAGGATAACCTAAATTCAATACGCCATATCCTGCTTCTGAAAGACGGTGTCCGAGCTTTGCCATGGTGCTTTTCGAGCGTGCAAGTCCATGTAAGAGCACAACAAACTCTGTTGATACAACATCAGCATTACATAAGCTCGGCAAAACCATACAGAAAATGAAAACGCATATCCATTTCAGCTGTTTATATTGCTTCCTCACCTAACGCGCTCCAGGTAACCAGCCCGAATATTTCATTAAAATTTTCGAGAGGCCTTTTTATGAGTAATGAAAACCCAAAGATTTTCTCCCGTCTGGTCCACCCGCCTGGTTATAAAACTAAATGATGATTATCCAAATGCTAAAACCATACCGCTCTCGCAGTCCCTGTGCAGGCGTTTTTTAGCCAGTAAGCTTTCTCTTTCGATCACTGGTCGAGTGAAGTTCATCTCCAATGTAAATGGGGTCATGTGATTAAGCTCAAACTTTGATCATTGACTTAATCAGTCTGTATTTTCGCCTCATTTCAGAGTGCTTGGATATTTCTGACTTGACAATACTTGCCCTGCGGCTCACCGCAGAATAAGTTAGACCGAATAACTCCCCGATTTGTTTGTTCGTATATAAACCGGTCCCCCTTAAAAAATAAAGCAAGATATCTCGGTCCTCAATGTCTTTTTTGAGAACTCGATCAGAATAGTTCTGAACTTTTTTAAGAATCCAGAATCTTGGAAATAATTTTGTCCTTGTCGCGCTTGGAGATGTAAGGTCTCATCCGTGCTTCGAGGATTTTAGTTTCATCAATTCTTTTTCTGTTTGCTGCATCTTTAACTTTGAAAACAAGTTCATCCAGATCACACGGCTTCATTAGGTAATCGAAGGCGCCCAATTTCATGGCTTCAATGGCGGAATTAACCGTAGCATGGCCGGTGAGCATGATGATTTTCACAAGGGGGCGCTTTTTTTTAATCATCCGGATGGTTTCAATACCGTCCATCCCCGGCATTTCAACATCAAGAATAACTACATCAATGCTGTCGTCCTCTTCAAGTCGACTTAGTGCCTCTTGCCCACTAAATGCATACGCTACAATGAAGCCCCTTCTGCGTAAGCGTTGGCTTATGATTTCAACGAACGACTGTTCATCATCGACCAAAAGTAAATTTGTTGGAGCCATATCTTATTATTTTTTACTATATAAAAATGGATTAAATCCCTTTCTAATAATAGGCAAACGGGACAGAAGAACATGGGTCTGGAATCACTCTCATTCAAATGGTTTGATCCGTTCATAATGCATCTGAAGAATATGCAATGTTCCAGGGAAATCATATGGGCCGTTTCATGAACCAAAACTTTGCAGCTTCGTCGCAGGAGCAGCTCTCGATAACCTTCTCTTCGCTTGTCTCCATAAAATGCCGGATCATATCTGGCAAAACTGAAGACGCCAACGCTTTCCCTTAACGAGGCCCGGCCGAAGACAAAGTTCCACGAAGGATCAGGATACAGATCTTCCATAGTAATGGCCAGAATGCAAAAGGCATCGGAAGGAAATCTTCTCCTGAGGAACGTCAATACATCACGGGTTAATATCTGCCGGTTTCTGGTATAAGGATTGATTCGAGAGGTAAACTTAGAACGGCTGATATCCAGCGGAGGCAGGACTTTTACGGGCAGTGCAAAATAGGAACAAGCGCACGATCTCAACGTTTCAAGAGGTGGACTCCCATCCTCCTGGAACCGGCCCAACTGCTGAAGATATATGCTATTCCGGAGTGCATCCGGTTTATTCTCCCCGGCCCTGATAAAATCCTTAAAGGTCTGACCCGATTCATAATGTTCGGCCAACCAGTCACCGGGATTCGGAAGCGATATCGGATCAAAATCGGTATCGGGATCCAGGGCGCGCTGGATCGTACTCGGAAGACCTTCGGTGCTTCCGATAGCTCGCAGGCGTTCTCTTTGTGTTGGTGGCCTAAATCCCATGGCCAAACAAACGGCTAAAGCCATTAAAGTAAGACCCTAAATGGGCGAAAGTCAAGGATGCCCCATATTCGAGGCATCAAGGGCGAAGCCCCGCTATACAAAGCGGGATAGACCTCCCTCGTCTACTGCGAGCCCTTGATAACAAAGAAGATGGGGTATCATCGGCTTTCCTGAAAGGTAAACAAAATGAGATTTTTTTAATAAATTTATATCTCATTTATAGGAGAGCTATGAAAATGCATCTGAATTCACTAAAATGCATAATAAATCAAACACATAAAATATTTTTCCCATTTTGTTTACGATCATTTAGGGTAATACGCAAAATTACGCCCTCCATGTAATCCATAGAAACAATGTGGTAATAGTAAAATTCTTAAAAATACTGTATCAAAGTAACGAATGTTGTCAAGCTTTGTGGATAGCCAAGATGATAAAAGGGTTAACAAATCTATTATTTTGGATTAAAATAGAAACAAACTCATTCTTATGAGTTATTACGAATAGGTGAACATGATTACAATCGATGGCAGTCAGAAATCAGGTTCCGGAACGATAGTAAGAGATGCCGTTCCTTTTTCAGTCTTAACAGGAGAGGAACTTTTTCTCACAAATATCAGGGCCAATCGCCACAAGCCCGGCTTGAGGGCACAGCATCTGCGGGGGATTGAAGCATCCGCTCACATTTGCCAAGGTGAACTGGCGGAAGCGACAATCGGCTCGAAAGAAATCCGATTCAAGCCCGGTAAAGGAATTCGTGGCGGCACATTCAAGTGGGATATCGGAACGGCGGGTTCCACAACCATGCTGGCCCTCAGCGTGATACCTTTAGCACTCTTCGCCGATAAACCTTCCCGTTATGAGATCACGGGCGGACTTTTTCAGGACTTCGCTCCATCGATTTATCACGTCAAATACGTCTTGTTAAGGATTTTGGAAACAATGGGTATAAATGTCCATATAAAAATTATCCGGCCAGGTTATGTTCCCATGGGAAAGGGTCGGATCGAAGTGAAGGTCTTTCCCGTAAGAGAGATCATCAAACCGCTGATACGGGTTGACCGGGGAAAAACGACCGGCATAAAAGGCATTGCTCTTTCTTCATTGCTCCAAAAGAGAAAAGTCTCCGATAGGATGGCAAAAGAATGTCAAAGACGTTTAAAATCCAAGGGATATGTTCCAGATATTGAAATTCTTTATGATAATAAAAACAATCAGGTTTATCCAAGGACATCAATTCAGGCCGGAGCGTCCCTGGCAATTTGGGCCGAAACAGATACCGGTTGCCTCATCGGATCTGATATGGCCGGTGCACCGGGGAGGCCCGCCGAATACATCGGGAAAAAAGTGGCCAATCACCTGATCGAAGTCCTTGAAACTGAAGCAACGGTTGATGAACACGTAGCCGATCAGCTCATACCGTTCTGTGGGCTGGCCGACGGGTGGAGTTCGTATATAATACCCAAAATGACAGACCATATTGAAGCTCGACTGTGGCTGGTCGAAAAGATGCTCGGCGCGAAAACAGAAGTGAAAGATAATAGACTCCGTATTAAAGGAATAGGGTACCGACGGTAACAGCCCCCTCCTTATGGTATTATTTGTCGTTTCCTTAATTGACGTAAATTTTAAATTTTTTCTTATATTTCAAACTGTTCCCGCGACCCGATCTCCATTCACCATCCCCAGATAAAATAGAAACTTATAATTTTAGGGGCGTACCGGAAGTCCCCGCTAATCCATTTTTTCATTTGACCCTTCGCTTCTATTGTTGATATTTGACAACCTAAATATCTGTGTCAGCAGTCCGACACAAATAGCAAAAGTTAAAGGCACTGATTTTTAAGATCATTAAAATTATGACGCCAAGCTCGACAAGTGCAGTCGTTTGGTATAAGGAACGCCTATGCTTTCTCGCCGGACATGTATCCTGTATGCCATTATGATTATGGCGCTGATCGTCAAACCAATCTCAGTGCAGGCTGAAACGATTACCATCCCTGTCTTTCTTGACTACCAGCAATTGCAGCTTCTTATGATACGGGATAAGTTTAAAGGACCGAATAACACTGCACAATATCTATTGGATGACGACGGTTGCACAAGTATTACTTTTTCGGAACCCCATCTGTCAGCAGAGGGGGAGTTGCTGCGAGTGGATGCGAAGACTCTCGCAACAATCGGCGTCCCCACAACTGGTGCCTGTAAGGTCATTACCCGCTGGACCGGACGCACGGCTGTTACCGGTAAACCTGTTTTAGTAAGCGGTCAACCGTTGTCCGTAGAGTTTAGGGTGCAGGCCGCCCGGCTTTATGATCAACAGGGCAGGCTGCTTACGGATAGTCTCGTCCTTCAGGCGGTGAAAGAACAATTGCATCTTTTGTTAAGCCGTTACAGGCTAAATCTGAAACCTGAAACCGATCCGCTCAAAGCCCTGTTACCTTACTTTTTGCCCCATTATCCGGCAGATCGCCTAACAGGAATGATCGACAGCCTGCGCATCGGTCACCTTGTGCTCCGGCCCAACGGACTGGATGTCCGGCTGCGAATTGATGTCGAAACCGTTGCCAAAGCCGGACCGGAGCCCACCCTTAGTAAACATGAAATGCAGCAACTGGAACAACGGTACCGGAGCTGGGATGCTTTTGTGACGTTTGTCATCAAGGAGGCCGCCACTGCCACTCGCTCGGAAGCACTTCGTGCCGCCCTGTTGGAGATACTTCTGGATGCACGCTACCAGTTTAAGTCGATTCTTGGTGAACCCCCGCAAAGCGCAACCGACCCGGTCAAACAATTGTTTATCCGAAGCTGGGAGCGGCTGATGCCGGTAATGCGGGAGATCAGTGTTCATTCGCCGGAACAGAATCTGCTGCCTTTTTTGTCGTTCATAACAGCGGCTGACGCACTCAATGCACTGGATCGTTTGGGTCCTGCGGTGGGGCTGGATATATCCACTGACGGTCTGAGACGTTTGGCACGTCTTCTAAATGACGACCCATCCATTGATCCGCTGAAATATCTGAATGAAATCGATCCGGTACTACAACAACTGTTTGATTTCGGAATGTCTGATGAAATCACCCAACAAAAAAAATCACATGGTTTTAACTTCCAACTGATCCGGCCGGTCTATGCCGCAAACCCCAGGGATCGTCTGAATCGCTGGGTACCCACCGCTGCCGAGCTGAAGGCTTATCTGCTTGAAATTCGAAATTTATTGCTGGAAGAAGCGGATGCTCGAATTCGTTCGTCATCAATAGCTCAGGAGTACGCCCGTATTTACCGCAAATTGATGCTTACCACCGCATGGCAAGAAAGCTGCTGGCGTCAATACATCGTACAAAACCGCAAAGTTGTTCCCCTTATTTCCGCGTCAGGTGATATCGGCATGTTACAGATCAATGAAAAGGTCTGGCGCGGCTTTTACTCTCCCTCCAAGTTGAGATGGGACATCACCTATAACGCCCGTGCAGGAAGCGAAATCCTGTTCAAATTCATGGTCAATTACGCATTGAAACAGCAAGAGCATAAACATGGAGGCGATCTATCTAATCTGGCCCGCGCCACTTATTCTGCGTTTAATGGCGGGCCATCTCAGGTGAGCCGTTACCGCAAAAACGACGTCCCGGCCGCACACAAAAAAATCGACACCGCCTTTTGGGAAAAATATCAGCAGGTCAACCAGGGCCAAGAATTAGCCGTGGCGCAATGTTTCGGCGGTCAAGCCTCCAGTTCAATGACGGCTGCGCTTCAAATAAACAAGGGCCGGAAGCAATCAGGTTCAAAACGAGTGATCACGGCCAAGGAATCACAGCGTATTGAAAATGTCGAGTGGATCAGAGGCCGCAATCCTCGACACTTTACTTTACAGCTGGCGGCGATGAGCGGCGAGCAGGCGATAAAAGAGTTTATAAAGCAACAATCCCAAGCCGGCAGCTTTGCCTATTATCGAAAAAAACAAAAAGGACGAGATTTCTATGTCGCCATCTACGGCAGCTTTGCTAACCGCGCAGATGCGGAAAAGGCCGCTGCTCGTTTTGCTTCGCTGAAACCCTGGATACGGGACTTTGGCACAATTCAGGAGATAATGTCAAAATGATCATAACAGCGCCGAGGCCCTATCAAATGAAGGGGTTAACTCGTTTTCTTTACGACAATTTTCACCTGAAAACTGATAAGATCAAATTGGGGTGAGGTGCGAAATCCAATCTCGACGATAGCGGGGCCATACTCAACCTTAATTTGAACATCGAACATCGAACGCTCAACATCGAACGTCGAATAAGGATATCGCTTCGCTCCATTAGATTATAAAATTGAAACACCGAAGGTGTACAGTCCTTCGATGTTCGACGTTGGATGTTCGATGTTGGACGTTCATTTTTTATTTTAGCTCATAGTTTAGTGTTTAATAGAAGATGTTGCATTCAGATTTACGCCAGTTCAGGAGCCCTGAATTTAGAGTTGTGAATGTTCTGCACGAACGTCCGATATTATTGGAATCCATAAATAAAGCTTTCAACCCTTACTTTTTATTCTTCAGCAAGGCCTCGAGATCAGCGAACGGCCTGTAGATAGAGGGTGGCTCCTGCTCGTCGTCCGGCGTTGCCTCGCCATACGCTTCGGCGACCTCATGTCGCGAGTGCTCATTGTCGTGACAGTAGATACACAACAACTCCCAGTTGCTGCCGTCAGGTGGATTGTTATCGTGGTTGTGATCCTTATGATGAACCGTGAGCTCTCGAATTCTCTTGCCTGAGAATTCACGCCCGCACCTTGCACATATTTTCGGAAATATTTTGAGCGCTCGCTCTCGATAGGTCTTCTCCAGACGCTCCCGGTCCTGCCGGGCCTCGGCTATAATCTGATTCATCCTGTGGGTCTTTGTGCGTGTCTTCTTCGATGACATGTGGGTACCCTCCAACCAATCAACTACTACTGAATAAAGTGAATGTTCAAGCGCTTCTTGTGTTGTTATTCCCTAATTGAGGTGTAACGAAACCGGCAAGCCTACAGTTTCAAATCCGGATCTTTGACCGCTTCTATGGTTTCCGGCTGCCAACGGGGATTGTCATCCTTGTCTACCAAACGCGCCCTTACACCTTCAACATAATCGGGATGATTCAGAATAAAACGCGCTGCTGCGAGTTCCGCCTGAAAAACCTCTTCAAGAGGGAGATGCTCGTTGTGCCGTAAAAGTTTCAGGGTCACCACCAGTGCCGTGGGAGATCTTTCCGCCAGGCGATCAAAGACCTGGTCGCAAAGGCGGGTTTGTATACTGCATTGTCTCAGCGATTTTATGATTTCTACAAGAGAGCTTTTTCCTTCAAAATAGGTTGCCACCCATTCGTCCATATCGGTGTTGGCGGTAATGTCCTTTTTAAAAAATGGATCAAGTGCCGAGGCCAGCTGCTTTGCAGCCTGGTTCCTCGAACTCGGCAGGTTTGTCTCATATCCTTCCAAAATATTTATTAGTTCCGGCAGCCGATCCCATGGCGACAAATGGGTTGCAAATCCCACACGTACGGTTTCGGCTCCCTTCATTTCATAGCCAGTCAGCCCCAGATACTCGGGATAACCTGCAGGGCATTTGTCAAACATCCAACCGGTTGAGCCCACATCCGGGAAAAAACCGATTCTTGTCTCCGGCATGGCCATACGGGTGCGCTCTGTGGCCACTGCCATGTCGGCCGAAGCTGTCAGCCCCAGTCCTGCCCCCATGGTGATGCCGTCGGCAAGGACGATCACCGGTTTGGGAAACCCATGGAGCCGCAAGAGCATGTCGTACTCTTGTTCCAGAATCAGATCTGCACCCAAGGCGCTTTTCTGCTGTATGGCCCGGGCCAGTGCCTTAACATCTCCACCGGCGCAAAATCCTCTCTCACCGGCGCCATAAAACAGGACGAACCGGTAGCGTTCATCGGCCTCTATTTCGTCCAGGGCTTTCTGGATTGAACGGATCATTTCAAGGTTGAGGCTGTTCAACGCGCGAGGACGGTTGAGTACGATGCTCATCATCCGATGCTGCCGTCGAATCAGGACTTCCGATTCTGGCTGAACGTTTATCTCATTCAATTCTTTTTAGCTCCATTAATCAGATAGAAAGAAAAGCCTGTCAAAGGAACTTGTGAAGTCCGCAGGCAGAGCCGCTCGTTTTGAGTTCTTATCCGGAGGTGGCTCCTTGACGTCCGGGCTGCAACCGAAAAGGAACACAACTAGAATTATTATCAGATATCTCTTCATTTTCCCATAGATAACGAGATACCAGATGAGCGGAACCCCCCGGTTTGGGGGAAATGACGGCAACTCTTTCGGGGTATTACTTATTCTTCTATTATTTGATGTAAATTTTAAACGTGTTACCTATTATATCAAGATGTTCCTGTTGCCCGATCCCCATTGATAAAAGCATAAAATCATAAATGTCCCTTTAACTTCACAAAGATTTAGGGCTTGACACATCGGCACTCTATATGTACATTTAGTTGTACAGGAGGTGCCCAATGAAAGCGATATCGTATACAGCCGCACGACAGAATCTTGCAAAAACCATGGAAGAAGTATGCAAAGATCATGCGCCGGTTATTGTAACACGAAAACAAAGCGATTCAGTGGTCATCATGTCCCTTGAAGACTACACAGCACTCGAGGAAACAGCCTACCTCTTGCGCTCCCCCAAAAACACCAGACGATTAATCGAATCCATCGTTCAACTTGAAGACGGAAAAGGAACTGAAAGAGAGCTTATCAAGTGAAGCTAATTTTCTCTGACCATGCATGGGAGGATTACCTTTATTGGCAAAAGACCGACAAGAAGATTCTTCGGCGAATCAATACACTTATTAAAGAAATCAAACGCAATCCTTTTGAAGGAATCGGGAAACCCGAGCCACTGAAACATGCACTTTCAGGATACTGGTCTCGCCGTATCAATGACGAGCACAGAATCGTTTACAAAGTTGCTTCCGACGCTATCCACATCGCCCAGCTTCGATACCATTATTGAGTTTTTCAAAAGAATCAACAAGCGCGAGATGCGCTGCACCATCGACTTATATACTTATTTACCCCTATTTCCCCAAGTTATCTATTGACAATATACAAGCCATGACGTATTATATGCACATTAAGTACTAATTGTACATATTAAACAACTGAGGTAATGATCATGCTTAAAAAAATAACAACAGCTGACGCAAGAAAAAAATTTGCCAATATTATTAACCAGGTGGCTTTTGGCAATGAATCCTTTGTTCTAACTCGTCGGGGTGAACCTATTGCCGCCATTGTTTCCATGAAAGAACTTAAATTGTTGCAAGATTTAGAGGATCGAATTGATATAGAAGATGCGTGGAAAGCTAAAAATGAGCCCGGCGAACCGATCCCCTGGGAAGAGCTGAAAAAGGAACTTGAACTTTGAAATATAGGATAGAAGTCAAGAGATCTGCGGCAAAAGCATTCAAAAAGATTCCTAAGCCTGACCAAAAACGCATAAGCGAAAAAATCGATAATCTCGCTGAAAACCTTCCGAACCCGGATACAACCAAGATGAAGGGAAACAATCCCTTTCACAAAATTCGAATCTGAGATTACCGGATAGTTTATGAGATCCAAGATGATGTCCTATTGCTTCTGATTATCAAAATCGGCCACCGCAAAGATATCTACAGAAACCTCACCTAAAATTCATACCTTTATTCTTATAGCCTTATAACGGGTGCGAGATGAGTTGCACCCCATTCACCGTCCCCAGGCAAAATAGAAACTTATTAATATTAGGAGCGTCATGCCAATCCCATCAATTTCAGAACTCCTGACCTATGTATGTATTTTCGAGGTGTTATGAAAGCTCGGTCGTAATTTCAGATGCAACAATTTGAACATCGA
>Ga0315545_1001120_pt1 | contig 26931 bp, 19 predicted proteins | sample SalMarSW160210MG_FD_203096 | JGI IMG/M metagenome (GOLD analysis project Ga0315545, IMG submission 203096) | Salt marsh sediment microbial communities from the Plum Island Ecosystem LTER, Massachusetts, United States - Salt Marsh Sediment SW1602-10 ...
TTATGTGAGTTCAAACTTCCCCTTATATCGTCATACACAAGGAGTGCTTCTTGAGTGAATCATCCCCCAAAGGATATTTCTCAAAAAATCCCTAAGTTTGAGTAATTAGTTCTGTAAATGCAGGCCTATCAATAGTCTATCACCAATTTTGACAGTTTAGGAGAACCTTTTCGGATGTTACAGGCTTTGTAAGTGAAGATTCCAGTAAAACCGAACACGATTCAAAATCCAGACAGCTTGTATCTGTAAGCCGAATCGGTTATTTTAATACATAGAAAATGACAGAAATTTAGGGAAACAAATAATGCATGCGCTTAACAGAATGGAGTGTGCGTTAATATTAAGCATGTTGGCTTTGGTTGCTGTAGGTAGAGCAATTGACGCCGAGCAAGTAGAACGGAGTGCTCCACGAGGCCCGGTGCCCACTGATGAAGGAACATTGGATCTGAAACAGATCCCTTACAAGATTATTTATGAGACATACCGCCGTACTCAAGGCAGAGAAAACTGGGAGTTGTATATGGTAAGTGCGGACGGCTCCGATCCCGTAAATTTGACCAATACCCCCGAGATTAACGAGATGTATCCCCATGTTTCACCCGATGGCACGAAGATATGTTTTGTCGTTGACGAGGGAATAGGAAGAAGTAAGGTTCGAAGTGTCTATTACATGAACGTCGATGGTACGCAACGTATTAAGGTCGCGTACAATGCAAGACAGCCTTGCTGGAGTTTCGACAGCAAAAGCATTGCTTATTTGAAAGGAGAATACGATCGTTATACTACGCGCGAATACGCGACAAATAGGCTTATGATTTATGATGTACAGACCGGCCTGCACAGACAGCACCCGAATAAAACTCTGCAACATATTTATGCCATTTGTTGGTCACCCCGCGGCAAATGGTTTCTTGCGGCTGTTCATGGTGGTATGGTTTATAGTGATACAATCTTAGCCTTCGAAGGCAACGGAATAAGCTTGTTTGATCTGGGTGTATACGGCGTGAAGGGGTGCAGACCAGACCTGAGCCGGGATGGTAAAATAATGGTATGGGGCGAAACTGACTGGAATTTGTGTGCCGCTAATATTGACTTAGAGTCTGACGAACCCAATGTGAACAATATCTGTGATATTGTCAGATGCCAGCGCCAATATAAGGTCTACCATGTTGATATCTCCCCCGATGGACGTCATATCGCTTTTAGCTATGGGCCCCATAAGGGCGGACAACAGGTCGGCGGCAAGGCGAAGGGCTGGAATATTTGTGTCGGAGACCTTCAGGGAAACTGGGTACAAATCACCACAGATGGCAACCATAATAAAGAACCAGACTGGGTGCCGATGCAAAGTTCACAGCGTTAAGCACACCACAAGAGCTGGCATAAACATTGTTCCTCAGTGGAAATTAGTTAAATGATGAGTGGTTAAATGGTCAGGATTCGTGGATGAGTAAATGAGGAATGAGTAGATGAGCCATAAGTGGCTAAGCCATAAATAGCTAAGCCATAAATTAACGCATCAACTCATTTACTCATCAACGCATTTACCAGTTACCAACGTAAGAAACGGTTGCAGGAAGCAGACAAATGGGCCGGCAGTATGTTCAAACAGCAACGGTTGTTTTTTCCCTGATGCTGTTTTTTACGTTTGGCTGCCGCAGTGAGAAGGAAACTGGTGCTGCACCGAAAGTTGTGCAGACAGAAAGCGGCCTCGAAATGGTTGTTATTCCTGCTGGCTGGTTTGAAATGGGAAGCGAAAACGGCGAGTTAGATGAAGCCCCGGTTCACAAGGTGTGGATTAGTTCATTCTGGATGGACAGATTCGAGGTAACTCAGGAGCAGTTCACAAAGTTACAATTGTCGGATCCGTCTCACTTCAAAAATCCCAGGAATCCGGTTGACCAGGCTAACTGGACCGATGCCGCCATTTACTGCAATGAAAGATCACTGGCTGAAGGTCTTGAGCCTTGCTACGATGAAGAAAGCTGGCAATGCAACTTCAAGGCAAATGGATACAGACTGCCCACGGAAGCGGAGTGGGAATATGCCTGTCGTGCTGGAACAAAAACAAACTATAGCTTCGGCAATAATGTGAGGCAGCTCAAAGATTATGCCTGGTTCACGAAAAATTCATTAGGAACGACGCACCCTGTTGGGCAAAAAAGGCCGAATCCGTGGGGGCTTTATGACATGCACGGCAATGTTGCTGAGTGGTGCAACGATATTTACGCCGAGGATTATTACAAACACAGTCCAGAGCGCAATCCCATCGGTCCAGAAGATGGGCAGGAAAGAGTCGTGCGTGGCGGCGCTTGGAATTCCATCGCTGATAGTTGTCGATCATCCTATCGGGCGAGTGACCCATCTATTGATGACACTTGTCTGGCAAACGATGCTATCGGCTTTCGTTGTGTGAGAAACGCTCCCAATAGTACAAAAAGTGAGGGAAAAATGAGCACAAATAATTCTTCAAAAAGCAAGTGTAAAACGGGCTTTGTCTTTCATGATGTTTACCTTGAGCACGAGACAACGCCCGGGCATCCGGAGACAGCCGATAGATTAGTAGCTATTGTTAATAGACTGAAAAAGGAAGGTTTATATGCCGGACTTTGCCAGCTAACACCTTCGCCGGTCAAGATGAGATGGCTTACGAAGATTCACACAGACCGGTACATAGAACGGGTGCAAAGAAGTTGTGAAAATGGCGCAGGGTATCTCGATTCGCTCGATGTTCCAATATCAGCCAAATCATACGAAGCAGCATTGATGGCGGCTGGTGGAGTAATCACAGCCGTTGATTCGATCATGGAAGGAAAAATCACCAACGCATTTTGTGCTGTTCGTCCACCCGGTCATCACGCCCTTAAAGATACAGCCATGGGTTTTTGCATATTCAATAATGTTGCAATCGGTGTCCGGTATGTACAGCAAAGGCATGGTCTGCCGAAAATACTTATCGTAGATTGGGACGTACATCACGGCAACGGTACACAGGCGGCATTTTATGAAGACCCTAATGTGCTATACTTTAGTGTCCACCAGTATCCCTTTTATCCGGGCACGGGTAGTGAGGTAGAAAAGGGCAGTGGCGCAGGCTTGAATTCGGTTATTAACGTGCCGTTGCCGGCCGGCTCCGGCGACAGTGAATATCTACGAGCATTTGAAGAGAAACTCGTGCCAGCAGCCCTTGATTTTTCACCGGACTTCGTTTTCATTTCTGCTGGTTTTGATGCCCATGAGGACGACCTTCTCGGTGGTATGAAGGTAACAGCAGAAGGTTTTGCACAAATGACGCGGATAGTCAAAACAATTGCCGAAAGGTGCTGTCAGGGACGGCTGGTGTCGGTCCTTGAGGGAGGTTACGGGCTGGAGGGGCTGGCCAAGTCTGTTGAAGCTCACATCCGCGTTTTAACGGAATATTTTGATTAAGGCACAAAGTGACAGAGGAACTAAGGCACAAAGTGCTTGAATCACTCGGGCATAAAAGGCTTAGCCTTAATAAGACTCAGGCTTATTAAATTGGCTTAGTCCCTTTGTTCCTATGTGCCTTAGCCCCTTGTAAGGATCGCTAATGTTATTTCACACCTGGTCGTTTCTACTTTTTTTTCTAATTTTTTATCCACTTTATTTAGTGTTAAAGGGTACAAGATTAAAACTACCATTTCTTTTTGCTGCTTCTTATTTCTTCTATGCGTGCTTTAGTCCTTTGTACCTTGTTCTTATTACATATTCGACGCTGATTGACTACGCTGCTGTTACGATCATGGAAAAGAGCAAGCGCAGGAAGATTTGGCTTATCGTAAGCGTTGTGAACAATCTCTGTCTTTTGGGCTTTTTCAAATATGCAGGTTTTGTCGTTGATAATTTAAATTATCTTTTGTCATCCCTGGACCTGTCATATAGATTTCCAGGGCCGGGGATTTTACTACCGATTGGCATATCATTCTATGTTCTTCAATCGATGAGCTATGTTATCGACTACTATCGAGGCAATATTGGAAGAGAAAAGAGTTTTTTAAGATATGCGACGTTCATGTCATTTTTCCCCAGGCTGGTTGCCGGGCCCATCGAAAGAGCCAGGAATCTGCTCCCACAGTTGAGCGAGAACTCTGCGGTATACCTGGAGGATGTTACCGATGGGGCTTCGCTTTTTGTCACGGGCTTATTTAAGAAAGTAGCTTTAGCGGATTATTTTGCTCTGTACGTCGATAAGGTTTATGCCAATCCCGAGCAATTCCAATCGCCGGCATTGATACTTGCGACGTTTTTATTTGCTTGGCAAATTTATTTTGACTTCAGTGGTTACACGGACATGGCTCGCGGAATAGCGAGGATGATGGGCATTCGACTAATACCAAACTTTAAAAATCCATATCTGGCGACCGGGCTTGGCGAGTTCTGGTCAAGATGGCATATAAGCCTTTCCTCATGGTTTAAGGATTACGTTTATATTCCTTTAGGGGGCAACCGAAGAGGCAAGTTCAACACGTACAAAAATATGTTTTTGACCATGGTGATTTCAGGCCTGTGGCATGGTGCTGCCTGGACGTTCGTGGCTTGGGCTGTTGTGCATGTTCTTGGGCGTTTTGCGACAAGGGAGCTGGAACGGACTTCATTTTACAAAGATAAGGTGCCGAGATTAGTCAAGCAGTTGCTAATTTTTCTATTTGTCCTGTTCACGTGGATTTTCTTTCGGGCTGAAAGCATAGGCGATGCCGGGGTTATTATAAAGAGGATTTTCTGCACAGGCTTTATGGACCCGAAGTGCCCTGTTTGGGCGCTGGTGTTGATTTTCACTGCATGGGTATATCAGTTTATTTATGAATCAAGGTTTAGGTGGTTTCTGGAACTTGCGGTGGTGCGCATAGGGATTGTTTTATTTATGGTTCTTTATCTTATGATTTGCGCTTCTTCGAGTGAGCGGGCGTTTGTCTATATGCAATTTTGATGAGCTAATGCAGGGCACAGGTTATTGATAATGAACAAAAATATTATAAAAGATAAGAGTCCTCTGCCTGCCAGTACATCTGCACCATCCTTTAGCTCCAATAGCATTCGGTTATCAGGGCGTGAGTGGATGTTTGTAGGAATTATTCTGGCGGTATTATTGCATGTTGGGCCTGCGCTATGGGAGAAGATAGAACCTTTTGAGCCGGGGACGGATTATCGCCTGTCTTACGAATTGAGCAATGACTATTGGTTGTATAGCCGATACTGTCGGTGGGCTTGCCAGAGGTACGATACTATTGTGATAGGGGATTCGGTTATTTGGGGATACTATGTCCCCAGGAATGCGACATTATCGCATTATCTTGGCGAAGTTACAGGCCAGCAGCGGTTTGCAAATCTTGGTGTGGACGGCATACATCCGGCAGCGTTGGCCGGCTTGATTCGGTACTATGGCCGAGCAATCTCGAATAAGCAGGTCATACTACATTTTAATCCGTTATGGATGAGTTCTAAAAAGCATGACCTGCAGATAGAGAAAGAATTTCGCTTTAATCATCCGAAGCTGGTTGCACAGTTTAGGCCGAAAATTCCTTGTTATAAGGAGTCATTTAGTAAAAGATTGTCGGTCGTTGTCCAGAATCATCTATCATTTTTTAGCTGGCTTGGCCACCTCAGGCTTGTATATTTCGATGGTATGAATATTTCGACATGGACGTTGAAATATCCATATAAGAATCCTTTTGAAGTTATTATTCCAAGAAGGTCTGTGCCCGACGACAACGAAGTATACGAGCAAGCATCATGGAAGGAAAAGGGTATAGCAAAAAGAGAGATTCTATGGGTTGAGCCGGGGACATCGTTACAATGGAGGTTCTTTCAGCAAACGGTAGAGCTTTTACAGGCGAGAGGTAACAGGCTATTTGTACTCGTTGGACCTTTCAACGAACACATGCTGCAGGCAGAAAGCAAAGAAAATTATGAGCGGGTAAAAACTGAGATTGAAAGCTGGCTAAAGCAGAAAAAGATTGCTTATTATATACCACCAGTGCTACCGAGTGAATTCTATCGTGATGTCAGCCATCCTCTTGCCAAGGGATATGAGATGCTTGCAGAAGAGATCGTAGAGAACCCGTCATTCAGGTCAAGCATCCATTGATGATTCTTCCAGGGCTTCATCCTGGATATAGTCTTTGACCTTATACTGCGCAGCGACAGGCACAAACAAGACCGCCGTCACCAGCATTGCAATTACGAAAAACCAGTAGTATTGTGGCCCCGTTAGCTTGGTAGTACCATCTTCATTCTCAATAAACCAATTGACAACTGCTGTAAATGCGTTGCCTGCGGATATAGATAGTAGGAACAGCGCTTGTATGAAGGATTTCATCTTTTTAGGTGCCTGTGTGTACGAGAACTCAAGGCATGTGATTGAAACCATTATTTCAGCGGCTGTAAGAATTACATAAGCAAACCCTTGCCAGCCGATGCTTGGCTTGTACCCAGCGACAATCTGCACTTCAATCCAGGCTGACACAACAAAAGACAGGGCTGTCACAAACAGACCGATTGTGATCTTGCGAAGTGCCGTTAAAGGAAACACCCTGTTTATAGCGGGATAGATCACATAAGAAAACAGAGGAATCATAACCATAATCAGGAGGGGGTTTATAGATTGAGGTTGCTCAGGTAGCCAGGTAAATCCTAACCATCTAAGATTCATATTTTCTGCCTGCAAAACCCATGCGGATTGTGACTGGTAAAACAGCGAAAAGAACATAGCCACGAAAAAATAGAGAGTAGCCAGTCTGACTATGGCTCTGAGTCCTTCGCCACTGAAGCTTTCCCTGACAAAACCCAGGCCAGCAGCAGGAATATGCACGAGTTTCCTTCGGCCCAGCCAATAAGCGATGGTTGCCACGATCATTAGTACAGCAGGAACACCGAATCCAATGTACGGACCAAATCTATCTAACAGCCAGGGACAGAGAAACATGGATATGAAGGCTCCCAGATTTATAGAAAAGTAGAACCATGCATATACTCTGGGTATTAGGCGTTCATTGGTCTTTCCGAATTGGTCACCTACGTTTGCTGAGACGCAGGGTTTGATTATTCCAGAACCAACAGCCATCAGTACCAGACCAACTCCGAGTCCAAGACGGGTATGGTCCAGTGTTAATGCGATAAAACCTACACAATACACCAGGCAAAAATATATTACCGTTCTGTATTTAGCCAGCCAGATATCTGAGATCAGCGCGCCTATAATCGGCAAGAAATATACCGCGGAGTTGAACAGATGAAACCATGTTTTTGCCTGCTCATTTGACATGATGTTGAGTGAGCCATCCTGACCCATTAGGTATTTGGTCATAAAAATAACCAAAATGGAAGTCATGCCATAAAATGCGAAGCGCTCGGCAGTTTCATTGGAGAGAATATACGGTATGCCCGCAGGCATTTTTTTTGTAGGGAGCGGTGCGGTTAGATATGTGCCTTTAGCCATAACAGTTTATAAGATTTGCTTTTTCTAAGCTAATTGTCATCAACTGTTTTTAAGACTAATAAAATCCTTATTCCTTCTCACGAGATTTCTAATGATATATTAGGACAACCGGCAGTGCAAAGAAGAAATCTTTTAGTATTTAAAATACTTAGGACTGTATCTTAGCTATCATGGTGTGATAGCTTCATTGGAAGAGAAGACCTGATTTGCATCACCGGAAGTTTCAATCAGATTGGCCAGGCCAAAATGCGTTTCCAGCCGGGTCAGGCACTTTCGACTGCTTAACTTGCATCTGAGATTTTCCCTATCATAGCAGCACTTCTCATGTCATTCGGGCACATCAGGTTCGGTTGATAAAGATATACTCGCTTCTGGTGTGCCGCCGTAGGCACCCATATTGATTCTATTGCCGTTGGGGGCTGGCTCGTTTCCAACAGGACTGTTCGGATCGCCAGTATCAATACAAGGACTGGTTACACCATCAACAACCCAGCTTTGACTGTTCGGGTCCCATCTGCCAGCCTGTGATTTCAAATGGTAATCACCATCAACCCATAAATCATCATTTGGATCTTCAGGTGTTCCATTAAGATCCCAATAGCCTGTGTTAATGAAACACGGGTCGGCACCTATATTACCTTGCTCTGGCCAACTGCCGCCTATATCGCTATAGGCTATGACAGGACCAAGTCCACACGCCGTTTCGATCTCCTGTGGCAGATTGTCCCAGATGATGGAATTGACAATCACCACATTGCTGTCGCACAGATATAGTCCTGCCCCCTCCAAACTTGCATAGTTGCCACTTATGGTACAATTCTCGAATATGGCATTGCTATCAACGCAATACACACCGCCGCCAGTGTCACTATAGGCGCGATTTCCGACTATCAGACAGTTGCAAATCGTTGGGCTGCTACCATAACAATAAATGCCACCTGCTGATTCAGCATGACCATGCGTAACAGTGAAACCGTTGAGAACACTATTGGAATCTTCGCCATTGTTAAAAGTGACGGCTGTACCAAGTTCATTTGCATCGATTATCGTATCGGATAATATGGCAGGTATATTAGGCTCAAAACGCATTATTGTAATTGGCTTTCCACTAAAGTCAATAGTTCCATAATATATTCCAGGTTTGACAATAATCGTACATCCATTATCAGCCTCATCAATAGCTTGTTGAATAGTACCCAGGGGATGTTCCGCAGTTCCATCAGAGTTTGGATCACCGGCTTGATCGTCGTCCACATATAAAATGTATGTGGCGCACCATCCTTCATTTGCATTGCTGAACGTCGTTGAGTAGTTGGACGTGACCCAGTAGTAGTAATGAGTTCCAACAGATGCCGCTGTATCGTTAAAAGATGTGGTGGTAAGCCAACCGGAGATTGCCTCTTTTGCGCCACCCAAAGAACCCGAGCGGTATACCATGTACTGGAACGTATCGGTCCTGCCAGGAGCCGGGCACAAGGCCTCCCAGGTGATTTGGACCTTATCTGCAAACGTCCCATCCGAGGCCGATACACCTTCGGGCGGATTGGTATTGAGGGTATTGAAACGCAAGAATACCAATCCTGGATTTGAATCTATAATCGCCTGGAGGTCATAGCAATAAGCATCCCGATCGAGCGGATTGTCCCCGAGCCTAAGCCAGGTCAGATTAGTCAGCCCCGTCAGGGCGCTGATGTCCGTGATGCTGTTGTTTTGGAGCTTAAGCCAAGTCAGGTTGAGCAGACTGGCCAATGGGCTGATGTCCGTGAGGCTGTTGCCGTAGAGGTCAAGCATTGTCAGGTTGGTCAGACCGGCCAATGGGCTGATATCCGTGAAGTTGTTGCTCCGGATCCTAAGCACAGTCAGGTTGGTCAGCCCGGCCAGAGGGCTAATGTCAGAGATGCTGTTTAAGTAGAGATAAAGCTTAGTCAGGTTAGTCAGCCCGGCCAGAGGGCTTATGTCCGTGATGCTATTGTCCCAGAGCTGAAGCTCAGTCAGGTTGGTCAGTCCGGCCAAAGGGCTAATGTCTATGATGCTATTACTCCACAGGTAAAGCCAAGTTAGGCTGGTCAGCCCAGCCAATGGGCTGATATCTGTGATGCTGTTGTTACCGAGGTCAAGGTCGGTCAGGCTGGTCAGACCGGCCAGGGAGGTGATATCGGCGACGCTGTTATCCCAGAGGTAGAGCTTAGTCAGATTAGTCAGGCTAGCCAGGGGACTGATGTCTGTGATGTTGTTGCCGCCGAGCCAAAGCTTATCTAAGCTGGTCAAGCCAGATAGGGAGCTGATATCCGTGACGTTATTCTCGTCGAGCTGAAGCTCGGTCAGATTAGTTAGCCCAGCCAGGGGGCTGACGTCAGTGATGCTATTAAAGGCGAGGTTCAGCTCAGTCAGGTTGGTCAGCCCAGCCAATGGGCTGATATCCGTGATTCTGTTGTTACCGAGGTCAAGGTCGGTCAGGCTGGTCAGACCGGCCAGGGGGGTGATATCGGCGACGCTGTTATCCCAGAGGTAGAGCTTAGTCAGATTAGTCAGGCTAGCCAGGGGACTGATGTCTGTGATGTTGTTGCCGCCGAGCCAAAGCCTATCCAGGTTGGTCAGCCCGACCAGGGGGCTGACGTCCGTGATGCTGTTGCCCCAGAGGTCAAGGTCAGTCAGGTGTGTCAGGCCGGTCAATGCGTTGACGTCTATGATGCTGTTGTCCCCGAGCCAAAGCCTATCCAAGTTGGTCAGGCTGGCCAATGGGCTGATGTCCGTAACGTTGTTGTTGTTGAGATTGAGATAAGCAAGGTTGGTGGCATACTCCAGGCCTGCAAGGCTCGTTACGCCTATTTCACAGGCATGAAGGTATGTCAACCTCAGCATGTTTGTCGGCGTTGGATCGGTTTTTCGCAAGGCTGTCTCAACGGCTGCCTTTAAGTTGGCATCAGAGAAATAAGCAGGCGTTTCACAGCCACAGGGATTTTGATCGTAGAGGAACCTGATGCCAGGATTATTTAAAAAAATCAACGGAATGTAAATGCTACATGCATCTTGATCAAACGTAGGATTATCACGGAGATTCAGCAACGTCAGATGGGTCAGTCCGGCCAGGGGGCTGATGTCCGTGATGTTGTTGTAATGGAGCCAAAGCTCAGTCAGGTTGGTCAGCCCGGCCAGAGGGCTGATGTCCGTAATATTGTTGCTGCCCAGGTAAAGCCAAGTCAGGTTGGTCAGTCCGGCCAAGGGGCTAATGTCTGTGATGCTGTTGCCCCAGAGGCCGAGCGCATTCAGGTTGGTCAGTCCAGCCAAAGGGCTAATGTTGGTGATGCTGCCACCGAGGAAAAGCTCAGCCAAGTCGGTCAGCCCGGCCAAGGGGCTGATATCCGTGATGCTGTTGCCGCCGAGGTCAAGCCAGGTCAGGTTGGTCGCATACTCCAGACCTGTAAGGTCCAATATGCCTCTATCACGGGCACTAAGGTCAGTCAACCCTAGCATGTCCGTCGGCGTTGGGTCTGTAATTTTCAATTTAGCTTCCACACACGCTTTGAGGTTCGCATCGGCAAAATAAACTGGCTCTTCAGCCATTGCCAGACCGGGCATTGCTGCTACTAAAATCATGATTAAACACGTTATCCTTTTCATCTTACACCTGTCTTTGTGTACTATAGGAATAATGTAGCTATTAAGATTGAGCATTAGGGACTTTGATAGAACATAAGACCGGAAGCGCAAAATATCGCAATTGACCTGCCTCATGCGGGGATTACTCATTTGAATATTCTCCCTTCAGTTGTACTGCAAAGAAAATTATATCGCAAAAGCTACTAATTTTGCAAGGATTTTTTAGAAAATCTACCAGGAACAAGCAGTAGGTTACATCTGATTTTGAATTTGCAATAGCGAAGAATCCGGATTATAAAACGTTTTATTGTCACTAAATACGCATAATGAGGAGTCGGAGATGGCAGAAAAGAAAAAATATATCGCGGTTGACCTTGGTGCTGAGAGCGGCAGAGTGATGCTCGGTTCACTCTCGCATAAGAAAATGAGTCTTGAGGAAATTCACCGCTTTAGTAATGGGCCGATCCAAGAGAAAGGGACGCTGCGCTGGGATTTTAGCCAGCTACTCTCGGAGGTTAGGGTCGGCATACGCAAAGCAGTAAAAGAAGCTAACGACAGAATTGAAGGAATCGGCGTTGATAGTTGGGGCGTCGATTTCGGACTTATCGGAGACGATGGAAAACTAATCGAAAATCCTTACCATTACCGTGACAGCCGAACCGATGGAATCATGCAAAAGGCTTTCGAGCTTATAAGTAAACGCCAAATCTACGAAAATACCGGTATCCAGTTTATGCAGCTAAATTCGGTCTATCAACTCCTGGCAATGCGACTAACAAATTCAGATGTTTTGGCTAAAGCCAAAAAGCTAATCTTCATGGCGGACTTAATCTCGTATTATCTGTGCGGACAAGCCTTCGGCGAATACACTCTTGTCAGCACCTCTCAACTTATGGATATGAAAACGGGGCAGTGGTCAGAGCAGATGTTTAACAAATTGGAACTTCCGATCGATATCATGCCGGCTATTTTCGAACCCGGCACGATCGTCGGTCAGCTAAGTAAACAAGTTGCTGAAGAACTCGGCTGTACCCAGATACCGATTATTGCGACAGCTTCTCATGATACTGCGTCGGCGGTTGCTGCTGTTCCTGCTGCCGATGGAAGATGGGCTTATCTTTCTTCGGGCACATGGTCGCTTATGGGCATCGAAGTACCAAATGCAATCATCAATGACAAGACCTTTGAGTACGAGTTCACAAATGAAGGAGGAGTTGAAAATACAATTCGCCTTTTGAAAAATATTATGGGTTTGTGGCTGGTGCAGGAGTGCAAACGACAGTGGCAACAACAAGGCCAAGACCTATCTTATGTCCAGCTCAGTAGAATGGCTGAAAAAGCTGAGCCATTTGCAGGTCATATTGACGTTGATTACACCGACTTTCTCGCGCCAGGTGACATGCCAAAGAGAATAAATGAATACCTTTCTAAAACAGGACAAGCGACAACCAACGACAAAGGACAAATGATAAGAATGCTGCTTGAGAGCCTTGCTTTGAAATACAAATCGGTAATGGAAGCAATTGAGGATATTGCCGGATACGAAATTGACATACTTCACGTTGTCGGAGGAGGCATACAGAATGAGCTGCTTTGTCAGTTCACAGCTAATGCTTTGGGCGAAAGAGTCATCACCGGCCCAATAGAGGCAACCGCTAGCGGCAATATCCTGATGCAAGCCAGAGCAACAGGCCAGGTTAAATCGCTGGCAGAAGTTAGAGAAATTGTACGCAACTCGTTTGAGTTGAAAGAATACCAGCCGCAAGAAAGTGAAATCTGGCGCGAACAGTACAATAAAATATACTAGCCGTAGGGTGGTCACCGCCAAAGGCGGGCAATCTTTAGCCCACCAATTATGTTGTGGTGGGGCAAGCCCCACCCTACCAACTGAAAGAATACCAGCCGCAAGATAGTGAAATCTGGCGCGAACAGTACAATAAAATATACTAGTCGTAGGGTGGGCTTTAGCCCACCAATTGTATTACACAGAAGCATCCCTTCTTCGTTTCTTAGGGACTGTAAAGGATAAAAGCCTCACCCTACCTACTCTTTTCATAGTTCGCCGATGAACAATCAACTATAAACTCCGCCGAAGGCGGATAAAATTGAACAATTTTCACAGAGCCGGTAACTTGATAGAAGAACTTGAACACAAATTAGATAGTTTCGATCCTGCCGAGCGAAAGGAAGCTCTATTATCGCTGTGTGAGAAGGTCTCATCCGGCGAGGTTACTTTACCGCAACCGGGCACGGATGTTTACCCGCCACAAGTCCGGCGGGTAAATCTGCACTGTCATACTTTTTTCTCCTACAATAGTTACGGCTATTCACCGAGCAAATTTGCATGGCTGGCTCGAAAGCACGGTTTAGCTGTCGCTGGAGTTGTGGATTTTGATGTTTTAGACGCTGTTGAGGAATTTCTTGAAGCGGCGAGGATGCTCGGCCTTAAAGGCTGTGCGGGCATAGAAACGCGAGTATTTGTGCCTGAATTTTCCGATAGAGTTATCAATTCTCCCGGAGAGCCTGGTATCTCATATCACATGGGTGTGGGCGTTCCAAGTGCAAAGCTACAGGGTGAACTGCTTGGGTTCTTGAGAGGGCTTCGTGAAACAGCACAGCAGAGAAACAAAGATTTGATGCTGCGAGTTAATCAATATCTAAAGCCGGTCGAGTTGGACTACGAGCAGGATGTACTTATTCTAACACCATCGGGCAATGCCACGGAGCGACATATATGTCTTGCATACGCACGCAAGGCAAAGAATATTTTTAGCGACACTGATGAGCTTACTAAATTCTGGTCTGAAAAACTCGGTGTGCAGATTAAGCCGACAAAGCTACCCCAGGGCAGGGAACTTCTAAATACAATCCGGGCTAAGACGATGAAACGCGGAGGCGTTGGATATGTTTTGCCGGATAAGGGTTCGTTTCCACGCATGGCTGATACAAATCAATTCCTGCTGGCTGCTGGAGCAATCCCAACTATGACGTGGCTGGATGGGACAAGCGAGGGTGAGCAGGCTATCGAAGAGCTTCTAAATGTGGCTATGAGCACCGGAGCAGCAGCTATTAATGTCATCCCGGATCGCAACTATGGGCCGGGGACTTCTGAGCAAAAGCTAAAGAACCTTTATCATGTAATCGAACTGGTCGAGAAACTGCACCTGCCCGTGGTCGTAGGGACAGAAATGAACAGTCCGGGCCAGAAATTTGTGGACGACTTCGCAAGTGAGGAACTATCGCCATTAGTGCCGATTTTCTTGAAAGGCGCACATATAGTTTACGCTCATTCGGTGCTGCAACAAAAATGCGGCCTGGGATATACCAGCGAATGGGCAAAGAGAAACTTCAAAGGCGTTGCAGAGAAAAATGAATTCTTCCAGTCACTTGGCAGCTTGCTTCAGCCGGAAGAAGAAGATAAACTTGTCAGTTTAAATGAGAACACGACTCCTAAGGAGATATTGGAATTAGTGCCCCGCAACTCGTGACCCGAGATACGGCTGCTGAGGCAGAAAGTGGCGAATCTACCGGAAACTCAATGTGCTGTCCAGTTGGTTGGGCCTGACAAGCTCATATTGAATAAGTCGAAAGAGGTATTCAGACCTGGTCCACACCAGATTCTCTGCCGTGTGGAGGCGGTGGGACTTTGTTTTTCCGATCTTAAATTGCTCAAACAATTCTCCTCGCATGTCCGCAAGAGTGACATAGTTTCAGGCATTTCTTCTTCAATACTTAGAGAAATACCGAGCTATGTTCCAGGTGAAGCTCCAACCGTACCTGGGCATGAGGCTGTGATAAGAATTGAAGAGGTCGGTCCTGGAATAAAGGATTTTAAGCCAGGCGAGCGATACCTTGTCCAAACAGACTACCGATGGCTTCGTACAGCCAGCTCGAACGCTGCATTTGGATACAACTTTGAAGGGGCTTTGCAAGAATATGTCCTAATGGATGAGAGGGTCATTACCTCGCCTGACGGCCAGTCGTTGCTTTTACCTGTTAGTGACGAGCTATCCAGTTCTGCCGTTGCTCTGGTAGAGCCGTGGGCGTGTGTCGAAGATGCTTATGCCTGCGAGGAACGAACTAACATAAAAGCTGACGGGCAAATGCTAATTATTGCCGATGCAGCGGTGGATGAGAATGTTCTTGCTGGTTTATTTACTCGTTATGGCAGGCCGGCTCAGATAACGTGGCTTTCAAAATTCGAACTGCCAAAAAACTTGGGCATCGAAACCAAAAAAGTTTCAGGTATATCAAAGCTTACTGATGGACTGTACGATGATGTAATTTATTTTGGCTCGAACGCAAAAACTGCTGAGGCGCTATTCGCAAAGGTCGCTGCGCATGGTCTTTTGAATATTGCTCTCTGCGGCGGCAAGTTTGGCAGAGATGTCACCACTACTGTTGGCCGTGTGCACTATGGCGGTATTCGCATAATTGGGACTACCGGCTGCGAGCCAGCAGGTTCTATGGAGATAATTCCAACCACGGGCGAGATTCGTACCGGCGACAGGATCAACGTCATCGGAGCAGCCGGACCTATGGGAATGATGCACGTAATACGAAATATCTGTCAAGGCATCGAGGGTGTCAGCGTTTTCGCAGGTGACATAGATGATGACCGACTGGAGATATTGGCACGAATTGCAGGCCCTCTGGCTGAGAGAAACGCGATTCGATACGTGGCTTACAATCCAGCAAAACAAAAGATTTCCGAAACCTTTGGCTATACGGTTTTAATGGCGCCGGTGCCCGAATTGGTCGCTGCTTCGATACTTAGTGCAGCCGAGCGTGGTTTGATAAACATTTTCGCAGGTATACCTGCTACAGTCACTGCAAAGATAAATCTGGAAACTTACATACAAAAGGGATTATATTTCATTGGAACGAGCGGCTCAACGCTGGATGATATGAGGCGTATGCTCGCCAAGGTTGAGTCGGGCAGGCTCAATACAAATGTGAGTGTGGCTGCTGTTTGTGGATTAGAAGGCGCGGTCGATGGTATTCGGGCAGTTGAGAATCGGTCGGTGGCAGGCAAAATTATCGTTTATCCAGCTTGCAAAGGCCTCGGCTTAGTGTCGCTGAGTGAGTTGAGCGGAAAAATGCCCGATGTTGCTCAGTGCCTTAATAATGGACTCTGGACGAAACAAGCAGAACAAAAACTCTTATCAAGATTTCAAAAAGCATAAAACAAAAAACCTGCTATGGATAATACTTGTCTCTGGCAGATGGGAGCGTAGAAAAAGATGATTAGTTCGAAAGAAATTGAAAAAGCGTATGAAATTTCTAAGCAGTGTTACGCTGATATGGGCGTTGATGCCGACAAGACAATGAAACGATTAGCTGAGATTGCGATATCGCTTCACTGCTGGCAGGGAGATGATGTACGAGGCTTCGAGAGCGGTGAGGGCTTAAGCGGCGGCGGGATAATGGCTACGGGGGCATATCCAGGCAAGGCCCGAACGGCTGATGAATTGCGGGCGGACCTTGAAAAAGCAATGAGTCTTATACCTGGAAAACATCGGCTAAACCTGCATGCAATCTATGCTGAAACAAATAGCAAAAGAGTTGAGCGGGATGAACTAAGGCCTGAGCATTTTAGTCGTTGGATTGACTGGGCAAAAGATAACTGCGAGGGAATGGATTTTAATGGTACGTTTTTTTCACATCCAAAGGTAGACAGCGGCTTTACTCTGTCGAGCCCGGATAATGCTATACGCAAATTCTGGGTGCAGCATGGAATCGCATGCCGAAAAATCGGTGCGGAGATGGGCAAGAAACTCGGAACGCCATGTGTAACGAATGTATGGATTCCGGATGGATTCAAGGATATTCCTGTTGACCGCAAGGGTCCTCGTGAGCGATTGAAAATTTCACTCAATGAGATATTCGCCGAAAAGATAGACCGCAAGTGGTTATTGGATTCGGTTGAAAGTAAACTCTTTGGCATCGGCTCAGAAAGCTACGTTGCAGGCTCACATGAATTCTATTTGAGTTATGCTATCCGGAATAATATCCTGCTTTGTCTGGATACAGGGCATTTTCATCCGACAGAGGTTGTCTCGGACAAGATATCAAGTGTATTGACGTTTCTTGATGAGATACTACTTCATGTGAGTCGCGGCGTGCGCTGGGACAGTGACCATGTGGTTATTCTGTCAGATGAACTTCGGGCTATAGCCCAGGAGCTTGTACGAGGCGATTATCTTAAACGAGTGCATATCGGGCTGGACTTCTTCGATGCGAGCATCAACAGAGTGGCGGCGTGGGTGATAGGGACACGCTGTATGATAAAAGCACTTCTGGCTGCGCTTCTTGAGCCTACGGAGAAACTACGTCAAATGGAGGCTCAGGGTGATTATACGTCGCGTCTGGCCGTACTCGAAGAACTAAAGACGCTACCATTTGGAGCAGTATGGGATTATTATTGTCTAAAATCAGATGTTCCGGCGCCAGGCGCTTGGCTCCAGGAAGTAAAGGACTATGAGGCTAAAGTGACAAGTAAACGTCGGTGATGCAATGAAGGACTTGGCCAATAGTTAGCGAGTAATATTCGTATGATGAGGATATTGCATCGATTTTGACATGGTTAAATGGTAATTGGTGTAGTGTGAAGTAAGCTAATAATCGGTTACCATTCACCAATTACCTATTACCAATTACCAGTTACCAAAAGTATTAGGGAAAGGGCTTTACAATGGCGGAATCAAAGCCTTCGAGTCTGATTGAACGGCTCGACAAACTGAACGAGTTCGAACGACAGCCAATTACTACAGACAAACTACAAGGGGGCCGGCATTTTGCTGGTGTATTTGCAGGTGAGCATGTGGCGGCGACGGAGTTTGTAATTGGCGCGTTATTTGTAAGCAGGGGCGCACATACATGCGATGTTATTATTGGGCTGATATTTGGCAATTTACTGGCGGTCTTGTCGTGGGCACTGGTATGCGCGCCGATTGCGGTACGTACCCGGCTTACTTTGTACTGGTACTTGCGTAGAATAGGCGGTCCTACATTTACGGTTATCTATAACATCTTAAATGCCGTCATGTACTGTATTCTGGCAGGCGCGATGATTACAGTATCGGCGTCGGCTCTGCGCATGGCATTCGGTATTCCCGACCAGATAGGGTGGTTTCCAACAGACATTAGATTTGTGTTCGTAGTGGTTGGTGTTGGTGCGGTGGTTGTGACTTTAGCTATTTTGGGATTCAGAAAGCTGGCACAGTTTTCAGAAGTTTGTTCACCCTGGATGTTTCTTATGTTTATCACGGGAGCACTTGCGCTGCTGCCTGCGATAGTTATAAATACTCCTGAGATTGGCAGATTGGAAAGCTTTTACGACTTCTGGCGATTGGCCGATGTGAAAATCTGGCCTGGACCTCGACCCGGACAAGAAGACGCTTTAGGATTTCTGCATATAGTCGCATTTGCCTGGCTATGCAATCTTGCTATGCACCTCGGTTTGTCTGATATGGCACTTTTCAGATATGCTAAGCGTGCCAGCTATGGATTTTATTCAGCATTTGGGATGTATCTGGGACATTATCTTGCGTGGATTTGTGCTGGTATTATGGGTGCCGGCGCGGCGACGATTATCGGCAGGCCGCTTACAGAGCTGGACTCCGGTTCCGTGGCCGTGACTGCGTTGGGTTTAGCTGGTGCATTAGCAGTGGTAATCGCCGGCTGGACAACGTCCAATCCTACAATTTATCGTGCAGGATTAGCACTACAGGTTGCCACTCCGAACTGGCCACGCTGGCTTGTTACACTCGCTGCCGGAACTCTTACGACAATTGTTGCTTGCTCGCCTTTTGTGTTTACGAAACTGCTTGATTTCGTGGGTCTCTATGGACTGCTACTTATGCCAGTTGGTGCTATCGTATTTATAGAACATTGGGTCTTTCCACGAATTGGATTGACACAATATTGGGTGTCACGCCAGGGCAAAATGATGAACTGGCCGGCCCTTATTGCTTGGGTGGTGACATTAGCTGTCGGTCTAATCGCCACATACGTCTTCGGCTATATCCATCTGTTTTTCCTGACTATTCCGGTATGGCTGGGTACTGCAATTCTTTACACAATCCTGTCGGCTTTCTTCGGAGCTCGGCAGAAAATGGGAGAGTTAGCTGAAGAAGACATTGCAGCACAGAAAATCGTGCAAACAGCAACCGAGGAAAAAGCAAAGCCAACCAGAAAATCAGGCATATATTACGTTTCAGCCATCGTTGCAATTAGCTCACTCGCTGTGTGCTTCTTTACGGCGATATGGGTTGCAGTTTCTGGGCAAGATGTATATGAGGCTCGGCTGGAGACCTTTAAGAAAGCAATTATATATGCGACAGTAATCTACTTTATTTCCGGGATAATCTGGATCAGCTTAAAGGAACTGAGCGAAAAATAAGATAAGGTGATTAATGATTGGTAATTATGCTCTATTGAAAAACCTCAGTCATTCTTCGCTTTGCTTCGTTCAGGATGACATTTACCACAAGCTTTGGCGCCCGTGACAAAACGATAAGATTATATACTGTAGAATGGGCTTTGGCCAATGCAGTTTATTGTATGATTCACATAATATGATATATGCGATACGACCGAACCATTCTTGCTTCGCACCTTGCTTCGCTGGAGCGCTTCGCAAAGGCGAGCAAGGCTACGCAGGATAAACCGGCTGCAGTCAGGTATTGCGTCTGTGGCACTGGTTAGCTGCAATTTTGGATCTAAAGATAAATAGCGGATTCAACTCACAAGTGCAACAAATGAGTCTTTCCGGGTTAACGATTTATAAAATTATCTTTCACAGTAAAATCTGAAGGATATAATTAAGCTTAGGAGAGATTGGTTTACCATTAGCTATGAATAAAAGGAAAGAAATCTTAGATTTAGTTAAGCTGGCGGGGAAGAAAAAATGCCTTTATCTACCTCATGCAATTCGGCAAATGTCTCGACCCGACCGCATGATAACGACAGCCGAAGTGCGTTCTGCCATAGAAAATGGTGAGATCATCGAAGATTACCCTGACAATTCACGTGGACGCAGTTGCCTGGTTCTTGGAAAAGGGTATAAAGGACGACCGATACATATTGTTTGTTCTCCCAAGGATGAATTTCTTGCGATTATTACTGCATATATTCCAGACCCCAATGAGTGGTTTAAAGATTATAAAGTGAGGGTAAAAAAATGAAATGTATTCACTGTCAGGCGGACATGAAACGGGGAACAGCACCGCTGCATATTGACAGAAACGGTTGTCACGTAACATTTGATAATGTTCCTGCCTGGGTATGCCAGCAGTGCGGCGAGGCCTATTTTGAAGAACGAGAAGTTGACACAATTCAAGATTTAATCCGAACAATCGAGCAGAAGGCCAACAACCTTACTTTGAGCGCATAATTCATAACACTGGTCAGGATTATCACAAAGTGTAGAGAAGCACGAGATACGCTTCACACAATATGAGATACAAATTTGTCCGAACCATCCCTGCTTCGCTGGAGCGCTTCGCAAAGGCGAGCAAGGCTACGCAGGATAAACCGGCTGTACTCGGACGCCGAAAACGCGGCGCCGGTGAGCTTTTCGTTGGGGGAGCACAAGAGATTGAAAGCTGAAGCATTGAAGTATATTGAAGAATTGCAGCATACGGCTGTCGTAGCCGCCCTCAATTATGAAATCTGGTGGACATACAAGGAAAAGGAGTCCCGGGCCAAGTACGTCAATACAATGAACCTATATACCTTGTTCTTCCAATCATCAATTCATGCCCATTTTGTCGCCTTGCTAATAGCGCTATATCGTTTATACGAGACAAGAGATGATACCTTGAATGTCCGCGGGCTACTTGCCCTCTTGGAGAAATGTCATGATTTTCCGTGTGATGCCCTTGCCGAATTGAAGCAGCTTTCTGAAGAGGCGAATAAGCTTTGGATCAAAGTATGCATTCTGAGAAATGAGGTTTTTGGCCATAGATCGAAGAAATACAGTGTCACAGACGTTTTCAAGAGAGCCAAAGTAAAGCCTAAAGAGCTGAGAGAGCTAATCGAGAAAACTGAAGATATTCTCAATAAGGCAAGATATCCACTCGATCGAGGTAGTTACAGTTACCTCTTTAACTTAAGATCAGAGGCCACTGAGGATACTACGAGGCTTCTGGATGATCTAAAAGAGTTTAAGGAGCTTCGCTCCACGCAACAGCTTGATGGGACTCGCTAAAGCGCTCGCCCTTCAGCTCGATCGTTAGGCAGAAAACAGAGAGGATAAAAAAGATGAGTTGGAATTTCGATCGCTTTCTGAAGTCTCAGATCGGCTTACCCAAACGACTCACCTTTTATCGGAAGGCGATCAGGTCACTTAAGACCGACCTTACAGCATCGGAAAAAGAATCCATTGAGGAGATGATGTATGGTTTTGGCTGGGGGGCCGACATTGATATGCGAAGAGTACCTGAAACAGATTGCATTTCTATAATGGTTGTAACACCCACCCGCATTCTCATAGGTGCCGGAGAACTCACGACAGGCATTGAGTATCACCACATAGCGAATTGCCTTTGGATTGAAGGGGACTTCTGCCTCGAATCGAAGGAGAAAGAACCTGGCGTCGGAGGTATTCGGTTTCAGCCAATTTCGCACAAGTGGACCAAGCCACGACGAGCTGCATTGCAGGATTTGGTGCTACGACACATCAAGGAAACCTCCTTTATCTCTGATAAAGAGCAGGAAGAAATAGCGAAAGCATCAGAATTTGGATCATTAGCTCCCAAGATAATACGGGACGGCATGTCAGATCTGAAGGGCTGTTCAGCAATTCTTGACGAGGTGATGTCCCATCCGGACTTCCCCTCGTGTGGGCTGGTGGTCGCATTGTACGAGGCTGACAACGCGAACAAGAACGCAGATTCTCGCCTTAGACAGAAACTCTTGGACACCATGATTGATAGCTGCAAAGCTACCCATCCCAAAATGAGGGCTATATGCCTGGATCATTTTGACTTCCTGGGCAGGCTCTCTGCACGATTTGAAGCTGCCGCCTTGCCTTTCGATGGTGAGGCTATCAAAACCGCCAGCGGCATGTGGATATTAGCATCGTTGAGATATGCGAATGAGTCAGAATTTGACCCCGCAAAGCCCAATGAAGTTGCGGTCGCCGCGAGAAACCTTGGCGGATGGCTTTACACAATCTTTATGAGTTACTTGCAGATGCATAAGTATCTCTTGGAAGATGACAATGAGAACACCTAGGAACTCATTAGGCATCTAACAATTAAATAAGTATGACAGGGTAAACGCTCGTGCGTTCACTCTACTGTGTTGCCTCAGTCGTTATCTGAGATTTTTGATCCTTCGATCCCTCGGCGGAGTTTCTCCTGAGTAAAATCGAAGGGCTCAAGACAGGCCTAATTCGTCGCTCGTGAAGGGTATAGCAATTATATCTTCTGTATTCTGACTTCTGTTTCCTGTCTTCTCAATGCAGCGTACAACGTTTAGCATACTTCGAGAAGCATATCCTTCGACTTTGTTCTGTATTTTCTCCAAGAATCCTGTTATCTTAAAGAATTATTGGTGGGCTAAAGCCCACCCTACAGTCCGGCAATGGTAACAGAGTTTTAACGCAGCAGGTAGGGTGGGGCTTGCCCCACCGTAAAAAAGTTGTTCGACAGGCTCACCATACTGCGTAGGGTCGAAGGATTGGTGGGCTAACTCGTACTACGTAGCTACTCCATTCTATGTCCCAAAGGGACTGCGAAGGATAAATTCGCAGAGTAGTAAGTTCGCCTCCTAAGGGGTGTCCACCCTACTAAAGTCTGGCAATGGTAATAAAGGTTTAAGGCAATGGATAAGGCGCTGATAGATTTGATAAGAATATCCAATGTCACAGGTAAAGATTCAAGCCTGGTACAAGGAGGAGGTGGCAATACATCGGTCAAGACCGCTGACGGTAAATACATGTTTATTAAAGCCAGCGGCACAGCACTTAAAGATATGGATGATAAACATGGCTGGCGAAGATTACGGCTGGATGAAGTACTCTCTATTATCGATGATGAGTTGTTGGCTAAACGGAAGGTTAGCGTAAAAGAGCTGGAGGTGGTGAATCGCTTACTTCTTGCCTGCGATGACGATATTACAGACGATGCACGGCCATCGGTTGAATCGCATTTGCACGCATTTCTGGATAGGTGCGTTATTCATTTGCATCCTCTGGTCGTGGCTGCGTATGTCAATGCCAAAAATGGACAGCGGGAAATTGAAAAGCTCTTCGCAAAAGAAACTCCGCCACCACTGTGGGTTCCTTACACTGATCCTGGCTTCGCACTTGCCAGGCGGATTGCAAAGCTTATTGAAAATTACCAAAGAGACTATGGTAAAAAACCAAAAATACTTTTTTTGCAAAAACATGGTGTCTTCATCAGCTCGCGGACGGCAAATTCTGCATTGAGGCTTGTTCGTAAGGTCATAAAAATTTGCAACAGCAAACTAAAAGAGCCGAAGACTCACAAGATAAGCCCCCCAGGCAAAGATGAAATAAGTGCTGGCAAACTTGCAGTTCGCAAAGCGGTATACGACGTCACCAAACAATATATGCCGGTCGATTACTTTCCGGTTGATAATGTCACTGCTTCATTTATGAGGCGTAAGGACTCATCGGAACTTTTAGCAACAAGGGCGTTGAATCCAGACGAGCAGATTTACGCTAATGGCTCCGCGATGTGGGTCCAAAAGTGCGACGCCGATTTAATTTCGATGAGAATGGCTGAGCGCATTAAGCAGGGACAGAAACCAGCAGCGGCATTTGTGGTTAAAGGAATGGGACTTTTCGTTGCTGCTGAAAAGAAAGTCGCACCGCTTGTTGCTGAGATTACGAATGGTTCACTGTTAGTACGAATGCATGCGGCGAGATTTGGGGGTGTACTGGCGCTAACAAAAAGAGAACAAGGCTTTGTCGACAACTGGGAGTCGGAGGCGTTTCGTAAGAAGCTGGTCAGCGGTGAGGAACAAGGCGAGCTAAAAGACAGAATCGCCATTGTGACAGGTGCCGGCAGCGGGTTGGGAAAAAGCATCGCCATTGGCCTGGCTAAAGCCGGTGCAATGGTTGGGATATTTGATATAGACAAAGAAGCAGCAAAGAAAACTGCCGCACAGATACAAAATTCTCAGACGCTGGTCGTTCAATGTAATGTTACTGATGAAGCTGACGTAAAAAAGGCGTTTGCGAATGTAGTTGAAAACTGGGGTGGGCTTGACATTTTGGTCAACGCAGCAGGTGTAGCGCCGGCTTATCCTTTGGTTGAGATGCCGGCGGACAGGTGGCGGGTTGCTTTGGAGGTTAATCTGACCGGATATTTTCTCTGCGCACGAGAATCTGCAAGGATTATGATTGCCCAGAGCATGGGGGGCTGCATTATAAATCTCAGTTCCAAATCCGGCTTAGATGCGAGCGTAAATAACACCGCATATAACGCCACAAAGGCAGGTGAAATTCATGTAGCTCGCGGCTGGGCATTGGAGTTGGGCGAGTACGGGATTCGAGTCAACAGCGTTGCCCCGGGCAATGTATTTGGGGGTTCAAAAATCTGGAATCCGCAATATATGAGAGTCTGTGCCAGGAAGTACGGGATAAAGCCTGAAGAAGTTATTCCTTATTATGTGAATAAAACCGCGCTAAAACGTGAGATCAAAGGACAGGACGTAGCCGATTCGATAGTCTTTTTGTGCAGCGACAGGGCACGCACCATCACAGGCCAGGTAGTAGTCCCCGACTCCGGCCAGGTTATGGTTAGATAGATTCGTAGCTCGTGGCAGGTATCTCGTCACGCGGACATTATCCAGAAAGTCATGCTTGGTCATTCTTTAGCTCCGTGCTTATGCAACAGTTCAATGATTTCTTTATGGCCTCGGTCTTTACTTGGAAGGTTCCTTTGTACTCCTACCCATTGTCAAGACAGAAAACTGGTACGAGATGTTTTGGTATAACAGGATATGGATGAGCCTTGCTGTACCGCGTGGCTGCAGAAACCGGTCTGAGAGCCTTTGAACCACGAAACCTAATGTCTCGTCGTTTAAGCTGAATAGCTGCATCGTTGGTGTCGAGGCTGTTTACAGAAAGTGCAAGAGGTGAGATATACTGACATTAAGACCAGATGTAGCGGCAGAACTAAAATCTTACTTCGTTAATAAGATGCCGAATATGCGTACTTTTAACATGCCGAACAAAGACGGGGGTAGTCGAGATGTTAAGGGCCGACTCTGCTGATGCAGACATATCTTATGTGGATGATGTTGGACGAAAGGTCAAGAAATGTGTATAATTGAAAAAATTCACAAGGTATGCCGGAACAGCTTTATAAAAGCGATCTTAAGCACAAAAAGCAGGTTCCAGGGAAGCTTTTGGGGAATAGTGTAACGGTAGCACGACTGACTCTGGATCAGTTAGTCCAGGTTCAAATCCTGGTTCCCCAGTACTTCGACTCATTCGCCCTTCGTTTTCACAAAGAGCTTACTCGCTCAGTACAAGTGGTTTGATATGAAGTGTTGAGGCGAACGAGAAGAAGTATCCTGAGCGACCGAGCAACAGCGAGGAAGTCGAAGGATGCCAAAATTATGTGGTGTGTCTAATCATCGAATGTTCTGATGGCCGATTTTATACGGGAGTAACGAATAATATCGAAAAAAGACTTGAAAAGCATAAGAGCGGTCGAGGCGGAAATTTTACAAAGACATTTGGCGTGAAGAGGCTGCTTTACCGCGAAGAGTTTTCTGTTCGGCGCGATGCGATCAAGCGAGAGGCACAGTTAAAGGGTTGGACAAGAAAAAAGAAATTGGCACTGATTCGCGGGGACCTTGTGCTGCTGAAGAAACTGTAGATGACATTGACAATCACTCACAGCATTTCATCTGCCGGGTAAAATTGATACTTGTCAGGGCGAAGACTGCGTGACCCCAAGATTCCATTTGACGTATTCGGCGGGCATGATAGGATGTTCTATGATGGGAAAAATACAAGTTTATCTCGAGCGCGGCCGAAAGAATGGTAATCTTGTCCCTGCGAAAGTGGGCAGTGGGAACTGTATAATACATAGTTAGGCAGGTGATAAAGGAAAGTGGATTTGATCTATGAAAATAAAATTCTCCCGTCATGCAAAAAGAAGAGCAAAATTATATGACATTTCAGAATCAATAATTTCAAAGATTCTTGAAAACAGAGACTTAACTCATCAAGGAACATATGAAATTGTTGAAGATGTGGAAGGCTTTAAGTATCCGCTAAAAATTATAGTTGCCGTTGAAAATGATATAATAACAATAATAACAAGTTATCCTTTGAAGAAGGGAAGGAAAATATGAAAGTATATTATGACGATGAAGTAGATGCTTTATATCTAAAGTTGGGAGATGATACGCCGGATGGAGTTATAGAAATTTCTGAAGGCGTTAATATAGATACAACTTCGCAAGATAAGATTGTCAGTATAGAAATCCTAAATGCTTCTAAAAAGATAGACTTAAGGACAGTTCTATCCTACTCGCTCGAATTTGATAAAGATTTGATCACTTAGAAATTTGCCTAACAACATTCCATTTAAAGTAATCGGCGAGCCTTGTAGGGTATGTGCTGATATAGTACCCAAGCGTATTATATAGAACCATATAATAAATAGTTCGGGTAAAGGAGTACGAATATGAACAACGAACAAGAAAAACACGGAGCAAGGGTTTTCCATGTTTCGGACACAAAACTCCTGATCAGACAGACAGTGAAAAGGGGCAAAGACGCAACCGATCCCTACGTGATCGACGAGCAGAAAGAGCGTCATGTGGATATCAACGACGACAGCGACATTGCACGGGGAATTCGAGATGCCATTAAAGGAAAT
>Ga0315545_1001121_pt1 | contig 26927 bp, 23 predicted proteins | sample SalMarSW160210MG_FD_203096 | JGI IMG/M metagenome (GOLD analysis project Ga0315545, IMG submission 203096) | Salt marsh sediment microbial communities from the Plum Island Ecosystem LTER, Massachusetts, United States - Salt Marsh Sediment SW1602-10 ...
GATACTTTCCCGTTTAGGTTCGAACCTCCTCTTAAAAGACAAAACAATCATAATTAACACAGAAAACACCCTAATTCCCATCCAGGCTCTTTCAACCGAAGATAAGCGGTTAGAACCTCTCAAAATTGGCAAAAATACGAAGGAAATAATGGAACTTTACTCAAAAAGTCCACGAATGCTGCCGGGCTTGGACTCGAACCAAGATTACGAGAGCCAGAATCTCGTGTGATACCATTACACCACCCGGCAATATTTTCACTTGTTATACCTTTAAGTATTTTCTGATAGCGATGATGCTCGAAACTACTCCCAGACCTACTCCGGTAAAAATCTGAATTAAAAATAATATTCCCAGATTGCCGGTAAAAGAATTAAAAATATTAAGTCCGGGGAACAAAATTTCCAGTTTTGGGCTTAAAAAGAAAAGAGCTCCAGTAAAAATTAAAAGGGTAATTATGGCGGCAGCAAAACCAGAAATTGCCCCTTGAACTAAAAAGGGTCCTCGAATAAACCAGTTGGAAGCTCCAACCAATCTCATAACTGAAATTTCTTCTTTTGAATTATAAATCGCTAATCTTATAGTATTGAAGGCAACTAAAATCGCCACTATGGCCAATATTAGGGAAAATCCAATTCCAGTTTTGTTAATAGCAGATGTTATGGAAAAAATTCTTTCAATTACCGGTTTTCTTTGATAATAGTCAACTTTATCAATTAGATTTTTATAGGAAGAGGTTTCCAAAAAATTTGTTACTGTTATATATTGACTGGCCTCCCAGGCCTTAATATTCAAAGAAGCCAAGAGAGGATTCCCAACCTCAGCCAAAGACTCCATTACAACCTGGTTATCTTTGTATCTTTGGGTGAAACGCTCCAAAGCGGTTTCGCGAGAAACATATTCAATATTTTTCACTTCTGGAATTTTGTTAATTTCTTCTCTAAGCTGTAAAATATCTTTTTCCTGAACAGCTTCTTTAAAATAGACACTAATATCAACTTTTTCCTGAAGACTGGAGATTAAAAATTGGGTTATATCTCTAAAAAGGAAAAGCGAGGTCACCAAAGAAATAGTCATCACCATAATAAAAATAGTAGCTAAAGAAAGCCCTTTATTACGGGAGAAATTTAACCAGCCAGAACGAATTATTCTTTTAAGAGAAATAAGCATAGTGGAATTTCTGAATTTAAAAAATGAATCTTCCCTTCTCCTCATCCCTGATAATCCGGCCTTGTTCTAAAGTTATCACCCTCTTTCCCAGAACATTGATAGTTTTTTTATCATGGGTGGCTAAAATAATAGTGGCACCAAATTCATGAATTTTTAATAAAAGCCGAATGATATCCAAGGTATTATAGGGATCGAGGTTGCCGGTTGGTTCATCAGCTAAAATCACTTCCGGCCGGTGGATTAAAGCCCTGGCAATGGCTACTCTTTGGCGCTCACCTCCAGAAAGCTCCTCAGGAAAATTATAAGCTCTACTAGTTAAACCAACGATTTCTAGGACTTCTTGCACATTTTTTGATATTTCTTCTTCACTGGCCCCCATTACTTCCATCACATAGGCAATATTTTCATAGGTTGTTTTTGAGGGAAATAATTTATAATCTTGGAAAATCGTTCCAATTCTTCGCCGGAGCTTAAAAAAATCTGCTGGCTTTATTTTATGAACATCTTGACCGTCAAAAAAAACCCGGCCTTTAGTTGGTTTTTCTTCGGCCAGGAGTAGTTTTAATAAGGTTGTTTTACCAGCTCCTGACCTACCGACAATTGAAACAAACTCTTTTTTATTTACTTTAAAAGAGACGTCCTCTATGGCAATAGTCGTTTCTCCAAATGAATGAGGAGGATAAATTTTGGTAATATTTTGAAATTTTATCACGAATTATATTTTAATTTCAGCCTCTATAAATTTATCTAAATCTCCATCTAAGACGGCTTCGACATCGGAGGTTTCAACTCCAGTTCTCAAATCTTTTACCAGTTTGTAAGGGTGCAAAATATAAGACCTAATCTGATTTCCCCAACTGGCCGAGATTTGTTTTCCTTTAATTTCCTTTAATTTTTGTTGGCGCTCTAACTCTTTTAACTGATAGAGTTTGGCAGTTAAAACTTTCATCGCCTTTTCTCGATTTATTCCCTGGAGTCTTTCTGCCTGGGAAGCTGCCTGAATCCCGGTTGGAAGATGGGTAATTCTTACTGCGGATTCCCGTCGATTAACATATTGGCCACCGGGACCCGAAGCTCTAAAGGTCTCTAATTTTAAGTCTTCTGGTCTAATTTTTATTTCAGGTTCCCCTTTCTCAGAAATCTCAGGTAAAACTTCAACTAAAGCAAAAGAGGTATGGCGAAGATTTTTAGCTGAGAAAGGAGAAATTCGTACGAGTCTGTGAACCCCGGTTTCTCTTTTCAAAAAACCATAAGCTGAAGCTCCTTTAATTTCCAAGGAGACTTGTTTCATCCCGATTCTTCCTTCAGGGCCTCCTCCTTCTCCAAAGGATTGACTCAAAATTTTTGTTTTATATCCTTTCAAAGCACAATATCTTTCATAAACCCTGAATAGCATTGTTGCCCAATCTTGAGAGTCCTGTCCTCCTGCCCCAGCTGAAATTTCTAAAATAGCATTCCCTTTGTCATATTTTCCAGAAAGAAAAACTCGGAGCTCTTTTTGCTTTAATTCTCTCTTGAAATCTTCGATTTTCTTTTCATCCTTTTCTTCTTTTAGTAATTCCAGTTTAATCTCTAATTCATCAAACTCTTCTAATTCTTCCCTTATTTTTGCTATCTCCTGACTGATTTTTTTTGCTCTTTCTTTATCCTGCCAAAAATCTGATTTTTCTGTCTTTTTTTCTAATTCTTTAATTTTTTCTCTTTTCTCAGCAATGTCAAAGACAGTCCATCAAATGATGGAGTTTAGATTGAAGTTCCTTTAATTGTAAAGCTATATCAGTCATCGTTTTTTAATTTAACATAATTTTAAAAAAAGTAAACCTCTAATTCTTAGCCGGGAGAGAGATTCGAACTCTCGACCTATGGTTTACGGAACCATTGCTCTTCCACTGAGCTATCCCGGCCTGAGCGGGATACGGGAATCGAACCCGTGTTTTCACCTTGGGAAGGTGACGTTGAACCTCTCAACTAATCCCGCAAGGATTTAGCTCGTTAGCTCTTATCTGTCTGTCGGTATTTGATACCGACAGACATACCGACGAGCAACTAATCCCGCAGCTTACCAAAATTTCAGCTTTTCTAAAATTCTTTCCCAAATTCCTTTTTCTTCTTCTTTAACTTCTTTTTCTTCTTCTGGAGGTGGTAAAATTACTGTTACCTCTTCGCCTGGTTTTTTAAGGCCAAGGCTTTCTCGAGCCACTTCTTCTAAATGACTTTGGCTTGAAGTCTGAGAAATTCCGGCTTTCAATTCTTGATTTTTTTTCTCTAAAACTTGAATCTCTTCTTGTAGATTCCTAATCTGGGAAATGAGACCTGACCTCCTCTGATTTATTCTCCAATTAGAAATGATTAGAAAACCTATCGCTAAAAAAAATAATAATATGAGCAGTGCAGAAAAAAGTATTGTCTGGCGAGCCCGCCTCTTTTTAAATTTCCTTATTCTTTGTATCATAAGATAATGACCAAGATTAAAGCGAAAACAATTTTTAAAATAGTTTGGATTGTTTTAATCTCTCTGGTTGTCTTAAGTATGCTTGCCTTTTTATTAGCTCCCTTATTGTAGCATCATTATTTTATTTGGTAAATTGCCTTAAAATTGAAGATTTAATAGTTTTGAGCTCCGGTGATTTTAAAACTCTGGTAGTTAGTATATAAATAAAAACTCCCACCAGGCCGGCAAAGATCGTCTGACAGAAAACTCCAAAAAAAGTCTGCATATTGACAAAAATAGCTACAATTTTAAGGGTTGAATAGGCAAAAGGTATCATTAAGATACCAGAAAGAAGAATTTTTTTAAGAGAGTGGTAAATTTCTTTTTGTTTAAAATCTCCAATTTTTCTGTATAAAAAAAATAAAAGCAGAGATATTTGAAATATCCCTGATATGGATAAGGCCAAGGGAAGACCAATGACACTTATATTTTTAATTCCCTGCAGTTTAAAAAAAATTACCATGAAGTTCTGAAAAAGATTTGGAAACTTTAAAAGCCAGACAAATAAAAAACATAAGATAATATTTAAAACCATTGAGAAAATAGCAATTATTACCGGGGTTTTGGTGTCCTGAAAAGAAAAAAAGGCTCGAGCAGTGAGAGGAATAAGACTGGAAGCAAAAAGAGCGAAGGAAAAAAGACCAAGAGAAGCTGCTGTCAGTCTTGTTTCCAGCCAACCGAATTGACCAGTTCCCAAAATAAGTCGAACTAACTGGGCTCTTAAAATAAACATCAAGATACTGACTGGAATTATTAAAAAGAGAATCTGCCGAAAAACCGAGGAAAAACTTTCAAGAAATTTTTCTTTTTGCTGGCGTATCCAGGCCCGAGATAGAGTTGGAAAAGCAGCTATGGCAAAGGAAACCCCGATTATTCCAACCGGAAACCATTGAAGATTGTTAGAAAAGTTAAAAATGGCAATACTTCCAGAAGCCAAGGTTGAGGCAATAGCAGTAATAACAATTAAATTTAGATGATAAGAGGCCTGACCAATAGTTCTTGGAATCATTAACTTAAAAATTTTTCTTAGACCAGGGTATTTAAAATTAAAAAAGGGCCGATAGCAATATCCTGAGGCCTTAACCGAGGGAATCTGGATAAAAAGGTGCAAAAAAGCCCCTAAAATTACACCGTAAGCTAAGCCGAAAAGACCAAAAATAGGAACAAAAAATATAATGCCTGAGATGATGCCTAAATTATATAAAATTGGAGCCAGAGAATAAACTAAAAATCTATTGAAATATTGTAAAATTCCAGAAAAAATGCTGGAAATACCAAATAAAATCGGGCTAAAAAACATTATTCTGGTCAGGGCAATTGTCAAAGCTTTTTGTTCAATTCCAAAACCCGGAGCGACAAAATTAATAATAAAAGGGGTAAAAATAGCCAATATCAGACAAATAAAAATAAGTAAAATTAAAAAGCAATTTAAGACATTATTTGTGAGCTCCCAGCCTTCTTTGGAGTTTTTCTGAAAATATTCAGAAAATACTGGTAAAAAGGCGGCTGTAATTCCTCCGACAATCAAAATTCCATAGACAAAATCGGGAATTAGAAAAGCGGCAAAGTAAATATCCAGCTCAATCCCTGCTCCAAACCTTCCGGCTAAAAGCCTGTCTCTTATCAAGCCTAAAATGGCGCTAATTCCAGCCGATAACCCAAGTAAAACAGCAGCGAAAGTAACGGTCTTTGTCTGAGAATTTAAAAATTTATTAAAATTCATAATTTAAACCAATATATCATTATAATCCTTGACAGAAAAAATTTAAAGGGGTAAAATGAGTATGTCCTTGTAAGTTGAGTGATTGCCGAGCACATAACAAATTATGTGCTCGGAGGAAAGTCCGAACTCTTACCGGTTTTAAAACTGGTTAAAATGGTAACGGGCAATACCCGTACGTCGCGAGACGAGGGATGCGAACAGTGACGCCTCAAATCGTAAGACAAGAGGCATCCAATAATTGGATGAATTCTGGAGGTAACTCCGGGAGTGAAACGGTTAAATTCCTACCCAAGAGCAAGAACAAAGCCCCGCAACTTTTTACGCAAAGTTGAAAGGGTTCAAAGTAGTTCGCTTGAGCCTGGGAGCAATCTCAGGCCTAGATAGATAATCACAGCCGAGCAGATAAAATTTTTATATGCTTGGCACAGAATTCGGCTTACAGACTTACTGGGACATCAAAAAACAGAGACCGGGTCTCTGTTTTTTGATTAGTTTTTTGGTTAAGAATGTTTCTTTCTAAAATAGTTTCTGAGCTTTGGCTTGACTATTTAAAGCCTCGTTGACCAATTTGTCAGCTTCCTTATTTTTGTTGCGAGAAATAAGCTTAAATTTAACTTTTTTGAAATCAATCTTTAGATTCCAGACGGCAATGAATAAAGGCTGAATTTTTGAATCAAGAACTTTATATTCTCCCTTTAATTGTTTTATTAAAAGTTCGGAATCTAATCTTAGTTCAATTTCTGAGGATTTGGCTAATTTTTTTCCAAAGACAGCTTTAAATTTTTTTAAGGCAAAAATCACTGCCTGATATTCAGCCTCATTATTAGTAGCTGTACCAAGATACTCAGAATATTTTTTAACAATTTGGTCTTTTTCATTACAAAACAGAAATCCAATTGCCGCCGGCCCGGGATTGCCTCGGGAGCCACCGTCTGTGTAAATAATTATCTTTTTCATGCTTTTTCAAAATATTTAATTAAACACTCTTTAAATTTTTCTAAATTCTCATTTTTTAATGAAAAACCTGCAGCTGCGGGGTGTCCGCCATAAGTTTCCAGAAGCTGACGGCAACTCATCATAGCCTTCACTCCATCTAATCCCTTGGGTATTCTTACCGTTCCCTGGCTCTTTGTTTCTCCCTTTTTGAAAAGAAAAGTAGGTTTTTTGTATTTATTACAAATTATTGAAGCTGCCGAACTGAGTAAAATTAATTCCCAATCAGATTTTCCTTTAAAAATAATTTCTTCATTCATCTCTAAAATCTCCTCTTCAAGGTCCCGAACTATTTCCTTTATTTTTTCTTTTTTTAGTTCATTTTTCTTTAAAAGTTTTTCGATAATCTTTTTTATATCTTTCAAAGAGGAACTTGCCAAAACCCTAAAGGAAGCTGGCATTTTATTCTCAACATCCCTGACATTTAAAATAGAAATTATTTTAGAGATTTTTTGACGGAAATTGAGATAATTTTTCTCTTGGAAAGCAAAAGGGATACTATTTAAAAATACTTTAATTCCTGGTCGCCAGGAATTTTCTAATGACTCTAAGCCCTCCGCTATAAAAAGCTGATTTTCATTTTCTTCTGGCATCATATCGGCGATAGTGCCCAAAGCCACTAATTCCAAGAAATTTTTTCTCATTACTTCTGACATTTTTTCTTTTAAAAGAAGCCGGGAAAGCCTAAAAATTATTCCTACGGTAGCTAGTCCTTTAAATGGATATCTATCTCCTTTTTGTTTAGGATCAACAATAATTTGGGCTTTAGGTAACTTATCTAAAATTTGATGATGGTCAATAATTATTACTTCAAAACCTAAACTTTTAGCTATTTTCACTTCCTGAAAATTCCCAATTCCGCAATCTAAGGCAATTAACAAAGCAGGAGCAATAGTTTTTAAAAAACCAAGGGCTGTTTTATTTATTCCATATCCTTCTTTTTCTCGATCGGGAAAATAAACTGCCGAAACCTCTCCGCCTAAATTTTGAATACTTTCTTTTAAAATAATTACCGAGGTTGCTCCATCCAAGTCAGCATCACCATAAATAATAATTTTTTCTTTTCCTTTTATAGCTTTTAAAATTCGCTCAGCTGCTTTTTTTAGATTTTTTATTTCCATAGTGGTAATAATAATTAAGCGAGGCAACAAGTTGCCGAGCGATTACTTTAAGGCTTCGATTCCCGGCAGTTTTTCACCGCTCAAAAATTCAAGCATTGCCCCGCCACCGGTGGAAACATGATCAAATTTATCTAAGAGATTAAATTTATTTAAGGCCGAGATGAGATCTCCTCCACCAACAATTTTAAAAGCCGAATAATTTCTGGCAATGGTTTTGGCTATTTCTTTTGTTCCTTTTTCAAATTGCTCTTTCTCATACATTCCCAGAGGACCCGACCAGATAATCATTTTAGCTTCTTTAATTATTTCAGAAAAAATTTTGATTGTTTCTGGACCAATATCATAAAACCCTTCTTCTTTTTTTACTATTCCCGGAGCCGCCTGTCTGATATAACCCTCCTCTAATCCTCTTTCAACATCAGCTAATGAAACAACTCCATCAATTGGCAGATGGAGCCTGGGATTAGTTAAATTAATTTTTTCAATTTTTCTTATTACTTCAGAACTCTCTGGCAAGCCCTTGCCAATCAAAATCCCTTTCAGTCTCAAAACAGCATTAGCAATTTCTCCTCCTAAAAGTAAATGGTCAGCTTTTTTTAAAAAATTTTCAATTACCTTAATTTTAGTAGAAATTTTTACCCCGCCAATCACCGCTATTAAGGGCCGCCAAGGATCTTCCAAGACTTTAGAAAGAACTTTCACTTCTTTTTCAAGCAAAAACCCGGCCCCCGAAGGCAGATATTTTGGTATTCCTGCAACTGAAGCATGCGCTCTATGACAAGCGCCAAATCCATCATTAATATAGATATCGGCTAATTCTGAAAGGGCTTTGGCAAAATTTTCCTTATTTTGCTCTTCCTCTTCATAAAATCTGAGGTTTTCCAAAAGAAATACTTCTCCAGCTTTCATATTTCCTATTTCCTTTTTTACTTTCTCTCCCAGGCAGTCATCTAAAAATTTCACCTTTTGCTCCAATATTTCCTCTAATCTCAGAGAAAGCGGTTTTAAGCTATATTTTTTCTCTTTGCCTTTCGGCCTTCCCAAATGACTGATTAAAATTATTTTAGCCCCCTTCTCCTTTAAATATTCAATGGTAGGCAGGGACTGTTTAATTCGGAAATCATCGGTTATCCGTCCCTTTTCATCAAAGGGAACATTAAAATCACATCTAAGTAATACTCGTTTATTCTTGAAATTGAAGTCCTTTAATGTTTTCATGTTTAACGGGGTTTTCTTTTCTTCAGGGATTCTTCCAGTGTTTTTTTTAATTCTTCTAAGTTAACAGTTTTTCTTTTTCTCTCTTTTTCAGTTTTTTCTCGCCCGAAAGTTTTTTTTGAGGATGAAAAAGAAACAGGCTCTTTTTTAATTGCCTCTTTCAAGGAAATAGCTTCACTTTTTCCTTCTTCTTTTTCTCTTTCTATTTTTTTTAGGCAGGATTTACAATAAACCGGCCGGACCCCATCAGGAGGAAAAACAACCTTGGTCCACTTTTTACAAAGAGAACATTTGGCATCATAAAGAACTGGGGAAGCTGGCTGGGAAGTAACCGGGAACTTTAAACTTCCTAACCAGCTCTTAATTTTTTCCTCAACAACCTGCCGAGAAGTCCCATATCTTTCGCGGGAAACTTTAATAATCTTCTCTTTATTTGACTTTTCTGGTTCTGGAAAGGGCGGTAAAGTTTCAGCTGAAAAAGGTCGGCCGGCTATTCCACTAATCATTAATTTTAAATAGACATTATATTTGGCTAAATTAACTAAATCGTTAGCGGTAAGTTCTGGTAAAAATTCATTTTCTAAAAATTCTGCATCCTCAGCTCCTACTCTAAAAACAACCATTGTTCCAACGTTACCAAAAATCGCATCTCTGACCCTAGTGCTCCTCCCAGTTGGAGTCATCTCTTCTAACTGAGAAATATATTGATTGCCCAAAACAAGAGAAAGGCGATATTTCCTTGCCTCAGATAATATATTAACAAAAGATTCAGTGGCAAAATTCTGAAATTCATCAACATATAAATAGAAATCTTTCCTTTTTTCTTCAGGTATATTTACTCTTGACATTGCAGCTAACTGCAATTTGGTAATTAAAAGAGCTCCCAAAAGCCGGGAATTATCCTCGCCTACTCTCCCTTTGGAAATATTAGCAATTAAAATCTTTCCTTCATCCATGACTTTCCTCATGTCAATAGTGGTGTTAACCTGACCTATAATATTCCTGATTAGCGGATTGGAAATAAACTGGCCAACTTTATTTTGGATAGCAGCTGTTGCTTCAACTTCGTATCTCTGGGTATAACGACCAAATTCAGTAACCCAAAAAGATTTAACCACCGGATCAGTGATTCTCTCCACCACTTTTTTTCGATAATCGGAATCAGCCAGCATTCGGTTTACTCCAAGCAACGTTGAGCCTGGATATTCGAGCAGGGCTAAAATGGAATTGTTCAAAATATATTCCATTCTGGCCGACCAGACATCGGGCCAGATTTTTTTAAAAACTCCCATTAGGCCCGAAGCCACCAAATGCCTGTGCTCTATATTAACTTTCTCCATAACATTAAAGGCAATAGGGCAATTTAAATCAGCCGGATTAAAATAGATAACGTCGTTAATTCGATTGGAAGGAATAAAATCTAAGAGACGTTCTGCCGCCTCGCCATGGGGATCGATAAAACCAATTCCCTTGCCCTGCTTTATATCCTGGATTGCCATATTTTCCATCATCACTGTTTTACCCATACCGGTTTTCCCAACAACATAAATATGCCGGCGCCTATCGTCGGTTTTTATTCCGAATTTTTTGCGGATATTACGAAAAGTTGTTTCGGCAAAAAAATTTATTTCGTTATCCATAAAATTGAATCATTCCACTGGTAATCCCGAGGGCGCTTCTCCTTTTTTAACCTCAACTCGAGGAATAGCAGGAGCCGGAGCAACAATTTTGCCGGGGAAATGAAATAAGGTGGCTAATTCCTCAGTATTTAAAATAGAGGTCCCGCCCGACCTGGGAAACCAAGGAGACCATCTCTTCTGATAATTTTTAAACAGCCTTCTTTTCCTTATATAGACTCTCCTTTTATCTAAAAACCAGAAGGGAACTGATTTCACTTTAGTCATTATCGTTTTGTCAGGCTTGAAGCCTCCTATATCCTCATAAGAAACTTCTTTAAAAAGACCAAAAGCAAACCGGGACATTGGTTTTAAAAAGACGTCTCGCTTTCCAAGATAGATAAATCTAATATGGCAATCGAAGCCAAATTTTGAAATTTTTTCTTCAATAGCTGCTACTATTTCTCTCTCTCCGGGGGTAAGTTTCATTTCCGGAGGGATAATTTCTTTTTCCTCTGCAGGAGCTGCTCCCGGCGGTTTGCCGGCAATTAAAACTTCAGCAACTTCCTGAATCATTGGTTTTGGTTTTGGTTTTCCCAGTCTTCTAACTAACTTATCCCTTATCTCCAGGCCCTGCTTTACCCAAGGCTTTGTCTCGTCTCTGGTTGGGGTGGCTCTAATCTGGAGCCAGAGCTGCTCTCCTGGTCTAAGACCCGCCATTCCTTCAAGAAACCCGGCTAAAGGATCAATTCTTTTTTCCTCTTTAGTTTCTCTTTCTGATTCAAATTTGAGATAGGTCTTAATTGGGTAAGGATCTGGTTTAGTATTAACAAAACTCGTACCCCACAAATCCCAATCTTTGTTGGGAATATCCTGGGGGACCTGTTTAGTATAATCTTCAACTTCAAAAATCTCTGCCTCCGGGTATTGAGAGTAGATATTTGATTCAATGATATTTCGGAATATCTTGGCCGCCCTGATATAAAAATGAACTTCGCCGCCTAAGCTGACAATCTCAAGAGAAATGGATTGTTGAAATTGGCCTTCTAACCATTTTTCTCTCCAGGTGAAGACATCGTGAATTGCATGGAAACCGGCAAAAACCTGCTCCATGGCTCTGATGGGCTTTAATACCTCTTTTGGCATTCTAATCTCGAGTACAATCTTCTTTAGGGTAGCATCCCATCTTTCTTGAATAAAATAAAAATAAAGAATTCGAAAGGGTTTCCAAAATAAAAAAGGCAATAATAGCCACCACCAGGTTTTGAAAATTAACCAAACCTTTTCTAAAATCGGTACAGAAACCATTATTAAATCTGAAAGCTCTAAAGACATCTTTTTTTCTTAAATCTCTCTGATAGTATATTTTCCCTTGGGGTTTTTAAAAAAATATTGTTTGTTGTTTAAATTTAGTAAAATTGTATTTTTTTTGACAAAGCGCTGTTCTAAAACATTTTTAACAATTTCTTCTTTCGAAAGGGGTTCTTTTTTTCCTTTTAAAATTTTAGAAATAATATCTTTTACTACTCCCTGTTCATATCCCCACTCTTTCAAGGCATAGAGTCCTCTACCAACTAAAACAAATCTGGGGTCCCGGATTAATTCGTTATGGACGCTCTGGAGATTTGGATGAAAAAACTTCCATCCCAGATTCGCCTTGCCAATAAACTGAGTTATTTTAGTAAAATGGAGTGGCCTATTTTCCTTTTTTAGGATTAGATAAGCTTTATCTTTAATCCCCCTGGGATTAATCTCTGGCCAATCTTTTAGGCCAAATAAACCTTGGGGATTTTGCTGTATTATTTTTGAAATTTCAAGAAAAGAAAGTAAAGCCTGGGAACTTAAGCAGTTGACGGTTTGTTTTTCTAACTCTTTTCCAAAAATTTGATAAGGTTCGAGCTCTTCTATAATTAGAGGGGCTTTTTTCTCTGAAAGAATATTATGGAAAGAAGCTATTGCTGATTTAGCGAGAGCTAAAACATTGGAATCTACTGCCCATAAAGAATAGAGTTTTTTAGTCTCTGGAATCCTGGTAAAGGGAGGACTTAAAGCCAGCAAAAAGAAAACATGATTTTGAAGCCTTTTGCCTCCAAAAAGATTAAGCAAGATACCTTCCTTTTTTAAGCCGCCATTAGCTTTAAGCTGATTAGCAAAATACTGAAAAATTTCTTGATATTTCCCTATTTTGGGCTTCAACTTCGCCATCCCATCCTCTTCAATCTGGCGAACCCTCTCTCGAGTAATACCATAACTTTTCCCAATCTGCTCTAAGGTTTCCTTTTGGCCGGATTTTTTTAAACCGAAACGGCGCAAGATAACATCTTTTGTTCTTTGAGGTAAACCGCTGACTAAGTCTTGACAAATTTTAACGTAATTAAAGTCCATATTAGTTTATTTAAGCACGCTTAAGGCATTCGGTCAAGCCTTCTTTCGCCATTTTGACCAGCTAACCAATAGGGGGCTGGCAATAAAAATTGAAGAATAAACACCGCATAATACTCCAATAATCAAAGTTAAAGAAAAATATCTTAAAGTCTCTCCCCCAAAGAAAAAGATAGCTGCCAAAACAAATAAGGTAGTTAAAGAAGTGTTAATTGACCGAACCAAAGTTTGGTTAAGGCTTCTATTTACTGTTTCTTCAAAACTTAGGCCTATTATCTTCCAGAGATTTTCTCTTATTCTATCAAAAACCACTACCGTATCATTAATAGAATAACCCAAAACCGTAAGCAGGGCGACAACCACTGGAATAGTTATTTGAATGCCATAGATTTTTCCCAAAACTGAAAAAACCCCCAAAGGTATTAAAACATCATGGAAAAGGGCTAAAAGGGCAGCAATTCCATATTGCCAAGATTTAACTGGTCGAGAAATTCTTCTAAAGGCAAAGGCAATATAGAGAACTATTGCTAACAAAGAAAGTATTATAACAATTTTAGTAGTTTTCTTTAATTCGCTACCAATTGCTGGCCCAATTGCTTCAAAACGTTTTTCCTCAACTTCATTGTCTTCCTTTAACTTTTGCAAAACCTCCTGATGAGTATCTTCTGAAATATCTTTCATTCTTAAAATCACTCCCCTTTCTCCAGTAGGTTGAACGTGAATTTTCCCCAAATCAATGTCAACCAGTTTCTCCTTTATTATCTTATTTGAAGGCCTTTCCTGTTTGTATTCCACTTCCAAAATACTCCCGCCGGTAAAATCAATTCCCGGATTTAAACCAAAAATAATCAGGCAAACCAAACTCCCCAAGATTAAAGCTCCAGAAAAAACGAAATAAATTTTTTTAAATTTTAGAAAATTAATATTCATTTCCACAGCCAACCTATTTTCTCTAATTTTGTTCCTTCAAAAGATTTCAAGAAGTTCTCGGTAATGAAAATTGCTGAAAACATACTCAACAAAATTCCTAAACCCAAAGTTAGAGCAAAACCCTTAATGAAACTGGTGCCAAAGCTAAATAAAATTAGAACCACAATTAAGGTAGTTAGGTTTCCATCTCGAATAGAAGGCCAGGCCCTCTTGAATCCTTCTTCCAGAGAAGCTGAAAAAGTTTTTTTCTCAGCTAACTCTTCTTTCATTCGAGAAAAAATTAAAATATTAGCATCAACCGCCATACCGATAGATAAAACAAGACCACCGATTCCAGCCAAGGTGAGAGTAACTGGAATAATTTTAAAGAGAGATAAAACTAAAGCGATATAAATTCCTAAAGCAATTGAAGCTAGAATCCCGGCTAACCTATAAAAAAGAATCATAAATAAAATTATAGCTAAAAAACCCAAAGCCCCGGCTTTTAAAGATTGTTCCAAAGAAATTTTACCCAGAGTCGGCCCTACTGCCTGTTGGGAAATTAATTCAATGGGTACAGGTAAAGCTCCAGCATTTAATTCTCTTACTCGTTTTTTAACTTCATCCAAAGTAAAGTTGCCGGTAATTTGAGCCTTGCCGCCAGAAATTTTTTCTTGAACCATCGGAGCCTGTTGAAGTTGATAATCCAAATATATTGCTAATGGTTTCCCAATATTTTTTAAAGTTAAATCTTCAAAAATTTTCGATCCCTCTTCATCAAATTGAAGCAAAATTAAGGGCTTTTGAGTAGTCTGGTCAAAGCCAATTTCAGATTTTTTTAAATATTTTCCAGTCAAAGGAGTGGATTTAAAATAAGGGTCTTCAAGGGCTAATTGCCAATCCTCAACTTCTTGCATTTGCTCTAAGGTCAAACCTTCCATTTCTTTTTGTTTGGCAAGTATTTTTTGGGTTTCCTCTTCTTCCTTTTGTTCTTTGAATTCTAAATAGGGAGTTTGGCCAATCATTCGAATTCCTTCTGAAACATTTTTTATTCCAGCTAACTCAATGATTAACCTTTCTCCTTGAACCTGAACCACTGGTTCCTTTACTCCGAAAAGATTTACTCTTCTCTCAATGACATCTCTCAAACCTTCCATCGAACTTCCCCTGTCTTCTGGCGAAACATCGGAGAGATCGGCCTGATAAAGAAGGTGGACGCCACCCTGAAGATCTAAACCTAATTTAAAAGGTATTTCCCAGAAATGAGCTAATTTCCAGGAAAATTTTTGATTCAAAAAATCAATCCCCTGATTAAAATATTTAGGATAGCTTAAATTCCCAACAAAAAAGGCTAAGATAAAAATAACTAAAATTTTAAAATAGATTTTTCTTTTTTTCATCTTTTTAATTTGCGAAGCAAATTACAGTGAGCGAAGCGAACGGTTACTATTAATTTAGCCGTATTTAGGATAACAGCATTTCTTGTATTTCATTGGTTTACCTGTCTTTGGGTTAATTTTCCCGCAGGGACAGGGATCGTTTCGGCCCACCTTTTTCTTTACATTACGCGACCCGGCCGCGTAATTTGGAGCGGGGGAACTGACCACTGGAGTTTCGGCTATTTTAGGAGCAAGCGGTACTTTTAAAATAGTGTTGGCAATAGTTGACTCGATTGTTGAAAGTAATCTCTGAAACTTTTTGTGTCCTTCTGATTTGTATTCAACCAAAGGGTCTCTTTGACCGTAAGCTCGCAGGCTGACCGAACCTCTTAAATCTTCCATATAATATAAATGGTCCACCCATAACATATCTAAGGTTCTTAAACTGACCAACTTCTCAATTTTTGGCATATTTTCTGGGCCTATCTCTTTTTCTTTAGCTGTATAATCTTTTTCTGAAAAACCTGTTTTTTTTATCATTTGTAAAATTTTTTCCCTCAGCTCTTCAGGGGATGCCTTGAGTATTTCTTTTCTTTTTTTATAAATTGTTTCCCGGTGTTTATTCATCACATCGTCATACTCTAAAACATGTTTTCTTAAATCAAAGTTCATTCCCTCAATTTTTGTCTGGGACTGCTCAATCACCCCGGAAATAAGATTAGCCTCAATTGGCTGGTCCTCGGGAATTTTTAAATAACCCATCAAAGATTTTATTCTATCTCCGCCAAAAATTCTCAAAAGATCATCTTCCAAAGAAACAAAAAATTGACTGGAACCCGAATCACCCTGCCTTCCTGATCTTCCCCGAAGTTGGTTATCAATTCTTCTTGCCTCATGGCGTTCAGTGCCAATAACATGAAGTCCACCAAGTTCTTTAACTTTTTCAGCCTCTCCAGGATTTAGAGGATTACCTCCCAAAATTATATCCACTCCCCTACCTGCCATATTAGTAGCTACAGTTACCTGACCCTTCCTGCCTGCCTGAGCAATAATTTCCCCTTCTCTCTCATGATGTTTGGCATTTAAAATCTGATGAGAAATTCCTTCTCTATCCAGTAATTTTCCCAGATATTCATTTTTCTCAATCGAGGTAGTGCCCACCAAAACTGGCTGACCTCTCGAATTTTTTTCCTTAATTTCTTGAATTACTGCCTTAAACTTTCCTTTCTCGGTTTTGTAAATGCTATCTGGTAGGCTTTTTCTAATCAGCGGTTTGTTGGTTGGCACAACAATAACCTCCAACCTATAAACTTTATCAAATTCCTCAGCCGAAGTAACAGCTGTCCCGGTCATTCCGGCCAATTTTTTATAAATACGGAAATAATTTTGAAAAGTAATGCTAGCCAATGTCAATGATTCAGGTTGCACTTCCACTCCTTCTTTGGCCTCAATGGCTTGATGCAGCCCGCCTGACCAACGACGACCCGGCATTAACCTGCCGGTAAATTCGTCAACAATGACAACCTGCCCATCTTTAACTACATAATCTCTGTCACGCTTGAACATCGCCTCAGCCTTTAAGGCCTGTTCCAAATGATGCAAATATTTTATTCCTTTATCCTCATAAATATTTTCTAACCCCAAAATTTTTTCTATTTTATTTATTCCCTCTTCAGTTAAGGTAACTGCCTTCTGCTTCTCATCAATTTCATAATCAGTCTTTGGATTCAATTTTGGAATAATTTTGGCAAATTCATTATACCATTTTGAACTCTCGGTATCGGGAGCAGAAATAATTAAAGGAGTCCTGGCTTCATCAATTAAAATTGAGTCAACCTCATCAATAATGGCATAATGAAAGCCGCGTTGAACCTGGTCTTTCAAATCATAGACCATATTATTTCTTAAATAATCAAAGCCAAATTCGTTATTGGTTCCGTAGGTAATATCAGCTGAATAGGCTTCTTTTCTTGAGCAAGGTCTTAAAAAATCTTCAACCACTTTAAAACCTCCCATCTCATCTCTAATTTTATCCTCTTTATCGGCCTCTTTGTATTCTGGGTCATATAAAAAGGCCTGGTCATGGTTTAAACAACCTACGCTCAGGCCTAATAAATGATAAATTTGCCCCATCCAGACCGTATCTCTTCTGGCTAAATAATCATTAACAGTAACAATATGGACTCCTTTTCCTTCTAAAGCATTTAAATAAACCGGCAGGGTAGCAGCTAAAGTCTTTCCTTCACCGGTTTTCATTTCAGCGATTTTTCCTTGATGCAAAACTATTCCGCCAATTAGTTGGACATCAAAATGCCGTTGTTTTAAAGTTCTTTTTGCTCCTTCTCGAACCAGGGCAAAGGCCTCAGGTAAAATATCATCTAAACATTTCTCTTTGGGAGCCGCTTTTAATTTCTCTCTAAATTCTAAAGTTTTCTCTTTCAGTTTCTCATTAGAAAAATTCTCGAATTCTGGTTCGAGTTTATTTATTTTCTCAATCAGAGGCTGAAGTTTTTTTAAATATTTTTCGTTAGCATCACCAAAAATTTTAGTAAGAAATGGCATAATATAATACCTTTTAATATAATTAATTTCCTTCCTCCCTTATTCTTCCCTTTCTATAAAACCTCGCCTGAGGAGATAGATGAAGTTCTTTTTTTAGAGCCCTGGTTTTTCTTTTGCCCAAAGAAATTATTTTTTCTTTATATTGTTTTAATTCTCTCTGTAATTCATCTTTTACTTCGGTTACTGCTGTTCTTAAATTTTTTGAAACAGCTTCTGCTCTCAAACTCATTCCCGGAAATCTCATTTGAACTTCGGCCCGAAAAACAGGCCCCTTCAGATGATGTAAACTTTCCTTTCCAATTTCTACCCAGGCCTCAATTCTTGACTTTCCTTTGCCAAAAAAATGATTATAATATATTTTATTTTGAAAAGTTTTGAAAAATTTTTCAAGAGAGTTTAGTTTCTCTTCAATATGCGCTTCAATATCTCGATTTAGTTTTATATTCTTTGTTTTAATAACTATTTTCATGCATTAATATTAACAAATCTATACAAAAAAACAACCGAGCACATAAGACTTATGTGCTCGGCTGAGAAGATTTTATTTCTTCTTCTTTTTCTTCTTCTTTTTCTTTTTTTTCTTTGCCATCAGGTTTATGCTCAAATTACAGAGATTATTTACAAGATATTTTTTGCTTTTCTCTACTATTTTAGAATCTGGTATTTGAGCAAGTTATTTTTAAAAGGTCTTTAGCAAATAGTCGACCACTATTTGGAAAAAAGTTTTTTTTAATTTGCGAAGCAAATTACAGTGAGCGAAGCGAACGGTTCCAAATTTTTTTATTATTTAATTCTTTCATTTCAAGAAAGATTGTCAAGTGTGGATAACCAAAAAATTAAAAATTTTTTAATCTTTAAAACCTAGATAACAAACTTCTTCCTCTAAAACTATTCCAAATTTATTTTTTACTTTTTGTTTAGCTAATTTTATTAATTTTATTACATCTTTTGCCCTCCCGTTGCCTAAATTGACAATGAAATTGGCGTGTTTCTCAGAAATTTCTACATCTCCAATTCTTTTTCCCTTAAGACTACACTTTTCAATTAAAAAACCGGCAGATTTTCTAAAAGGATTCTTAAATATTGACCCTGCAGAAAACCCCGGCGGGATTTTTTTAGTTCTTGTTTTTAAAATTTCTAACCGCTCCTTTTCTAAATCTTCTTTTCCCCTTTTTTTTAATTTTAAAATAACCTCTAAAATTATTGGTTTTCCTCCTTTTGTCTTTTTAAGTCGGGAATTTCGGTATCCAAAAGAAAGCCATTTTCTCCCAACTTTTTTTATTTTACCTCTTGGCATTAAAAGCTCCACTTCTTCTACGCAATCGCCGATTTCCCAAACTCCTCTTGGCCAACCGGCATTACCATAAACTGCCCCACCCAAAGTTCCTGGAATACCACTACCCTCCTCTAATCCCGAGAGTCCTGCCCCAACTGCAGCTTCAATAATATTATCCAAAATAGCTCCAGATTCTGCAATAATTTTTTTCTTTTTAATTTTAAAATTTCGCGTTTCGTTTTTAATTACAAGTCCTTCAAACCCTTTGTCAGAAATTAATAAATTTGAGCCTCCTCCCAAAACAAAAAATGGCAACTTTAATTTTTTTGCCACCTTGATTGCTCCAATTAAATCTTCTTTTTTCTTTGCCACAAAAAAATATTTAGCCCAGCCCCCAATTTTAAAAGTAGTGTAATTTTTCAGCAAAATATTTTTTTTAACTCCTGGTAAAAGTTTATTAATGCTCATCGTCTTTATTCTACCACAAAACAAAAGGCCGGGAGAGTTAACTCCAACTCTAAGTCTTTAGTGAGTGCTATCCTCCCGACCCAATTATATTTTATCAAAGATTAATAAAAAAGCAAAAATCCTCGCTCGAGGGAGGATTTTTGCCGACAAAGAATGGAGCCCTTCGATTTCTCTCAGGGTCGCACTCACTGTCTACATATTAGCAAATTCAAATTTTTTTGTCAACCCCGGCACCAATTTTGCAATAGAAATTCGGCTATTCTTTACATTTAATATCCGAGGAGTTGATTGATTTTTGTTCTTGTTGCCGGGCCCACATAGCCTGTCCCCCTCTTTAAACCGAGGGGTTTTAATATTTCTGAATTATATTTTTCCTGAAAGCGAATTACAGCAGCATCAGTCAAAATAAGGAAATTTCCAGTGACCAATCCTTCAGAATAAATTTCAGGCCCCTGATTTTTTAAAAATTCCTGTAAACAGCGTACCTCGGAATTATCTCTCATTCCAAAATAAAGGTTGTTTTCCAACTTCTGGCAAGAAAAGGAGCTAAACTCCTTTTGGCCGCGGGAAACCAGGATGGCGTTTATTTTTGCCTGAACTTCAGCAATCTGCCTTTTTAATTCTTCAATTCGAGCCAGAAGCTGGCTGATTAATTCAGCTTCTCTTTCTTCTCCAGATTCTTCCTGAATGGTAATTTCCCAGGAAAAAGAAAAATAATTTTCTCTGCCGTCAAACCCGGAGGTTTTGCTTTTAATAAAGGGAATAAGGGTTAAAGAGCTGTATTTTGCGTTAAATCCGGGGATAGTGATTTTTCCTTTCTGTTCTCCGTCCAAAATCAAAGACTCAACAAAACACTCCCCTTTCAAATCGCAAAGCAAATAAGGAATTTTGAACTCAACAGAGCCATCTCCCTCAAATTCCGAAGTAAGATTGTCCCCTCCGCCTATGAACCTATGCCAGTTGGCGCTCCAGTAAGTAGTATCATGATAAGTAGATAAAACAGTTTCTATACTCGGAAGATAATAAAGAGTAGGGACAAGACGAAGGTCTTTGAGGTTTTTGTTCAAATAGCAATACCTACTTCCCAATTTACAGTCATTGACTAAAACCGCGATTGCCCAATTGGCAAAGATTTGAGAGAAATCATCTTTGAATCCATTTTTTACCAGAGCATAATTTATGCTTTCAATCCCTGTTTTGTCTGATTGCAGAGAATCAACCAAAATCTTCTTTCCGTAATGGTCAACTAAATACTGAGTAAATAAATTTATTGCGCCATAGTCTTCTTTTCTGTTAAGCCACTCGGTTAAAGAATCATTTGGTTTTTCCAGAAAAGCTTTGACCCTTCTCTCAAGATTGCTTCCCTTGTAAGTATCATCATAACCCAGTAAAGTCGGGGCATATTCTGCCCGGGCTTCGTTCAGCCAGACCTCCTCGGTCACATTTCTTAATAAATCTTTCTGGTTGACCGTGATTAGATGGGTAAATTCATGGGCTAAAAAAACTTTTGCCAGGGGTGTATCAATGTGCTTGGCATTTAGATAAACCATTTCTCTTTCGTTTGACCTTGGATTTTGCAATCGGGAATAAACATCTCCGGAATTAAAATAACCACCGGCTTCTCTAATAATTGGCTGAATTAAAATAGTTATTCTTTCATCTCTGTCAATTCCTGGTTTAGGTTCAGAACCAAAGGTTGAGGTCAGGGTAGGATAAATTTTTCTCTCAAACTCAGTAGCCAGACTATAGAAAGACGTATCCAAACTTTTCCTTCTTGAATAAGAAAGCTCCTGCCACCATTCTTTGTCAACGTAAAAATATAATTGATCGGTAATTTTTTGCAAGACGGCCTCAGTCTCTTCCCTGCCCTGCGAATCGTAAGAAGGATCAATGTTAAAATCAACCTCCTGACCCAAAGTTTGAGCATTGCTTGCTAAAGGAAAAGCAAGCAAAATTGCTGCAAGGATAACTATGGTTACTTTAGTCTTGGAAATTGGCATGTTTTGACAGAGGAAAAACTTTGAGAGTTTGAAAGACATAGACGCGGATTAATACGGATAACTTAATTCTATTATAGCGCCAAACCAAACCAAAAACAATCAAAATATTGACTTACGAAGTCAATATTTTGAAGCGTTTAACGAAGTCTCACTTCGTGAGATTGATGCCGCTTAAAGTTTTGGCAACTTGGCTGTCCTCGCGAACGGGGCCCGTAAAGATTACCTGCTCCTTATTAAGATAAATTCTCTCGGGAGACCATACAGTATCTTTTAGCGGCGCAAGCTGGAAAGTTTTCTTTGTCGGGTCATCGGAACTAGGCACCATCTGTAAAAGATAGACATCCGTCAAAACAAGTTTCGGAAAAGTAGAAAGTTTACCGATATATATATCTCCAGTTGAAAGATAGACAACGGAATAAGGTTTATTGAAAATGCCCTTAAGGACATTGGGTTTATAAACCGAGAGGACCGCGATGGTTATAGACCCGCCGACGACTACGACTAACACTGATGCTAAAAGTATGATTTTAATTTTCTTAGACATATACAAATTATAACATATCGCCATAACCTACAATAGCAAAGTTATCAACAACCTAAAACTCTCCTTTTTACAGGAGAGTTTTAGTTCAGGGCAAGCTTCCAAGGATAAACTTAAGATTTTTATAGCCCTTGCAATTGGCTTTGAAACATCTGAATCAACTGCTGTAATAGCGAAACCAACGCAACCTGTAACGTCCTGATATTGGCGCGGATTTCAGCGGCAGTTACCGGATGGGCGTAAGGAAGAGTGATACCTGAGGGTAATGTAGCTACGGCTCCTCCGACGCCGCCTCCGCCGCCACTACCACATGTATCGCTATCAGGCGTGATAGTAACAGTTACATTGCCACTTCCCGTCAAAGTAAGTCTTGATTCGCTTCTACTACAATCTGCCTTTGAGTTAAATTCAGAGCTACTTGCCGGACTTAAAGTGAAAGTTGTTCGATCAGAAGAAGTAATACCTATGGAGGAATTATCTAATAAACCAACACTGAAGTTACTAGTTCCAATAGTAATTGATTCAACCACAGCATTAGAACCAAAAACATTAAAGTCTTGATTTCCAACTCTAATAACGGTATCAGTTTCTATCGTAACGTCGTTGTAAGCCGCATTAGCAAAACCAACGAAACCAAGAGAACACATTAGGACGGCACTTAGAATAATTAACTTAAATTTAATGTTTGTCATTCTTTTTTAGTAAAGAATTAAGGTTGGTTAAGATTACTCAGCGGGCGCATCGTCAGTAGCTAATATCCAATAAGCCGTACTTCCAACCATAATTTTTATATACATTATGTGTCCCGTAGTTACATCTTGGCTAGCTGAACTAGTTGAAAGCAATGTTCCTGCGCCGTCTCCGCCAACTTCATCCTGAGCAAAGTAGAGAAGGTTTGGCATTAATGCAGTACCATAATCTTGCAACTGTATATAAGCTGAGTTTCCGTGATGTCCCTTGCTGTTAAGGTCTAGCGTCAAAGGATACAGTGTAGCTGCCGAACTAGTAACAGTATTAGCGATTTCGAATTCTCCACCACTCATATAACCGCTAACACTCTGGGAAGTACTCTGCTCAACTTTTCCATATACAGCAACTGCCACATTTCCACCTGTTCCAAGTGGGGTAAGAACGCTATTTACTCCAATTAAATTTTGGCCTGTACTATTAAATGTACCAGTAGAAGTCACGCTTAATCCGCGAGATACAGCATTTGCAGCACCTACATTTGCTGCAGTTTGAATTATACTAACAGCATTGCCTGGGCCACCACCGTAAATTGTTGTGAGACCTGTTTGAGAAGCAGCACCAATTGTAATGGCACCAGAGGTGTGAGCAGCACCAAGCGTTAATGCGCCTGTTGTTTGAGTAGAACCAAGAGCAATAGCTGAAGTTGCAGCACCATCTAATGTAAGCGTACCATCACTCGTAATAGCTAAAGCTTCGAGTGTAAGTGTAGCATTTGCTGAACCAACCCCTACCCCCATAATGAGAGCGAGAGCAAGAAAACCTAAACCCAAACCTTTAAATATTTTATTCATTGTTTTTATTATTATTTTTAGTTTTTAATTTTCCCAAAATTTCTTATTGTTTACCATGCATCAGCAAACAATAAGTTTATTTTGGATAATTGATTATTAATTTTCGACCTTTTCGTTTTTGCCTTTAATTTGCTGGATGAAGGGCCGGCAATCGACCTTTGAAATTTTAAAGGATATTTTTATTATATCACACTTTTAAAAATCAAGCGTCTGTGGATAACTTTTTCTTTCCAAGGGTCGCTGCTGAAACAATTGAGGGCAATACTAAAAACAGAGCTGCAATTAGGACTGTTTTTGCTTTGAAATTATTAAGCATATGTTTTTTAATTATATCAAAGGATTAAAGAAAAAACAAAAGACCCCGGGAAATTCCCAAGGTCCTCTGTCGCCTCACAAGGAAAGGCAGAAAGATTTAATCGCAGTTGTTCAAGTATGAATGATGCTCAAAGAAAAACCCGACTAAAGATTAAAGGGCAATCAATAAGAGGTAACCGGTGTCTGAGTCGCTGTCTTCACCAAGTCTAGAGGTGTAGAACTCATCCCCTTCAGTTGTCAAGTCGCCCCAGTTTATAGAGTCTACCCAAACTCTCCAGTTGGCTGAGTCACCCGTTTCACCAGTTACGTTAACGGTTAGACGATACGTCTCGGTATCTCCATCAGCGATGTAGAACTCAGTAGCAGTGTTGTCGCCAACAGCTCCACACCCAGAGATGCACTCAAAGGTTGCACTCACGTCATCGGGAGTGGTCGCAGTGGCATCATTAGTTTCAACGGTGTAGACAATACCTTCGTTGTCGTCACCAGCACCATCACCAGCCCCACCATCAAAACCATCGACATCCTCGGTAGCCTTTACAAGGAATACATCGGTGTCGACAGCACTAGCATCGAACTCCACAACATACTTACCAATTGATACCTCTAAAGCTTCATCTGCTACGAAGGTGTAAGAGGTATCGGTTGAGAAGTCAGATGCAATAAGACCTTCTGAAACGAAGGTCTGCTCATAACCATTAGCAGATCCACTAAGGTCACCTGCCCCAAGACCTTCACCAGCTTCGTCCTCTGCGTCAGTCTCAGAGACATCGAGGTCGACGGTAAACGAAGCGCCCTCCTCGAAGTCACCGTCAATCTCGTTCATTGTTCCAGATACCACACACTCAATTGAATCGCCCTCGTCGATCTCAATCTCAAGATTGTCGAATACGATGTCGTCAGCCTGCGCGCCTGCGTCAGGAACCGCTTCGGTCCAGTCATCACCCTCGCAGGAAAGCATTAATTCTTGCGCCATGTGGTCAGTGTCCACCGTACCAGGTGCCGACACAATGTCGAACTCTAGGCTAAAGATAGTCATGTCTGAATTCCTCGCCTCAAGCTCGAAGACAAGAAAATCGGCTTCGAATTCATCATCGTCCTCACCCACAACAACCTGCAATTCCGGAGTGTCGCTACCTCTGCTCGCCCTAAGTTCAACGTTCGCTGAGGAAGCAAATGTTTCAAGAGTAAAGGCCTCTGCGGTACCAGCGGTGTCGTCATACACCTCATCTGTACCATTTGGTGATGCGGCTCGGATAGAAGTAATCTCTACGGTCCATCCCTGTCCCTCGATGTCACCATGAACATTGTTTACGGCACTTACTCCAACTTCAAGGTCAGCGGTAGCATCTTCTTCGATGATATCCTTTAAACCAATAAATCGGAATGTGTACTCGTCATCGCCTCTATCGTAGGAAGCTTCATCAACGTCCATCGTGGAGATAACATCACCCTCAAGCATTAAACTCACTTCGGTAATGAAATCTTCAAGGTCGTCCTCTGCGGCAGCGGATGGAGTATCGATCACAACATTTACACGCTGAATCATTTGGTCAGCGCCTTCTGCTTCGATCTCGAATCCTAGAACAGGGACATCATCCTCGCCCTCACCAACTTCTTCATCAGCTAGAGATGCAATTTGGTCAAATCCAGCAAGGTTTCCTTCGTCGTCGCCCTTAAAGAATTCAGCAGCTTCCTCTTCCTCTTCTTCAGCAGGAGCTACAGCAGTAAATTTAGCCTGGGAAACAGGACCAAAATAGCCCTTGTATGCTCCGTAGGCAACGCCGTTAGCGTCTTGCCATGCTCCAACTGCAGCCTGGGTAAGAGAACCGTAATATTCGGTCTCGTTTCCAGCAGAACCTACGCCTGAAGCAGCTACAGGATAGCCAGCGCCATTCAGATATTGCTGCAAGCATTTGACATCGGCTCCACTCATTCCCGGATAAAGATTCCGAGTAAAGGTACAAGCAGCAGCAGCCGGAGCGCCAGTTAAACCTGCTAATTGAGTCTGTAAAGCTTCTATTTGAGCTAACAGGTCAGTAATTTGAACTTCGAGCTCTTCAACTGTTGCGGCCTGGGCAACACCAGACATCATCATTACCATTGACAATCCTACTATACTCACTACAATCTTTTTCATTAATTTTTTCATTTATTTTCTGATTTATTAATTAATAATTTATTTCTGTCGCGCCGACCTTTCTTGTCCGCCGAAGCTCCATCAGAAGCGAAGGCGGGTGTCTCGCGACCTTACGTAATAGTCACGAGTTTCGCGACGTTCCAATTTTAAATCTATTGATTTTGAGCAAAATTAATCCTCCCTTTCCTGGCCAAAATTCAGAAGTTCTATAAGCGCCTGGTTATAATCACCGGCTTCAAAATATTCTTTGGCTTTAGCAAAATCCTCTTGCTGGTCTTCTGTTAAAGTTAGCCCTTCTAAATCCTTAATAAGGGTCTCCAAGGTTTCTACCATTTTTTGAGCAACGGCCTTGTCCAACTCCTCATTTTCTCCTATTACTGCTCCCAGCGTTCTCACTTGTTGCTCTTTCTCTTCTAATTTTTTCACTCCACTAACTATCTCTTTTACAACCTCTTTATTATTTTCTACTGCCAAACTCTTTGCCACATCAGACACGCTTTCTTTATATTCGTTAATTGCTGGTGCTAAATTCTTCACTGAGTTCTTCTCGGTAACCTTAGCAAGATCGTCTAATCGTTTCTCTGCAATGTTCAACTCAAATTTTATTGTGTTGTCATCAGAAACAAAAACTGACTGGCTCCTTTCAGTAATTTTCTTTGCTGAAAAAAGTAAATCGCCGGGTAGAGAATTTTGGGCAAAAATAAAAACCCCGGATATTAAAATAAATAGGGAGGTTAAAGTAACTAAAACTGGTTTTAAATTTTTAAAATTAAGGAAACGAAATGGTGAGAGAATTTGCGCCATCGGGAAAATTTTGCCAACCGTCGGTAATAAAGATGTCAAAGCAGAAACGAAACTCTCTTTTGGTTTTTCGCTAAAAATCTGGCTTTTAGTAAATAAAACCCAGTCTTTTCTGGGTTGAATCTTCTTGAGTTCTTGAATTTTTTTAATGAGTTCAGTTTCAGTCATTTTAACAGTAAGATAGTTGCGCTACCTCTATTATAATTAGACGGATTTTAAGCCCTTATATTACAGCAAAAAACAAGCTTCCAGGATTTTATCCTAAGTTATTTTTAAGGGTTTTTAG
>Ga0315545_1001122_pt1 | contig 26905 bp, 21 predicted proteins | sample SalMarSW160210MG_FD_203096 | JGI IMG/M metagenome (GOLD analysis project Ga0315545, IMG submission 203096) | Salt marsh sediment microbial communities from the Plum Island Ecosystem LTER, Massachusetts, United States - Salt Marsh Sediment SW1602-10 ...
GGGAGGCGCCATCCGAGGACCGTGTACGTCACGGTCGTCCAGGCGGCGCAGTCGTACTCGCGGTCTCCTCGGAGGAAGTCGAGATACAGCGGGTTGTTGTAGAACGGGAAGCCTTTCGAAGGATCGAGGACCTTCCGGAAGACGGCGATCGACTCCCGGCGCTGGAGGAAGAGGTCTTGGTCCGGGGCGTCCTCGTACGAGTACCCGGGCGAGACCATCAGGCCCTCGACGCCGAGGTCGACGAGCGTGGCGAAGAGGGCGTGGAGGTCGTCGACGTCCGAGCCGTGGAAGAGCGTCGTGTTGGTGCAGACGCGGTGTCCGCGGGCGACGGCGTCGCGGATCGCCGCCACGGCGGTCGCGTACGTCCCCGGTCGCCCGGTGATCCGATCGTGCGCCGATTCCGTCCCGTCGAGGTGGACGACGAACGCCAATCGCTCCGACGGTTCGAACAGGTCGAGCTTCTCCTGCAGCAGCAAGCCGTTGGTGCACAGGTAGACGAATCGGCGATCCGCGGTGACGGCGCGGACGAGCTCGCCGATCTGCCCGTGAAGGAGCGGCTCCCCGCCGGAGATCGACACGATCGGCGCGTCGGAGGCGCGGACGGCGGCGAGCGACTCGTCGACCGTCAGCCGTCGGTCGATCACGTCACGATACTCGCGGACGCGCCCGCAGCCTACGCACGCGAGGTTGCAGGCCTCGAGCGGCTCGATCATCGTGACGAGGGGGAAGCGGCCCGCGCGCCGGGCGGTGCGCCCGATGAGATGCCGGGCGACGGCGAGGTCAAGTCGAAACGGTCTGGTCATTTCTCCCTCCTCGCGAGAAAAGCGATCAGCTCTTCCATCTGCGATCGTGCGTCGTCCGAGAACGGGATCTGCCGCAGTCGGCCGGTCGCGTCGTCCACGTACCGCTGGACCATCGCCTCGCACGCGCCGCGCACGCCGAGTTCGTCCATTCTCCCGATCACCCAGGCGACGCTCTCCTCGGCGACCTCCGCTCCGTCTCGCGCCCCGTAGATCTCCTCCAGCTTGGCTCGGTCGTCGGCCCCGACCCGCTCGAACAGGAGGACCACCGGGAGCGTCTTCTTCCTCCGCCGGATGTCCGAGCCGGTCGCCTTCCCGAGCACGTCGTCCCTTCCCCAGATCCCGAGGAGGTCGTCCTGGATCTGGAACGCGCGCCCGACGGCCTGCCCCAACGCGGTCAGCGACGACCGGACCCGGCCGTTGACCCCGGCGGCGAGTCCGCCGAGGTCGAAGGCACAACGGAGAAGCCCCCCGGTCTTCCGATCGATCATCGACAGGTACTCGTCGGCGGTGATCCCCCGGTGCTCGAATTCGAGGTCGCGACACTGCCCCTCGATCATCTCGCGCGTCGCCTCGACAAGCCGACCGGCGGCGGCCGAGGAGGACTCCAGGGCGGTCGCGATCGCCAACGCGTGCATCAGATCGCCGGCGTTGATCGCCTGCTCGACGCCGACGATCGTCCAGACGGCCGGACGACCGCGGCGGGTGCGATCGCGGTCCTGGATGTCGTCGTGGATGAGCGAGAAGCCGTGGATCAGCTCGAGGCCGACGGCGCTCGGCAGGGCCGCATCGAGGCCCGCCCCGAGCTGCTCCGCGACGAACAGGACGAGGCTCGGTCGGAGGAGCTTTCCGGTCACGTGGGTCGGCGTCCCGTCTTCGTCCTCCAGGCCGACGTGGTAGCGAAGGATCGAGCGGAGCGGTCCGTCGCCGTCCAACGCGCGCGACAGGCGGCCCTCGATGGCGCCTCGATATCGCTCCAGGATTGCCGGTATCACGCTCTCCCCCGATCGATCAGACCGGCCACCGGAGGAGCCCGCGCTCCTCGGCCGCCTTGACCAGCTCCGTGGCGCTCCGAGCGCCGAGCTTCCCCATCAGCCGGGCGCGATGGCTGCGAACGGTGTGAATGCTCCGGCTCATGATCTCGGCGATCTCCCGGTTCCGTTTCCCCTCCGCGATCAGCTGCAGGACCTCGCGTTCCTTCGTCGTCAGAAGGTCGCTCTCCTTCGGGGCCTCCGCGTCGATGCATTGCTCGCCGGCGGCGACTCGCGCGATCACCTCGATCAGCCGATCCGGCGTCTCGTCCTTCACGACGTAGCCGTACGCCCCCGCGGCGCGCGCGCGGCGGGCGAGGTGGGCGTCCGGGTGCATCGTCAGGACGACGACGCGCGTCTGCGAGGGGAGCTTGGCGATCCTCCGCGTCGCCTCGATCCCGTCGAGGAGCGGCATCGAGACGTCGACGAGGGCGACGTCCGGTCGGTGTGCGCGAACCGCACGCAGAAGCGCACGCCCGTCCTCCGCCTCCGCGACGACATCGACCCCGTGGGACGACAGCATCGTGCGAATGCACGTGCGCACGAGATCGTGATCGTCCGCCAGCACCACCCGGATCGCCATCGTGCCCAGATTCTACGGGTACGGGAAGGCAGGAGAAAATGGGGAGGCGTGCTAATTGGGTTTCACTAGAGACCGGGCCGGCGGGCGCGTCCGACGAGGCCGGCGCGCGTGCGGACGCCGAGCTTGGACATCAGCCGCTGGCTGTATGCCTCGATCGTCTTCGGCTGGAGGCCGAGGGCAGCGGCGATCTCGTCGTTCGTCGCCCCGCGACCGATTCGTGCGAGGATCTCGCGCTCGCGGTCGGTCAGCTCCCCTTCGACCGGGATGAAGTCGCCGGTCGCGACGGTCCGGATCGCCGCGATCAGCTCCTCGATGGGGGCCGACTTGGCGATCAGTCCGCTCGCGCCGCGCTCCCGCGCGGCGGCGGCGTGCTCCGGCTCCGAGTGCATCGACAGGACGAGGACCCGGGTCGCCGGGCTCCGTTCGCGGATCCGATCGATCAGATCGAGGCCGTTCGCGTCGGGGAGGGCGATGTCGAGAAGGAGGACGTCGGGGCGCGCCTCGCCGATCGCTCGGACCGCGGACGCGGCGTCGCCGGCGTCCGCGACGACCTCGAAGTCCGGCTCGGCCGAGATCAGGTCCGCCAACGCGTCGCGGACCAACGTGTGATCATCGACGATCGCGACTCGAATCGGCATCGAACGGGACCTCCACGGCGACGATTGTACCCCCGCCGGGAGCCGGGCGAATCGAGGCGCTCCCTCCGCTGATCTCGACCCGCTCCCGGATGCCGCGGAGGCCGAGCCCCTGGGGGTCGTCCGGACGGTAGCCGACGCCGTCGTCGCGAACCGTGAGGCGGATCGCCTTCCCTTCGGGGCGAAGGTCGAGGGAGACCCGATCGGCGTTCGCGTGACGGACCACGTTCTGCATCGCCTCCTGCGCGACGAAGAAGAGAAGCCCCTCGACGCCGACGTGAGGGCGCCTCGGCAGGTGCGCTTCGACGTCCACCGCGATCCCGCTCTCCGCCGCGACCGCCTCGGCGAGCCGCTCGAGCGAGGGGACGAGCCCGAGGTCGTCGAGCAGCGGCGGTCTGACCGAGTAGGCGAGCGAGCGCGTCTGCTCGATCGATCGATCGACGATGTCGCAGACCTCGCCGTACGCCTCGGGGCCGAGGCGGTCCTTCTGCGGCGTCAGCCGGAGCTTGATCGCGGCGAGCGTCTGGATCAGGTCGTCGTGGAGGGTGCGGGCGATCCGCCGGCGCTCCTCGTCCTGGGCCGTGAGCAGACGTCGCGACAATCGCGACAGCTCCCGCTCGCGCCGGGCGAGCATCCGGTTCTTGTGCGCGAAGACGTCGGCGAACGATCGAACGGTGAGCGCGACGACGGCGTACAGCCCGACCGCGCCGGCGAGGATCGTGGTCAGGGAGTAGGCGAGGTTCCGGTGCGGCGCCTCGACGGCGGAGAAGAGGGATCGGTGCGGGATCAGTCCGCCGTACTCGAGGAGGACGAGGCCGGAATACGAGAGGACGACCAGAAGCGTGACCAGGGATCCCTGAAACCGCGTCAGGAAGATGTTGGCGTAGATGACGGTGAACATGTAGAAGGTCACGCCGATCCACTCGCTCCCCCCCATGAAGTGGACGAGGAACGTGATCAGCAGGACCTCGACGACGAAGAAGCCGGTGTGGACCCAGTGAAGAGCGCGCAGCGTCCGCTGGCGATCGACCAGGTACTTGAACGGGAACGTCAGCAGGAACCACACGAGGGGCGAGTAGAAGAGCGGGTTGAGGTAGCTGATCCGGCTGGCGAGCAGGACGAACAGGGCGACGAGCGAGAAAACGCCGAGGGTGATCCGCCGGACGAGGATCGTCCGGGTGATCCCGCGCTTCAGTTCGTCGAAGTCCGTGATGTCGTACATCCTGTCGCTTCCACCCTTCGCGGGGGATCGTAGCGGGCCGGCCGAATCGGCACAAGAACTGCCCGGCCGAGCGCGCGGCTTTGAGCCGAGCGTCGCGCCGGATATCATCCGTTCCCGAGGGAGGGGGGCGGATGAGCCGTACGAAGAGGCGGATCGCGCTGCTCGGTTCGACCGGGTCGATCGGGACGCAGACGCTCGACGTCATCGACCGACTGGCCGAGGCGGGACGGGCGTTCGAGGTCGTCGGACTGGCCGCGGGATCGAACACCGACCTGTTGGTCGAGCAGGCGCGGCGATACCGTCCGAAGGTCGTCTCGATCGCCGCGGCGGACGAAGTCGAGCCGCTTCGGCGCCGTCTTCCCGAGGGCACCGACGTCCTTTGCGGTGAGGACGGACTGCTCCGTCTCGCGAAGCACGCCGACGTGGACGTCCTGGTCAACGCGGTCTACGGAGCGGCCGGCCTCCCCCCGACCCTCGCCGCGCTGTCGCTCGGCAAGACGGTCGCGCTGGCGAATAAGGAGAGCATCGTCATCGGGGGCGACCTCATCCTCGGGCTCCTCGCCGAGCGCGGAGGGAGGCTCCTGTCGATCGACAGCGAGCACCACGCGATCCATCAGTGTCTGCACGGGCACGACCCGAGCGACGTCCGACGGCTCCTCCTGACGGCCTCCGGCGGCCCGTTCCTGCACACCGACCCCGAGGAGCTGGAGCGGGTCACTCCGCGGGAGGCGCTGGAGCACCCGACGTGGGCGATGGGGCGTCGGATCACGGTCGATTCGGCGACGATGGTGAACAAGGCGTTCGAGGTGGTCGTCGCGCATCACCTGTACGGTGTGGAGTACGACCGGATCGACGTCGTCGTCCATCCGGACTCGTACGTCCATTCCCTCGTGGAGTTCCGAGAGGGGTCGATCAAGGCGGAGCTCGGGCCGAGGGACATGCGGATCCCGATTCAGAACCTGCTGATCGATCCGGAGCGGGTCGACACGGGGCTCCCCAGGCTGCCGCTCGACGCGCCGTTGCAGCTCAACCTGCTGCCGTTCGATGAGCGCCGGTTCCCCGCCTACTCGACGGTCCTCGCGGCCGCCCTCGAGGGAGGAACGGCGCTGGCCGCGGTCAACGCCGCCGACGAAGTGCTCGTCTACCGCTTCCTCGAAGGAGGGATCCGATTCACCGGCATCGCGGGCGGACTCGCCGCGGTTCTGGAACGTTGGCAGGACGAGAAGAAAGGCGAGCCCGACGATCGGGCGCCCGAGCTGTCGCGCCTGATGGAGGTCGACCGCTGGGCGCGCGGGGTGGCGCGGGGACTCGCCCTCGCGTCCCCTGCGTAGCCTGCTCCGGGCGGTGCCGAACGGTTGACGAAGCGGACGAGCTTGACAAACCGGATTCCTCGGGCTATTAAACGGATGCTTAACTACCTACGAGGGGTCACGCGTGCGTAGAGCGGAACCGACGGTCGTGTTCAAGGCACTCGGCGCGCCGAGCCGGATGCGGATCTTCGCGCTGCTGAAGCGCGAGGGCCCGCTCCCCGTCAAGGAGATCGCCGAGTCGTTGAGGATGACGGCGCCGGCGGTCTCGCAGCACCTCCGCGTCCTCCGGACGGCCGGCTTGGTCACCTCGGAGCGGCGGGGGTACTGGGTTCCGTACGCCGTGGACGCGCAGGCCCTCTCCGACTGCTGCGGGATGCTGGTCCGGATCTGCGCGTGTCCCTCTTGCGGCGGCGAACGAGGCGCCGAGCCGTCGGACGAGCTCGAATCGCTCCTCGCCCGACGGGAGGAGCTCCTCGGCGAGCTCCAGCGGGTCGAATCCGAACTGGAGGCGTTGCGCAAATAGGGTCCTAGATGGCCTGGGCGAAGGCGAACTCCCTCGATTCGAACAGCTCGATGCACGCGTCGACCGCCTCTTCATCGAGCGTGGAACCCCGATGGACGCGGATCTCGTCGAGGGCTCGTTCGATTCCGAGCGTCGGGCGATACGGACGGTGGGCGCTCATCGCTTCCACGACGTCGGCGACGGCGAGGATCCGCGCCCTCGGATCGATCGCGTCGCCCGTGAGACCGCTCGGATATCCCGAACCGTCGAGCCGCTCGTGGTGCTGCCGGACGATGTCGGCGACCGGCCATGGGAATTCGATCGGACTCAGGATCTCGTACGCCGTCTGGGGGTGACGCCGGACGATCTCGAACTCCGCCTCGGAGAGCGGGGACGGTTTGGCGAGGATCTCGGCCGGGATCGCCAGCTTGCCGATGTCGTGCGTCAGCGCGGCGACGCGGAGGCACTCGATCTGCTCGTCGGGCAGGCCGATCTTCCTGGCGATTCGCGTCGCGAGCTCCGTGACCCGTCGTTGATGGAGCGCGGTGTAAGAGTCCCGCATCTCGACGGTCTGCCCGAGTGCGGCGATCGTCCCGCGCAACGCGGTTTCGATCGACCGGGCGGCCAACCGTTCGCGGGTCACGTCGCGGATGATCCCCTGGTATCCCGCCACCTCTCCGCCCTCCCTCCGGGCGCTCGACGTCAGCAGGCAATCGAGTCTCCTCCCGTCCTTCGCAACGAGGTGCACCGGGAAATCCTTGACGCTTCCGACGCGGTCGACGGAGGATTGGAACCGCGGACGGTCGCCCGGATCCGCGTAGAGTTCGGCGGCGGTAAGCGCCATCAGCTCGTTGCGTGTGTGTCCGAACAGGTCGACCATCGCCTGATTGGCGGTGAGAAAGCGGCCGTTTCGCGTGGTGACGTAGACAGGATCGCGCGAGTCCTCGAACAGGCTTCGAAAGCTTTCGGACCGGTCCGCGAGCCTGCGCCGGGCCTCGCGCAGCTCGGTGACCTCGAGCGCCACCTCGATCACCCGATCGGCGTTCGTCCCGTCTCCTGTGGGGATCCCCGTGACCCTCCAGACGCGCCCGTCGTGCGTCGTCGTCTCCTTGCTGCAAACCGTCCCCGTCTCGCGGGCCTCGGTGATCGGGCACTCGGGACACGGTTCGCTCCGTCCGGACCCCCAGATGTCGAAGCAGGCTCTTCCGATCAGATCCTCCTTCGGCGAGCCGGCGGATCTCGCGGCCGCGTCGTTCAGCCAAAGAACACGGTGCTCCGCATCTTGGAGCACGACGTGTTCGATCAGGTGATCGTAGATCCCTTCCATGAGCCGTTCGGGTGTTGACATCGCTCGGGTCGACTGTAGCCCTCTTCATGGCAGTTCCTGCTGAATTCTGTCCAAATCAGAAGAGACATGGGTGCGATCCCGAGTCGACCCGTGCTGGGGCGTCCGTGGGACCACGAAGAGCCCGACGGCCACGCGGCTCCGATCTCAGGATCTCGGAGGACAGGCGGTTCCGTTACTCGGAGGAGGCTTTCGACCCGGCGCGGGCGTCGGCCACGGCTTGGATGGTCGTCCTCTCGAGAAACTCGACCACGGCATCGCGGGCCGGCTTCCAGATCGCGTGGAGCGCGCACGGCTCGCTGCAGTCACAGGGGTCGAGGTACAGCGGACAGTCGTTGAGGATCGCCGACCCGTCGAGCGCCACGACCACGTCCTTGATCGTCATCTCGCTCGCCGGCCGGGCGAGCCGGATCCCGCCCTGCTTGCCGCGGGTCGCCTCGATGAATCCCGCGCGGTGCAACTGGTTGACGACCTTGGCGAGGAGTGGATAGGGGGACGACGTCGCCTCGGCGATCTGCTTCGTCGCGACCGGGTCGTCCGACTCGCGCGCCGCGACCTCGGCGAGCGCCAGCACGGCGTACTTCGCGGTCTTCGAGTAGAGCATGCTCTCTCCTTCGTTCGAGCTGCCGGAAGACCGTACCCATCTGCGTGCCCCGATGCAAGCGGCGCGAACCGGTCGCGCGGCGGTCTCGATCCGTCGACCTCGAGGAACGTCTCCCTCTGGCGGCGTGCGGTTGAATCGAACCCACGGCGGGTTTATCTTTCCTCGCCGAAATGAGCGTGATCGAGCCGCGAGCCGCCTCCGCCACGGACGACCGATCGGCCGGGGCGTCTCGGAAGGGAATGCTGTTCGACGTCAAGCGGTTCGCCCTGCACGACGGTCCGGGAATCCGAACGACCGCGTTTCTCAAGGGCTGTCCGCTATCCTGTTCGTGGTGCCACAACCCGGAGAGCCAGAGCCCGGAGCCGGAGCTGATGTTCTGGGCCGAACGGTGCGTCGGATGCGGGGCGTGCGTTGCGGCGTGTCCGAACGGGGCGATCTCGATCTCTCGCGGTGTGGCGGTGACCGATCGAGCGCTCTGCACGGCGTGCGGGGCCTGTGTGGCCGTTTGTCCTTCCGAAGCGCGCGCGATCGTGGGAGAGGTGTGGTCAATCGATCGGTTGGTCGGTGAGATCGAGAGGGACCTCCTGTTCTACGACGAGTCGGGCGGCGGGGTCACGCTGTCCGGCGGGGAGCCGCTCGCGCAGGCCGCGTTCTCGATCTCGCTTCTGACGGAGTGTCGAAAACGGAGGATCCACACCGCGGTCGACACGTGCGGACACGCCGAGTGGGAGGTTCTGCGGGACGTGGCCCGGTTGGCCGACCTGGTCCTCTACGACGTGAAGCACGCGGACGCCGAGCGGCATCGGGAGCTGACGGGCGTCCCGAACGAACGGATCCTGGAGAACCTCCGCCGACTGGACGGCGAAGGGTGTACGCTGTGGATCCGGATTCCCGTCATTCCGGGCCTGAACGACGCGCCCGAGGAGATCGCCGCGCTCGGCGGGATCGTCGCCGAGCTGGACGCCGTCGAGGCGGTACACTTGCTGCCGTACCACGCCGGCGGGGAGGCGAAACGGGAACGGCTCGGGAGGCCGGCTTCGCCGAGGACAGAAATGATGGACCCGGCGGTCGCCGCGGACAAGGCGGCCGAGATCCTGCGAGGGATCGTCAGCGTTCCGGTGCGGGTGGGAGGTTGAGTCGATGAACGAGCGGATCGAGCGGCTTCGGAACGAGTCGGTTAACGCCGAGCCGTCCATGAGCGGTGAGCGGGCCGCACTGTTGACGTCGTTCTACCGGTCTCCGAAGGAGGAGTCGCACTCCGTCCCCGTCCAACGGGCGCTCGCGTTTCGGCACCTCCTCGAGCATCAGTCGATCCGCGTCGGGGAGAACGAACTGATCGTCGGCGAGCGAGGCCCGGCGCCGAAGGCGACGCCGACCTATCCGGAGCTCTGCTGTCACACCCTCGAGGACCTTGGTGCCCTCCCTTCACGCGGGAAAACGCCGTTTCGGGTGGGCGAGGAAACGATGAGGCTCTACGCCGAGGACGTGATCCCGTTCTGGGAGGGGCGGAGCATGCGGGACCGCGTCTTCGACGCGATGACCCCGGCGTGGAAGGCGGCGTTCGAGGCCGGCGTCTTCACCGAGTTCATGGAGCAGCGATCTCCCGGGCACGCCGTCCTCGACGACAAGATCTATCGGCTCGGGTTCGAGGACTTCAAGGCGTGGATCGAGTCGTCGCGGGAGCGGATCGGGTCGTCCGACGATCCGGCGAAGGGCGAGAAGCTCGAGGAGCTCGAAGCGATGGCGATCTGCTGCGACGCGATCGTCCGCTTCGCCGAACGGCACGCGGAACGGGCGCGGGAGCTGGCGGACGCGGCGGGGCCCCGGCGTCGGGACGAGCTTCTCCGAGTCGCCGAGGTCTGCGAGCGGGTTCCCCGCCACCCCCCGAGGACGTTCCACGAGGCGTTGCAGACCTACTGGTTCGTCCACCTCGGTGTGGTGATCGAGCTGAACGAGTGGGACTCCCTCAATCCGGGGAGGATCGACCAGTACCTCTACCCGTTCTACCGGCGCGACATCGACGAAGGACGGCTGACGGTCGACGGGGCGAAGGAGCTGCTCGAGTGCTTCTGGATCAAGTTCTCCAACCAGCCGGCCCCTCCGAAGGTCGGGGTGACGGAGGAGCAGAGCGCGACGTACAACGACTTCACGCTGATCAACGTCGGCGGGGTCGACGGGAACGGCGAGGACGCCGTCAACGAGCTGTCGTACCTGATCCTCGACGTGATCGAGGAGATGCGGCTACCGTACACGGGGTCGTGCGTTCAGCTGTCGAAGGTGAACCCGGACCGGTTCCTGTTTCGCGCCCTCGAGGTCGTCCGGCGGGGATTCGGCCAGCCGTCGGTCTTCAACACCGACGCGATCCATCAGGAGTTCCTCCGAGCCGGGAAGTCGCTCGCCGACGCACGCGGAGGCGGGCCGAGCGGCTGCGTGACGGTCAGCGCGTTCGGCAAGGAGAGCTGCGTCCTCACCGGATACATGAACTGGCCGAAGATCCTCGAGATCACGCTCCACGACGGGGTCGATCCGCGGACCGGACAGCGGATCGGGCCGCGGACCGGCGATCCGCGAGCGTTCTCTTCGTTCGACGAGCTGTTCGACGCCTATCGGGCCCAGCTACAGTATTTCGTCGACCTGAAGATCGAGGGGAACGGTCGGATCGAGCGGCTGTTCGCCGAACACATGCCGGCGCCGTTCCTCTCCGTCCTCGTCGAGGACTGCATCGACCGCGGCTGCGACTACAACGACGCCGGCCCGCGGTACCCGACGACGTACGTCCAGGGCGTCGGCCTCGGGACGACGACGGACGCGCTCGCCGCGATCGAGGCGCACGTCTTTGCGGACGGAACGGTGATGATGGCCGAGCTCCTCGACGCGCTCGACGCCGATTTCGTCGGGCACGACGCGTTGCGGGGCGGGCTGATTCACCGGTCTCCGAAGTTCGGCAACGACGACGAGAGGGCGGATCGGATCGCGCGGGCGCTGTTCGATGCGTACTTCGACGCGCTCGACGGACGGCCGAACACCAAAGGCGGACGCTACCGGGTCAACCTGCTGCCGACCACGGTCCACGTCTTCTTCGGGGAGATGGTCGGCGCGACGCCGGACGGCCGGAAGGCGGGCGTCCCGCTCTCCGACGGGATCTCGCCGGTGCAGGGGGCCGACACGCGGGGGCCGACGGCCGTCGTCCGCTCGGTCGGGAAGATCGACCACGTACGGACGGGCGGGACCCTGCTGAACCAGCGGTTCCTTCCCGACGTCCTGCGCGACGAGAGCGGCCTGCGGAAGCTCGGCGATCTGGTCCGAACGTACTTCCGGATGGACGGGCATCACGTCCAGTTCAACGTCGTCGACTCGGAGACCCTCCGCCGGGCCCAAGAGGCGCCGAACGAGCACAGGGACCTGATCGTCCGCGTCGCCGGCTACAGCGACTACTTCAACAACCTCGATCGAGCGCTCCAGGACGAGATCATCGCGCGGACCGCCCACGAGGAGCTGTAGACGGCCTCCTCGCCGAGCGCGGCGCGTCAGGCGGACCCCGCGATCCACCCGCGCTCGAATCTCAGCTCATGGCGACGGCGTGGGATCCACGGTCCGTTGAGTGAACATCGTTCACTCATGTTTGACAGCTGTTCACTCTCGACCGTATACTGGTGCCATGGAGAGCGAGCGGCTGGCGGAGGTCGGCTGGCGCATCCGCAGCATCCGTAGCCGGAAGCGAATGACGCTTCGTGCCCTTTCTAGCGCGTGCGGATTGTCCGTCGGGTTCCTGTCGCAGATCGAACGGGGGCTGTCGTCCTTCTCCATCTCTTCCTTGCGGTCGGTCTGTCAGGCGCTCGACGTCTCGCTCGCCGACGTCCTCGTCATGTCGAACGGCCCGGGGAACGCGATCCTCGTGGACCCGCGCCACTCGTCGATCACCAAGGGAGACAACCGACCGCACCTCAGCCTCTCGGACGCGTCGGTCAAGTACCGATTCCTGAGCACCGGCCTGCCGGGGCGCCGCTTCGAGGCCGTGGTCGGCGAGATGGCGCCGGGAAGCCACACCGAGTCTCACTCGCACGAAGGGGAGGAGTTCGGCTACGTCCTCGAAGGAGAGGTGGTGCTGGTCTCCGACGGGGAGGAACACGAGCTGAGAGCAGGCGACAGCTACCACCTGATGGCCTCCACGCCGCACGCCTGCAAGGCGGGAGATCGGGGGGCGAAGGTGCTCTGGGTTCAGACCGCGCGCTACGTGCGTGCACTGAGCCTCCTCGGGAAGGAGGCGCTTCCCATCGGGACGCTCCCCCCGCCTCCGATGGAGAACGGAAGCGAGCCGGCCTTCGTCAACCTCTCGCAGACGGCGGTCCGCTACCGGTTCCTGAGCGGGAACCTCGCGGACGCCCAATTGCGGGTCTTCGTGGCCGAGATCCCCGCGGAGAGCGAGGAGGCGCCGACGGTCTTCGACGGGGAGGAGTTCGGCTACGTCCTGGAGGGTCGGGTTCAGTTCACGGTCGGCGCGGACACGTATCCGCTCGGAGCCGGAGACTGCTATCACGTCCCGGCGGCGTCGTCGCGGGGCTACCGCGTCGACGGCTCGTCGAACGCGAAGCTCCTCTGGGTCCAGATGGGGGCCGGTTCGGTGGAAGCGGAGGCGGTCTGGAGCGAGACGATCGAGAAGGCGGGGGAACCCGCGGATCGGTCCAACGTCGTAATCAAGTCGCGTCCTAGGAGGGATTGATGTACAGACTGAGCACGGACGTGGGCGGGACCTTCACGGACGGCGTGCTGCTCGACGAGACGTCGGGTCGCGTCGTCGTCAGCAAGGTCTCCTCCACGCCTCGCAACCCTGCGATCGGCACGATCGAGTCCGTTGAGAAGCTTTCGATCCCGTTGCGGGACGTGACGTTTCTCTCGCACGGAACGACGGTCGTCATCAACGCATTGATCGAAGGGAAAGGGGCCAAGACGGCGCTTCTCACGACCCGCGGGTTCCGGGACGTCATCGAGATCGGACGGTCCAATCGGACCGAGATGTACGACGCGTTGTACCGGAAGCCCCGCCCGCTGGTCCCCCGCTTCCTCCGGCTCGAGGTGAGCGAGCGGATCGACGCGAGCGGCCGCGTCGTCTCTCCGCTCTCGGTGTCGGAGCTCGAAGAGACGCTCGAAGTCCTCGTCGACGAGGGGGTCGAAGCGGTCGCCGTCTGCCTGCTGAACGCCTACGCGAACCCGGAGCACGAGATCCGGATCGGGGAGTTCCTGCGCGAGAGGCTTCCGGACACGACGGTCTCCCTTTCGCATCTGATCACCCGGCGGTACTACGAGTACGAGAGGACGAGCACGACGGCGCAGAACGCCTACGTGATGCCGGTCGTGCGCACGTACCTCGACAGCCTCGAGGAGGAGCTCAAGCGACGCGAATTCGGGCAGGTGCTCCAGATCATGCAGTCGAACGGGGGCGTGATGGCGGCGTCCGTCGCGCGCGACATGCCGATCGCGATGGTCGAATCCGGCCCCGCGGGCGGCGCCATCGGCGCGGCGCAGCTGGCCAAGCTGATCGGCCACGAGAACGTCATCTCCTACGACATGGGGGGGACGACCGCGAAGACGTCGATCATCACCGGCGGCCTGCCCGAGACGACGGAGCAGTACCTCGTCGAGGGGCGCCCGATTCTGCTTCCCGTCGTCGACCTCCGCGAGATCGGAGCCGGCGGCGGAAGCATCGCGTGGATCGACGAAGCCGGCGCGATGCACGTGGGCCCCCAGAGCGCCGGCGCCGACCCGGGCCCGGCCTGCTATCAGCGCGGCGGCGAAGAGCCGACCGTCACGGACGCGAACCTGCAGCTGGGGCTGCTGGATCCCGACTACTTCCTCGGCGGCGAGATGGAGATCTCGGCGGAGCTCGGGCGGGGAGCGATCCAGCGGGTCGCCGACCACTTCGACCTGAGCGTGGACGAAGCGGCGCTCGGGATCGTCAAGATCGTCAACACGAACATGTCCGGCCTGCTGCAGTCGATGACGGTGAAGCGCGGCTACGACCCGAGGGAGTTTGCGATGGTCGCCTTCGGCGGCGCCGGGCCGATCCACGCGGCGGCGATCGCCAAGGAGCTCGGCATCCCCACCGTCATCGTGCCGCCGTACTCGGGCGTCTTCTCCGCCTGGGGGATGCTGATGGCCGACCTCCGCCACGACCTGAGCCAGACGTTCATTACGCCGCTGGGCGGCGCGGATCCGACCGCGGTCAGCGACCTGTTCGGCGAGCTCGAGGAGCGGATCGTGGGGGTCTTCGCGAAGGAGAACGTCGAGGAGGGGGCGATCACGGTCACGCACGAGCTCGATCTCCGGTACGTCGGCCAGGAGCACACGCTCGCCGTGACCACGCCCGCGCTGTTCACCGAGGGCGTGAAGTCCCAGATCGCGAAGGCCTTCGACGACCACCACCTTCGCGTGTACGGGCACAACGCCCCGGAGGAACCGAAGGAGATCGTCTCGCTCAAGGTGATCGGGCTGGGCAACGTGACCAAGCCGAAGCTGGAACGGATCCCGGAGGGAGACGAAGCGCCGCCGGCGGAGGCCGGACTGGGAGCGCGGGACGTCTACGTGGGCAAGGAGCAGTACCGATCGTTCGGCATCTATCGGCGGGATCTCTTGAAGGCCGGGAACGTCATCCGCGGGCCGGCGGTGATCGAGGAGATCACCGCGACGACGGTCGTGGAAGAGGGTCAGATCTGCCGGGTGGACCCGTACGGCAACCTGATCATCGCAGTCAACGAGGAGGGACGATGAGAACGGATCCGATCACGCTTGAGGTCATTCGCAACCGGCTGATCGCGGCGAGCCGCGACATCCGGCGGACGATCGAGCGGGCCGCGTACAGCCCGATTCTGTACGAGGTCGTCGACTTCAGCTGCGGCATCCTCGACAGCGAAGCGAACCTCATCGCGGAGACGCCCGGGCTGCCGATCTTCCTGGCGAACCTGGGGTACGCGGTGCTCTCGACGTACGAGACGATCGGCCGGGAGAACCTGCGGCCCGGCGACATCGTCCTGTGCAACGACCCGTACAACGGGGGCGGCACCCACTGCCCCGATCTGGTGGCGCTCTGTCCCGCGTTTCACGACGGCAAGATCAGGGGCTGGGCCGCGTTCCGAGGGCACACGGTCGACATGGGCGGGATCTACCCCGGAGGGTGGTACAGCGACACGACCGAGGTGTATCAGGAGGGCTTCCGGATCCCGCCGGTCAAGCTCGTGGTGGAGGGAACGCCGAACGAGGAGGTGTTCCGACTGATCCGAGCCAACACCCGCGTCCCGGACGCCGTTCTCGGGGACATCCGGGCGATGGTCGCCGCCGTCCGGAAGGGGAGCCAGCGGTTCCTCGAGGTGATCGACCGGTTCGGGTTGAACGTGACGCTCGCCGCCCTGAACGAGATCCTGCTGCAGGGGGAGAAGCTGGCCCGGGCCGCGGTCCGGAGGATCCCGAACGGCGTCTACGAGGCGGAGGCGATCCTCGACGGAGACGGGAACGACGACGCGCCGCTGGACGACAAGCTGCTTCTGAAGCTGAAGATCACCGTCGAGGACGACGAGATGACGGCCGACTTCACGGGAACCGGGCCGCAGAACCGCGGGCCGATGAACACCCCCGAGCCGTCGACCGTCTCCGCCACCCGCTACGCGTTCAAGATCGTGACCACGCCGCACCACCCGAGCAACGAGGGGTTCTTCCGCGCGCTGAACATCGTGATCCCGGACGGAAGCTTCCTCAAGCCGCGCTTCCCGGCCGCCTGCGCGATGTGGCCCACCCCTTCGTCCACGATCCCGGACCTGTTCCTGAAGGCCCTCGCGCCGGCGATCCCGGATCAGGTCCGGGGCGGCCACTTCGGCGACGCGATGGCCAACTTCATCTACGGGATCGATCCCGCCTCGGGGAAGTACTACGTCTGTGCCGAGGCGGACGCCGGCGGCTACGGCGGCAAACCGACCGAGGACGGCGAGAGCGCCCTCTTCTCGATGACGCTCGGCGACACGTACAACGTACCGGCCGAGGTCGTCGAGGTCCGGTATCCGTGGCAGGTGGAGCGTTTCGAGCTGCGGCAGGATTCCGGCGGAGCCGGGAAGTACCGCGGCGGGCTCGGCGTGGTTCGCGACTACCGCCTCGGGTTCGACGCCGGCCTCACGGTGACGGCCGACAGGGTGAAGTACACCCCGCCGTGGGGGGTCTTCGGAGGAAAGCCGGGGAGCACGAACATCACCGTCGTCGACCGCCTCGACGGGACCGAAGAGCGCTGGCGGAAGATCTCCAACCTCCCGCTCAAGAAGGGCGAGGTCGTCAGCTTCCGCGGCGGCGGCGGCGGCGGGTACGGCTTCCCGCTGGAGCGAGCCCCGCAGGACGTACTGGAAGACGTGATCAACGGATACGTGTCGCTGGAGAGGGCGCGAAGCGACTACGGCGTCGCGATCGACCCGTCCTCCATGGAGGTCGACGAGCGGGCGACCCAGGCAGCGAGGGCGGAGATGAGGAAGCGGGAAGGGCGGGCCGAGGAATGACGACGAGGCTGCGCTTCCGATTCGAGCGGGGCGGCGGGTTCACGGCGAGGCTGTGCCCCGACCTGTCGCCGGAGACGGTGGAGGCGGTCGTGGCGATGCTCCCGCTGGAGGCGACCGTCTACCATTCGCGCTGGTCCGGCCGCGAGATCAACTTCCCCGTGAAGAGTCCCGCGAGCGTGCCGCGCGAGCGCCAGACGTGCACGGTCAACGCCGGGGACGTCGTCTACTGGAAAGAGTGGGAGATGGGCGAAGCGGCGCAGGAAGCGCTGGCGGTCTACTACGGAGCCGAGGTGACGCGGGATCACCGAGGGTACCTCCCGGTCAACGTCTTCGCCCGGGTTCCTCCCGACGAGTGGCCGGAGATCGAGAAAGTCGGGCTGCGGATCTGGCAACAGGGAGTCGAACGGCTCATCGTCACGGGGATCGAGGGAGCGGACGAATGACTCCAGAGGTGAGGCGGCGGCTCTGCAAGAAGCGCAAAGGGGCGGGCCGGCGCGTCTTCCTCGCACGCAAAGGAGGAGGCACACAATGAATCGGCGTTTTGGCGAGACCAGAGTGGTAACTCTCGATCTTGCGACAGGTGACAATCGCGTAGCCCACTACCCTAACCTGGTACAGCACTTCATTGGCGGGAGAGCGGCCAACCAATGCATCTTGATGGAGCGTGGCGCAGATCGTGACGAAGAGGGTGTTCCTAGACGAATCGTGCTTGGTCCGGGGTCTCTTGTAGGGACGACAGCGCCAAGTGCCACGCGATCGACAATTGACTCAGGTAATATGTACAATCAGGGTATAGGATCAGGAAGTATAGGTGGAAGGATAGGCAAGTACATGCGCTTCGCGGGTGTAGACCATCTTGTCATCGAAGGCAGAGCGCGGAGTCCGCAGTATGCCCTCCTTACGGAGCGGGGCGTGGACTTATGTGACGCATCGGATCTCTGGGGTATGACGGTTGAGGAGACCGATGGGGCGCTCAGAACCAGACACGGACATGACATAGCGATTCTCTACATCGGACCGGCCGGTGAGAATCGTGCAAGGACCGCTTGTATCTGTTCTGATAAGTATCGTACGCAGGGGCGGTGTGGTCTCGGCATGGTCCTTGGGACAATGCGCCTGAAAGCACTCGTCGTTCCCCGTTCCAAGGGTGTAGTTGAGGTCGAGCGCCCCGAGGACTTCCGCGCGGTTGTCAGGAAGATGCTTGCTAAGATCCGATCCCAAAGCGCGATTGTGAACGGGATTTCGACAGGGGGGCTCGCGGCAACAATGGATGGCTGGCTGGGGCTGCTCAACCCAGTGAGGAACTTCCAGGACGGATACATCAGTGAGGATAGGCAACAGGCACTTGGCGGTGCTGCGTATGCTCGCCACGCGACGACCAGTGCAAGAACGTCTGATGGATGCCCGATTCAGTGCGACGTCATGTTTGAGATTCAGGATGGGCCGTATAAGGGTACGAAGTGGGCGGGCGTAGAGGGGGATGTCCAATGGGACTTCGCAGCCAAGCTGGGAATAGAGGACACGGCGGCTACCATCAAGCTGCATGCCCTGTGCACGAATCTTGGATTGGATGTCGACTCGACCTCTGGAGCGATCGCATGGGCCTTTGAAAGCTTCCAACGGGGTGTTCTTACAAGAGGGGACACTGATGGCTTGGTCCTGGAATGGGGCAACGTAGAGGCCGTAATAGAGATGATCCAGCGAATAGCCGACCGCAAGGGTATCGGCGATCTGCTCGCGGACGGAAGCAAGATGGCCGCGGAGAAGGTGGGAAAGGGATCGGGTGCCTGGGCAATCCACATCAAGGGACAGGATCTGGCCGAGCCACTGCGAGCAGAGAAGGGATGGGCACTTGGTTGTGTAGTATCGCCACGAGGTGGCGGGCATACCCGGGGTGCTCCACTACCGTTCTGCACACCGCCGCTCCCCGAACCGTATGATCCAACGGCGTATCGAGGCCAGCCGGAACGCGTGGTGCACACCGAGCGGCTGCATGCTGCGCAGGACTGCCTAGGCTTGTGCAACATCCCGAGTCAGTGGGTTCATGCAGCCTTTCCCGGGCTTGAGGACTACGCAGAGCTATTCAGCGCAGCGACTGGAGAGATGATTCCCACTGATAGGTTCGTCGAGATGGCCGAGGATGCTGTGATGCTGGAGAAGGTCTATAACCAGATACATGCTCGCTTCGAGCGAGCTGATGATTACCCCCCTGAGCGCATGATGGAAGAGGGAATCCCATCCGGCCCCATGAAGGGTCAGAGGCTAGCAAAGGAGGATTGGGATGAGATGCTTGATGAGTACTACAGCCTTCACGGATGGGACGTTGATTCAGGATGCGTATCTGAGGCTGAAGTAGCGCGGATTACCGAGACGATCCACGAAGCGATCGCGCAAGCCAAGCCTGCGCAGTAGCGAAGGCGGCGGTGAGCGGGAACTGACGGGAGAAGTCGGGAGACATGCTGCAGGGAGACCTTGGCGGAAGAGGTGGGTCGGCCAGGAAAGCCAGGCAAGTACTCCAACCGCCAATCTCCTGCCAGCGAGAGGCGAAGTGCAGTGTGAACAGGGAGCGACATGATGGCGCGTGGTGAGAGTGAGCAGGCACTTGATGCGACGACTACCCGGTCCGCGCCAGAGAGCCAGCTGCACGATAGGCGAGCGAGGATAGGCAAGGAGCAGAATTGCGGTGTCTTGAGACAAACGGCGGGAGGTGAATCCTAATGGTCTGTTGCGAGTACCGCTCCAGGCTCGCTGCACTGCAACGTGCCATGAATGGCGCTGGGCTAGGACCCGCGGTCATAGGCTTGTCAGAGAATCTAAGGTATTTAACTGGATTCACTGACGAGCCGGGAGAACGGGCGCTGTTCCTTCTGGTGCCGGCCGAGGGCGAGGCATCGATGGTCATCCCCGAGCTGTACGCGGACGAGGTGGAGGCCCATGCCCCGCCGGCGTCGATCCACCAGTGGTCCGACGGAGAGGATCCGATGGCGATCGTCCGCCGGCTCGCGGACGGCGTCCGTGGCAAGGGGAGCGTGCTCGTCGACGACACGCTCTGGGCGGCCTTCCTCCTCCCATTGCAGAAGGCGTTCGCCGGTCGCCGGTTTGGGCTGGCCTCGGAGGTGATGGCTCCGCTTCGGGCGTGCAAGGAGCGCGACGAGATCGAGGCGATGCGCCGCGCTGGCGGGTTCGCCGACCGGGCGCTGGAATCGGCGCTGTCGGAGCCGATTGCCGGCTCGACCGAGCGGGAGCTGGCCGGTCGCCTCGAGACGGCGATGCTCGCGTGCGGGGCGGACGGGATTGCGTTCGAGACGCTCGTTGCATCGGGGCCGAACGCCGCGCTCCCGCACCACCGCGCCGGGGCGCGGAGGATCGGGCGGGGCGACGTCGTCGTCCTCGATTACGGCTGTCGTGTCGACGGCTACTGCTCCGATATCACGAGGACGGTCGTCTGCGGTGCGCCGGGTCCGAAGGTCGAGGCGGTCCACGACGCGGTCCTCCGCGCGCACGACGCGGCGGTGGCGCGCGCGCGGATCGGCGCGCCGGCCGAGGCGGTTGACCGGGCCGCCCGAGAGGTTCTCACGGCGGCCGGGTACGGTCCGAACTTCGTTCATCGAACCGGCCACGGCATCGGCCTGGACGTCCACGAGCCGCCGTACATCGTCGAGGGGAACGGGGAGAAACTGGAGGCCGGAATGGCGTTCTCAGTCGAGCCGGGAGCGTACTTCGCGGGGGAGTTCGGCGTCCGCATCGAGGACGTCGTCGTCGTCGGAGAGGGCGGGCCCGTGTCGATGACGGAGGCTCCGCGGGAGCTGAGGAGCGTGGACTGAGCGGATGAGCGTCCGGGGGAGAATGCGCCGAACCACTAGGAGGTCACAGAGGAGAAAGGAGGTGTTCCGCAATTCGAACCAGCGACGGGAGATCACACTGGCAAGGAACCCTACGAGGTGATGCAACGTGAGAACGAGAGCATGGATGATCACGATGGCGGTTGTCCTGGTCCTGGGATGGCTGGCCGTCGGAGAAGTGGACAACGTCGCGGTGATCAACGGGTACCCGGTGATCACCGCAGACCCGGCTGTAGCGTCGGACTGGTACGACACCGAGGCGATGTACAACCTGTACAGTCCCCTGGTTTATCCTGATCCAGGAGGAGGTATCCGACCGCACCTGGCGACGAGTTGGGAGGCGGTCGGTGGCGACTACACGCACTGGCGGTTCACCCTTCGTCAAGGCGTGAAGTTCCATTCAGGCTACGAGATGACGGCCGAGGACGTGGCGTTCTCCATGACCCGATTCATCACGATGGCGCGTGGCAACTCGGGACCGCTGGGCCAGGTTACCGCGGAGATCGTCGATCCGTACACCGTCGACTTCCTGCTTGACGCGCCGAGCGCCATCTTCCCGGACACGCTGGCGCTGTTCTTCGTCGTCGAGAAGGACCTCGTCCTGGCGAACATCGACCCGGACGGCAGCTACGGTGAGTACGGCGACTACGGGGAGAACTGGCTGGCCACGCACGACGCGGGCACCGGCCCGTACATGATGACGAGCCACCTGCCGGGTCAGCGGCTGGACGCGGTCCGGTTCGTCGACTACTTCGAAGGCTGGAGCGACGAAGGCTGGGGCCCGGACGAGGTGCCGATCGAGCGCCTCGTGTTCATCATGGAGACGGACTACACGACCCTGATGACCCTGATGAGGAGCGGCGACCTCGACCTCGAGATCAACGGGGGCTGGACGCTGCCTCAGCTCCAGGACATCGATGCGGATCCGAATCTGGATTTCTCGATGGTGTGGGCGCAGAACGTCACAGTGTCGATGAATACACAACTCCCGCCGACAGACGACGAGCACTTCCGCAAGGCGATCCTGTACGCGTTCGACTACGAAGGGATCGTCGGGCCGTGGGAGGCCTTCGGCAACGGCGAGACGGGCATCCTCCTGCCGAACATGCCGGGCTACGTGGCCATCGAGCCGCAGCCCCGGGCGCAGGACCTCGACAGGGCCGCGGAGGAGCTGGCGTTGTCCAGTTACGCTGATACACTGGGTGATGTCACGGTCACGTACCACTTCTGCGGCGGACTGGACTTTGCTGAGGAAGTGGGGTTGCAGTTGCAGGCGGACATGGCCCAACTTGGCGTTTCCGTTGAGGTGGCCGGTCCCCCGTGGCCGCAGTACTCGGGGGAGTGTGCTGCGCCGGAGACAACACCGAATCTCAGCATCTGGCTTTTCGCCCCGCAAGCAGCCCCTGCGCACGACTACTACACCTATATGATGTACCACCCGAACGGCCTTGGATGGATCTACGAGGCCCACTGGTTCTTCGAGGATGAGGAAATCAACAGCATTCTGCAGGCAACCCGCGCGGAGGCGGATCCGGTCGCACGGCTGGCGCTGTACGAACAGGTCCAACCGTTGATCGCGGAGCACGCGCTGGCCTTCTATCCGTATCAGAAGCCGACGCTGTTCGCGCATCAGGCATACATCGTTGGCCCGAGCGAGACGATCGTCTTCGTCGGACCGAGCGAGAACATGCACAAGTGGAGGATCAACCTGACCCTGAAGGAGGAACTCCGCGGGGACTAGGCAGGGTGGGGGCGGGCTCGTCGAGCCCGCCCCCGTGTTCTTACCGAGCGGGATGAGAGGACCATGTTCAGATTCGTCGGCAAACGCTTGTTCCAATCGCTGTTCGTGCTGTTCGGGCTGTCGCTTCTCATCTTCTTCATCGCCCGCGTGATGCCGGGCGACCCGGCGCGCGCCGCGCTCGGTCACCTTGCGACCGACGAGCAGGTGGAGCGCATGCGCGAGGAGATGCACCTCAACGATCCGTTCCCCGTCCAGTACTACTACTGGCTGCGTGACCTGGTGCACGGGGACCTCGGGAGGTCGTCCTACACGCGCCGGCCCGTCACCATGGACCTGATTCAGTACGTCCCCGCGACGTTCGAGCTGATCCTCTTCGCGACGTTGATCTCCGCGATCGTCGGGCAGGCGACGGGCGTCCTCGCCGGCTACTTCCGCAATTCCTGGTTCGACGGCGCTTCCCGGCTCGTCTCGTACCTCGGGATCGCGACGCCGTCTTTCGTCGTCGCGATCTTCCTCTTGTTCATCTTCAGCCAGGTCCTGAAGTTGGCGCCGGGCGTGGGCCGGCTTCCGATCATGATGACGCCGCCTTCGAGGGTCACCGGGTTCATGACGATCGACGGCCTGCTGGCCGGGCGGCCCGACGTCGCGCTGACGGCGCTGAAGCACATGATCCTGCCGGCGATCAGCCTGGCCGTGATCCACATCGCGCAGGAGGGGCGGATCACGCGGACGTCGATCGTGGAGAACATGCAGAAGGACTACATCACGGTCCACAAGGTGCACGGGATCCGCACGTCGCGTCTGGTGTTCAAGTACCTGCTCAAGCCGTCGATCATCCCGACGGTGACCGTGATGGGGCTCGACTTCGCGTTCCTCATGTCGAACGCGTTTCTGGTCGAGATGGTCTACATGTGGCCCGGCTTCTCGCGATACGCGGTCACGGCGATGCTCAACAAGGACCTGAACGCGATCGTCGCGGTCGTGCTGGTGATCGGGCTCACCTTCGCCATGGTGAACCTCCTCGTCGACATCGTCACGATGTTTCTCGATCCGACGATCCGACTTCGTAGGGAGGGATCGTAGCGATGCGCGAACAACTGAAGGCGGATCTTCTCGCCTCTCTCAGGCAGAAGCGTAGGGGCTTCGCCAAGGGGTGGTACAAGTTCTCGCGCAACCCTCTCTCGGTCCTCGGGCTGGTCGTGCTCGTTCTGATCGTCCTCGCCGCGATCTTCGCGCCGTACATCACGCCGTACCCCGAGCACGCGAAGCCGTACACCGACTTCCAGAACGCCGGGAGGCCGCCCAGCCGGACGCACTTCTTCGGGACGGACCGGGTCGGACGGGACATCTTCAGCCGGGTGATCTTCGGCTATCGCTTCTCGCTCACGATCGGGATCGTCGTTCTCTCTCTCGGCGTCGCCCCGGGGGTGATCCTCGGCCTGATCGCCGGCTACCATCAGGGGACGTGGATCGACACGGTGATCATGCGGATCACCGACATCTTCCTCGCGGTCCCGCCGCTGGTCCTCGCCCTCGCGATCACCGCCATGCTGACGCCGAATCTGACGAATCAGATGATGGCGATCGCCCTCGTGTGGTGGCCTTGGTACTCCCGGCTGGTCTTCGCGCTCGCGTCGTCGCTGCGGAGCGAGTACTTCGTCCGGGAGGCGGAGCTGACCGGGGCGAGCAAGCCGCACATCATGTTCAAGGAGATCCTGCCGAACTGCCTGGCGCCGGTGATGACGAAGATGACGCTGGACATGGGGATCGTCATCCTCCTCGGCGCGACGCTCAGCTTCATCGGACTCGGGGTTCAACCGCCGAAGCCGGGATTGGGGACGATGGTCGCCGAGGGGGCGAAACGCCTCCCGGGCGAATGGTGGGGGACGATCTTCCCCGCGTTGGCCATCGTCGTCGTGATTCTCGCGTTCAACCTCGTGGGCGACGGTCTGCGCGACGTCTTCGCCGTCGAGGAGGTCTAGCATGAGCGAACCGCTTCTCGACGTGGTCGATCTCCACGTCGGATTCCGGATCTTCGAGGGGTACCTGAGCGTGCTGAACGGCGTGCGGCTGGCCGTGGACGCGGGCGAGCGCGTCGGCCTCGTCGGCGAAACGGGCTGCGGGAAGACCACGACCGTGAAGTCGATCCTGCGGGTTCTGCCGATGCCGCCGGCGAGGGTCACGGGCGGCCGGATCGACTACCGCGGCCGAGACGTTCTGACCATGCGGCGAAGAGAGGTGCAGGCGCTCCGTCGCCGCGAGCTCACCGCGATCTTTCAGGACCCTCTTCAGTCGCTCAATCCGGTGTTCACCATCGGTACCCAGTTGCGCGACATCGTCAGGGATTCCGCCGTCGGGCAGGGAACGCGACTCTCGCGTCGGGCCGTCGAGGCCCGCTGCATCGACGCGCTGCGGGAGACGGGAATGCCGGACGCGGAGAGAATCATGACCAACTACCCGATCCAGCTCTCCGGCGGCATGCGCCAGCGCGTATGCATCGCCGAAGCGCTGTCGACGAACGCGAGGCTGCTGCTGGCCGACGAACCGACGACGAACCTGGATGTGACGATTCAGGACCAGATCCTCCGCAAGCTCGACGCGCTCGTGGACGAGCACAACGCGTCGGTCGTGATGATCACGCACTCGATGGGCGTGGTGCGCGATCTGACCCAACGGGCGAACATCATGTACGCGGGGTCGATCGTGGAAACCGGAGAGACGAGGAAGCTCCTCGAAGACCCGAAGCATCCCTACACGCAGGGCCTCATGGCCAGCGTCCCGAAGCTGACCGGCGAAGGGATCAGCGAGGGGATTCCCGGGCGGATTCCCAACTACCTCGATCCGCCTGGCGGCTGTCGGTTCCACCCTCGCTGCGTGCATCGGATGGAGATCTGCAGTGTCGAGCCGCCGCCGTTCTTCGAGATCGGGAACGCCCATCGAGCGGCCTGCTACCTCTATCAGGAGGAAACATGACCGCGGACCGCATCCTCGACATCGAGAATCTCGTCAAGCACTTCCCCACGAAACGGGGCGTGGTCCGCGCGGTGGACGACATCTCGCTGTTCGTCGCCTCCGGCGACACGCTGGGGTTGGTCGGCGAATCCGGATCGGGCAAGACGACGACGGCTCAGTGCGTCGTCGGGATCTATCCCCCGACGTCCGGGCGGATCGCCTTCGAGGGGAATCCGATCGACGTCGCCTTCTCCCGCCGCCCCAAGGAGCTGAAGCGGAAGATCCGGATCGTCTTTCAGGACCCCGGATCGTCCCTCAACCCGAAGCGGACGATCAAGCAGATCCTTTCGGTCCCGCTGAAGGTCCACGGCATCGGAACGCCGAGGGACCGGTTGGGCATCATGAGCCGTCTGCTCGAGACGGTCGAGCTGCCGCCCACGGAGTACCTGTACAAGCATCCGCAGTCGATCGGCGGGGGGGAGAAGCAGATGGTCGCCATCGCCCGCGCGTTGGCGACGAATCCACGCTTCGTGGTGTTGGACGAGCCGACGTCGGCCCTCGACGTGTCGGTCCAGGGCAAGATCATCAACCTTCTGATGCGCCTCGGCGAGGAGCTGGACCTCACGTACCTTTTCATCACGCACGATCTGAGCCTGATGCGAAACGTGGCGACGAGGGTCGCGATCATGTACCTCGGCAAGCTGTGCGAGATCGCCCGTACGGAGGAGTTCTTCCGCTCCCCCAAGCATCCGTACACGCGGATGCTCCTGTCGTCGATCCCGGTCGTCACGGACCAAGAAGAGTCGTTGAAGCCGGAGAAGATCGTCTCCCGAGGCGAGATCCCGAGCCCGGTCGACGTGCCGCCGGGGTGCAGCTTCCATCTGCGATGCCCGGAGCGAATGCCGATCTGCTCCGACGTGGATCCGGCGATGCGCGCGATGGACGACGGCCGCTTCGTGCGGTGCCATCTGTATGAGCCGGGATAGTACGAGGCGTCGGCTCGGGCGGCGACGGCCGTCGCTGAGACGGGAGGGTGAATGAGCACGCGGCTGGCGATCGACATCGGGGGGACGTTCACCGATCTCGTCGCCCTCGATGAGGCGACCGGCGAGGTCACGCTGGAGAAGGCCCTGACGACCCCCGCGAACTTCGCGGACGGCGTCACGGACACGATGGGGAAGGCCGGCCTCGATGCGGGGGACGTGGCCCAATTCGTGCACGGCACGACGGTCGTGATCAACGCGCTGACGGAGCGACGGGGCGCCAAGGTCGCGCTGGTCACGACGGAGGGATTCCGGGACGTTCTGGAGATCCAGCGGGCCAATCGGACCGACATGTACAACCTGATGTACGAGAAGCCGCGCCCGTTCGTCCCGCGGCGCTTCCGGTTCGAAGTGCCGGAGCGGGTCACCCATCGAGGCGAGATCCTCACGCCGCTCGACGAGGAGGCGGTCCGACGGGTCGCCGAACGCTGCAGGGGCGCCGGCGTCGAAGCGATCGCGGTCTGCTTCCTGAACGCGTACGCGAATCCGGATCACGAAGCGCGCGCGAGGGAGATCATCGAGCGGGTCCACCCCGATGCGGCCGTCACCGCGTCGTACGAGATCACCCAGCAGTGGCGGGAGTACGAGCGGACGAACACGACGGCGCTCAACGCGTTCGTGAAGCCCGCGACGGCGCTGTACCTGTCGACGCTCGACCGGCGGCTGTCGGAGATGGGCTTCTCCGGGTCGAAGCTGGCGATGCAGTCGAACGGCGGGACCACGACGTTCCGCCAGGCCGAGCGGGTCCCGATCCATCTCGTGGAATC
>Ga0315545_1001123_pt1 | contig 26896 bp, 49 predicted proteins | sample SalMarSW160210MG_FD_203096 | JGI IMG/M metagenome (GOLD analysis project Ga0315545, IMG submission 203096) | Salt marsh sediment microbial communities from the Plum Island Ecosystem LTER, Massachusetts, United States - Salt Marsh Sediment SW1602-10 ...
TAGATGATCTTCTTCATCGCCAGATTCATCAAATACTTGTGTACCATGTCCAGAATGATAATAAAATAATTCATTTCCTACCTTTCTTCCAGATACCAACCAATTTAGGTGTCCTAATATATTCTTTTTTGTTGCTTGATTATCTAAAAGCATTTTAATACCGGTTTCTTCAAATCCACAACACTCAATTAAAAATTTCTTAATGTTGTTTGCGTCATTCACACAACCACTTAAATCCATTCCTGGAGTTGAGTAATGATTGATTCCAACTATAACTGCAAATTTTTTCATATTCTCCTCCTCACTCGTTATTGGTGGAATATAATTATAATCGTCATCATCACCATCATTTTTTCTTTTTTTAATATATAGAAAAGCACCTACTATTAAAACCAGTCCTACTACAATAAATATTCCAAAATTTGGCATAATATTTCCTCCTTTAAAAAACTATTTTTAAAACTTGTGATGCTTTTTTTACAAAATAGAACTTAATTTCTTCAGAAATATTTTTAGGAAGACCATCTAAATCATTTTTATTCCATTCAGGTAAAATAATTTCTGTCATTCCTGCTCTATGTGCACCTATTACCTTTTCCTTTACACCACCAACAGGTAATATATCGCCTTTTAAAGTTATTTCGCCACTCATGGCTATGCCTTTTCTGATAGATTTATCAGTAAACAATGAAACTAAAGTACAAAATAAAGCAATCCCAGCCGAAGGACCATCTTTTGGGGTAGATCCTTCTGGTACATGAATATGGATATCATTTTCTTTTATATCGGGTATTTTAATTTTATTCATACTGCGAATATAACTAAAAGCAATGATAGCAGATTCTTGCATAACCTCACCCAACTGTCCAGTTAAAATAATAGTATCATCATCAGAACCTTTAAAAACCGCAGCTTCAATATATCCAACAGTACCACCACTATCTCCTACAAATAATACTGGACACATACCTGCAGATAATTCTCGCACTTTATTTGTTGGTGGAACTTTTTCCCTGCCTAAATATTTTCTTAAATTACTTAATTTAATTGAACAAGAATTCAATTTTCCTGCTACTATTTCTGTGGCAACACCACGGCACGCATTTGCTACTTCTCTTTCTAAATTTCTTACACCAGCTTCAAATGTATAACTGTTTATTAGTTCGTCTAAAGCTCTTTTAGTAAAAGTAATTTGATTAGACATTAATCCATGAGCTTTTTTTTGTTTTGGTATTAGAAATTTATTAGCAATATTTATCTTCTCTGGCTGTGTATAACCAAAAAATCTTATAACTTCCATTCTATCCCTAAGTGCGGGCGGAATAGTTCTCAAAACATTAGCAGTAGTTATAAACATTACTTTTGATAAATCAAATGGAACATCTAAATAATGATCTGAAAAGGAGTAATTTTGTTCTGGATCAAGAACCTCCAACAAAGCTGAAGAAGGATCTCCTCTAAAATCCTTACCTAGTTTATCCACCTCATCAAGCATAAATACTGGATTATTGGTTCCAGCGCGCTTCAAACCCTGGATAATTCTACCAGGTAATGCACCAACATAAGTTCGTCTGTGGCCTCGAATCTCAGCCTCATCACGAACACCGCCCAATGATATTCTAATGAACTCACGTCCTAAAGATGACGCTATTGATTTACCTAAAGAAGTTTTTCCTGTTCCTGGCGGTCCAACAAAACATAAAATAGGACCTTTAGAATTATTTTTTAACTGTCTTACAGCAAGATATTCTAAAACTCTTTTCTTAGGTTCCTTTAAACCATAATGATCTTTATTTAAAACCTTTTCGGCTTCATTTATATCAAGCTTATCTTCTGTACTTTTTGCCCAAGGTAATTCAGTTAAACAATCAAGATAAGTGGTTATAACAGATCGTTCTGCTGATGATGGGTGTACCCGTTTCAAACGTTTTATTTCTTTTAAAGCTTCTTTTTCAACTTTTTCTGGAAGTTTTGCTTCTTTTATTTTCTGCTTATATTCCTCAACTTCATCATAGTCATCTAATTCATCCTCACCTAATTCTTTTTTTATAGCCGTAATCTGTTCGCGCAGAAAAAATTTCTTATGGTTTTCAGTCATTAATTCCTTAGCCTTTTTGGCTATTTCACTACCAACTTTGTATTCTTCTATTTTTAAAACAATAAGATCAATAAGTTTCTTTAATCTTTCTTCAACATCTAATATTTCTAAAAATTCTTGTTTATATTCATCATTAATAGGCAAAGAAGAAGCGATCATATCAGCTATTTGACTAGGATTCTTAATAGAATTTATCATACTGCTAAATTCTTTAGGAATATTTGTATTAAAACTTACCAACTCTTTATATAATTTAACAACAGTGGGTACTAATATCTTAGTCTCCTGCTTCCATACATTTTCACTTTCAAGTAAATCTACTTTTGCATATAAAGAAGAGTTTTTAACCATGTTAATATATTTAAAACGCACTAATCCTTGTAAAACTAATTTAGTCTTGTTATCCACACTATGTAGTTCGAGAATTTTTGCCACAACACCAACATCAAAAAAATCTTTTTTAGATGTCTGTCCAAATTTATTTGTGGGCTTCAATAAACCTACAATTCTATCTTTATCTTCAAGTTTTTCTATAATTTCTTCAGCAAATATATATTCACTTTTACTATTATCCAAAATAATAGGATGAATCATTTTTGGAAATAAAATTGTTTCTGACATTGGAATTATAGGGATTAAATTAGGTATATTATTCTTCGTTTTTGTAATTTTCATTATACCTCTTCATCCTCCTCTCCAATCACCCATTTAGGATGTTCTGAACCAGCTTTTATAATTCCGCCCCAACTTTCATCACCCCATTTAACAACAGCTTCTTCGAGAAGCTGGGCTATTCTTGAAAGATTTAGTTCATGGAAAGGTTCTCCTCCTACAGTTCCTAGCCGATAAGTAAATTCTTTTTTATTATCACCTATATAAACAGTCCACACATCAGTTACAGCAACAGGTAACATACGTTTTGCCATGCCCAACTCTACACAGTTCTCAAATGTTTGCATCATATAACTAGTAAGATGATTTGCAAATTTAATTTCGTCTTCTATAGATGCTCCGGCTGAAAAAAGTTTAAATAGAAGTTCTCTAAGTTGATAAATCATTTTTGCATTTCTTATAAAATCGTCATCATTTTTAAGATGTTTTAGATTAATATTCGTATTTCTACTCATCAATTTCCTCCTCGTTTACCCAACCCACTTCGGAAACAGCACGTATAGCTATCGTTTTCTTACAATTTGAACAGAAAACTTTTGTAAATCCCTCATCTTCTGAAAATTCTATTCTGCCACAATTCTGACAGATTATACCATATTCCCTATCAATTATCCCTAAAGCCAACTTATCATTATCCAATACAAACTTAGCAGGCTGTCTTATACGTTCATCGAAATCCATATATATATTCTCCTAATAATAAACATGGTTAGTTAATCATCATCATTATCACAGCCATTATCACAATCATCATCGTCATCCTTTTTCAACGCACACCCATTTTCGCTTATTCTAAATGTGGCGAAGCTAACGGCACCTTCCTTTCTTAAAACGTTTCTAATAGCTCTTTGAGACTTAGTTAATTTACTTTTACCTGTCTTGATCTCAATAAAAATAACTTCATCGTCAGTAAATTGTATGCCATCTACTGGATTCCCAATAAATCTAAATCTATTAGGATCGTATGGCCAATCTTTTAAAAAAGGAGCTAAGTGCTCGCCTATTTTACCAACCCTGACCTCAGATGATTTCTTCTGCGACAACATTATTTGGTAATTTCTTTGAATTCTTTTTGTTTTATCTTTATATCTTTTTATAATAGAAAACGTTTTAAATGCCAATGCAGCCATCACAACTAAGAATACCGTTGCAAATATGAAGGCCATTGACCATGTAATTTCAATCATTTTTTATTCCTTTATTTAGATAACATTAATAAATCAATTTCCATTTTCAATATTTCTATTCTTAATTTTAATTCTGTTTGGCCAACAAATTTATCACAACTGGAATATTCTTTGAGTAAAAAACTACTATCATCTATTCTTCTTTTTAAATCATTAATTCTTTGAAGTATTGACTTTATTTTCTGTTTTTTGTCCATCACGCCGCTCCTTGATTTTAGCCATTATTTCTTGTTTTGATTCCAAATTAGATTTGCTTGAGTCTATCCAATTCCTATACAACATGTCAGAATGCCTAGCTCTGTTAAAACCATATTCATTAACTAAACAACTTTCCCAGTGCCGGCCGTGAAATTCTCTATATTCTTTTAACACATAGTATTGATGATTAAGAAAACAATGAGACACTCTATCATAAAGACCTATTATTTCCTTTGGATCATATTCTTTCAAAGCCATAATAGTAAAAACATGAAACATCTTTTGAAATATCTTTTGATGTTTTCTAGTTGAGGGTTGTTCATCCACCCATTCGCCTTTTTCTTTATAAACCACATCAAGTTTATCTAATTTTTTTATAAGCTTAGAATAAAACTTTTTTGAACATCTTATAATGTTATAAAAATTCTCATAGAAAAAATGCCATTCATCATCCGTATAAAGAATTTCATTATAAATTTCTTTTATAAGTTCCCAAGCACGAGGTTCATCATGATTAATACCTTCACCCTCATATTCCCATATCTCAACTTCTAACAATACATTATCCTTTTCTTTATTGAAAAAACTCCTCACCTTTTCCAACATTGTCTTAGCTCCTTATTTTGTAAAATCTTTATAAAAAGTATCTCCGTGTAACAAATAACCAAACACATGTTCTATTGGAATAATACCCACATTCGTAGGAACATGGCTAACTCGCCACCAACCAAAGCTTGCACTTGCTGTCATAAAAACAAACAAAGCTACTGTTATAATAATTTTTTTAATCATTTCCTTCCCTCCTAAATTCTTCATAATATTCTTTGATATTAAAATCACAATCTAAACACAGATCGCCGTAATACATTATAAAAATTCTAATGTTTTCGGTACCACAGTTCGGACACTCTATACAACCTTCTTCTGCCATAATTTACCTCGATAAATACAAAACTTCTTTTCTAAAATGTCGCTTTCTATAACATCTTGGATTTTGTACTATATCCGTCTGACAAAAAGAACAATGATAGCCTGGTGTAGACTGTCTAATATTGGACACCAAAGCACCTATATTAAGATTCTTCTTTAGATCTTTTTTCAATGTTAAATCCTCCTTAATAAAGTCCCGTTAAATCAAAATTTTTTACACGTTTTAAACGCCTGTTTGTATTTTCCAAACTAAGAGACAAACCCCATTCAATTTGAAAAAATTTTTCTTTATGACCATCACTTTCCGGTGTCAAATCATAAAGCTCGTTCAATAATTCTTTTAGTTTTTTCTTTCTGCTTTCTAACCAAAATTCATTATATATATGGGTTCTTATATCATAATTACAATTATGACACCCATCACCATAATACGATACAAAATAAAAGACATTCGAAGCACCGCATTTTGGACAAACCATTGTTTCTAATTTTAATTTATCCATAATTCACCTACTTACTTATATATTTATCTTCTTTTCTGAAACATCGTTTTTTTCTGTACAACTTAGGGTTTTCTATTATGTCACTTATTCCTTGATTATCAAGCCTACTATTTTTTCTTATGTTAATCTCTAAAGCAGCTATATTAAGATTCTTCTTTAGATCTTTTTTCAATTGATGTTTTCGCTTTTTTTTCTTCTTTTGCTTTATCATAATCTACTCTTTTCTGATAACTTCCTTCAAGTTCTTTTGTTAAAGCCTCTTTCATTTTTTTTAAATCACCGAGCTTCATATAAACCTCATCCAACTGACCATCATCTAACAATTCATTAACTGTATCATCAACCACATTGGAAGAATCAAATTTACCAGCTTGAATAAGTGACCTAGACTTGGCTTCTATATGATCAGCTAGCATAAGAGCAGCTGCCTCAACACATTGGGGTTTAGTACATCTGTATCTGTAAACATCCTCAATATCAGTATCAGCTTTATCAAAAAAATATTTAACGATTGATGTTCCGTGGTGCTGACTTATTATTTCTATAAACTTCCTAGGAAAATCAGGATTATTTACCAATATATTAACCCCATCAGAAACATGTCTAGAAATAATTTGATAACTTATATAAGGATCAAGTTTATTATGAGGATTTTCATCATCTATTTGATTTTCTGTAAAATATTTAGGATTATTAATTTTACCTATGTCATGATATTGTGCTATCACCTTCATAGAATTAACATCCAAATCTAATGCAATACTAATAGCCTCTATCATAGAAACCACCGCTTGTGAGTGTTTGAAAGTTCCTGGACAAGCATCTCGGAATTTTTGAAGTAAGGGATAAGTAGCATCTAATAAATGAGTTAAATCACTTTTTTTATCAGTAGTATCACTACTATTATTTTCGTCAGACATAATGGACTCCTATTTTAAAAATCTTAAACATTAAGATGCTCGTAATAATTTATCTAATATATCTCTATATTGCCGCTGTTTTCTAAGTTCTTCTTCTAATTTATTTTTAAGATATGAATCATTGGGTCTTTTTCGTAATTCATTTCTTATTTCTCTTTCTTTATCAACAGACTGGCTAGTTAATTGTTGATAAAATCTTATGTCTGCATTCTTTCTATCCTGTTGAATAGTTTTAAGCAAATCATTCGCAGCTAGACTTATATCTTCTTTAACTTCTTGTTTAACCTCTATAACTTTCTGTTCAATAGCAATAATTTCTGGTTTCATTGCAAAAGTATTCATAGAACCCCAAATAACACCACCAACAAGTAAAACCAAACCAAATCCTCCAGCAAGAAATTTAATCCAAGGATTAATCTTTTTAAATACTGGTGGACAATCACCATTCCCATTTTCTTTAGCCATTTTACCCCTCCTTTATCTGTTCTACTGCTTCGGGGTTAGTTAGTATTAAAGAACCTATTCCTATTTCTTTACATCCCAAATCATAAAGTTCCCACATGTCGGTAATATGCGTCATAGAACACCCTGCCACATTCAATCCCTCATGATTAAATTTCTTAATAAATTCCCAATTTTTTTGCTTAGCTGCTTTACCTGACCAACCACCTAAATATTTTCCTGGCACAGAATTCATTCTTATACCTACAACATTATCCAAATCATATTCATAGGGATCTTGATTACAATTAAGTTTTAAATATAATGGGTAATTAGATTTAGGTATTACTCTATTGTTAAAACTTTTAACATTAGGACATGAAAAATTTAACTCTATTCCAGCTGGGTTTAAATCTGATATCTCAAGGTGTTCAATCATATCTTCTATCTGCCAATCATAACCAGCAATAGAAACTATTATATTTGATATATTATACATAGAATTATCATAAAACGTATAATCTAATAACCAATTAAAAAACCCAATATTATGTAACCCAACCCTATTCCATACAGTATCATTGTATTTAAAAATAGCAAAAGGCATACCTAATTTCTTGTCCCAAGTTAAAGTTCTAGTAACTCTAGAAAAATTAGGAAAATTATATTTCTTATGCCAATCATATCCAAAACCATACCCCATAACTGATGCTGAATAAAAAAATTTCATAATTAATAATCCTTAAATTTTTTAACAACTTCTTTAGTATTAGGAATATAAATAACTTTGTACCCTATATAACCAATTAATAATAATATAAATAATTGTAATAAAACCATTTTATTTAGTTACTCCATTAAATAACTGCGTTATGTTACCCACACATTTTTCACACAACAACGCTGTACCACTCATTATAATACAACCACCATTTCCAACATATAACTTTAAATATTTATTATTTTTCGCCTCACATAAATCACAAGCCATTTCTTTACCTGCCACATGTTCTACTATATCAAATTTTACAATATTAAAACGTGGTCGGCCTTCAATATCTTCCAAATGCCTTGTATTTTCTATTTCTCCAGGCACGTAAAATTCTATAGGTGGTGTGTATTCAAATGTATATGTTTTTTCACTACACATTATTGCTCTCCTTTTACTAATTACTCTGTTAAATCTCCTCCACAAACAGCACATTTATATTTCTCACCAAACTCAACGTTTTCAATCCGTTGAATTACTCCACACTTCACACATTTAAAAGGTTTTCCTTTCTTTGTAGCATATTCCCTTTCGTCCGCCGGTTCCAGCCTTCCATTAGCTTTTTTCAAGATATCCATTACGATAACACCTCCTCTATAATAGGGTTTATTCCGGCATAAAATCAAAAAAGGCCGGTTCTTTAGATAAATATTCACTTATTCTTCCTTGTCCTTTTGCAAACACATCACAATCTTTGAAATATCTATATTTAGGTATGTCTCCATATCTTTTTAATCTTTCATTAATAATTTTGTTAGCAAAACCACCTTCAAACATCATTTTCCTAAACTGTGAGTCAGAGCAATTGTTTCTCAACCATCTTAAATAACCACTTCGCATCAATTCCCAAATAATTTCATCTTTTTTTTCTAAAAAATTATCTTGAACAACAATATAAATAACTCTCCATCCTTTATAAGTCTTTTTTAATGCTGTATTAATGAGTTTATAATCTTTTCTATGCATAGTACATACAACTACTCCAAAAGTATCTATTATAAAAAGATTGGCTACATTTTTTATTAATTCCATCGTTTTATATTCAACTTGTAAAGCAATTAATGTGGCATTTAAATTGGCTTCTAATACATTCATTTTTTAATCCCCTGTTAAATTATCTTCTGCCTCTTTATATTGATCAGACATATAAAAAGGAGCATCATCTATTTTTTGTTCTATGTTAAAAATTACTTTCTCTTTATCAAGACCTACATAAATATTAACATCTCTTATATCCTCAGAAAGTAATTTTTGAGCTAAAGGTGTAGATATTGTTTTTTCTATAGTTCTTTTTAAAGGTCTGGCACCATACTGCTCATCAATTCCCTTTTTATAAATAAACTCTTTAATTTTATCATCAAACTTCAATTCTACATCTTTATAATCAGTATCATTGTTTTTCAAATTATCATTTAGTTTATACAATTCAATATCTATAATCTTCATATAATCTTTCTTAACAAGAGATTTAAAATAAATAATATTATCGAGTCTATTAAGAAATTCTGGTTTAAATTTATTTTTAAGTGCTTTACTTATAACACTATCTCTTTTATCATCAGTAATTTTAGCCACATCACCAAAACCAATAGTTTTACCAATATCACCAACTTCTCTAACACCAACATTAGATGTTAAAACAACAACAGCATCTTTAAAAGAAACTGGATTTCCTTTACCATCCGTTAATCGGCCTTCCTCAAGTATTTGTAATAACAATTCATGTACTTTAGAACTTGCTTTTTCTACTTCATCAAAAACAACTATAGTAAAGGGATTAGTTATTAAAGCATTGGTTAAAATACCACCACTATCATGACCTATATAACCAGCTGGCGCTCCAATTAATTTAGCATATTCATGATCAGATGAATATTCTGAACAGTCTATCGTGATCATGTTATCTCTACCTTTAATTAATTCATCAGCTAATACTTTGGTTGCAAATGTTTTTCCAATACCGGTCTGACCAGCAAATAGAAATGACCCAATCGGTCTGTATGGATCTTTTAAGCCAACACTAGCTCTTTGAATTGCTTGTGTTAGATTATCTACAGCTTTGTCTTGTCCAATCAAAAACACCTTCATATTATCACCAAGTTTTAATAATTCTTTTTTAGGCACATCCTTAAATTTCTTCTGAGACTTTTTTTTCATATATTGGCTCATAGAACCAGCATCAGTAGATTTTATACCACAACCATTATGTCTATTATCAGTTTTCGGCTGTCTTTCTGATTGATCAGAAAGTTCCTGCGCTCTCTCATAAGTTAAAAAAGAATTACATGAACGGCATAATTGATAAAGCTCATTCATAAGAATAGGTGGAGCAACTCTTGCTGGCACACCTAAACTATCCAAATAACTAAATAATTCTTCAAAATCTATTATACATTTAGATACTACGTACGCATTAAAACTTGTTCTGTTATGAAAATATCTTTGTTTTAAAATAATATCTCCATCTTGTTCATTAAATTTTTTAACATTAATATATTTATTTATTCTTTTCCACCATTTCTGTGTAATAGTATTATCTAAATCTTCAACTGTTTTATTAACATCTTCTTTAGATTGTTTACTTTCTTTATCTTCATCTTCCTCGATAAATTTTTTATGTTCTTCTTCAAATGTCTCTTGGAGTTTACTTATATCTTCATAATAAGAAACCCCCCAATATTTATTCTCCGTTAGAAGTTTTTCACCCACTTTTAACTTACCGTCTTTAATTTTAATAACAAAATTTTTATTCAAAATTAAATTATCAGGATCGAGAAGTGTATTTATATCTATTATACATGCCATTAATTCTTCTCTAACTTTAAGTAAATCCGGCGGATCATCCATCTGTTGATTAATATGATGTAAAAGTTGATTTATATTAGCCACACAAGTAGCAATAATAAAATCCTCATAATAACTCTTAGTAATTTGACCTTTTTCTTTAGCCAAATATGCTAATTTATCTTCAATTTCATTTACAGGTATTTTTAAAATTAGAACTTCAAAACCAGCTTCTTCTAAATATTTTTTAAAAACAGAATAATCGCCGCTATCTTTTTTAGACATAATATATTCTCCTATATATTTTAACTGTTAACTAATTTTATTTTTTTTATATAAATCATTACCATACTGTATAACTGAAACGGCTTGGTCATGTGTTAATGTATTAACATCAGGGACACTTCCCAATACTTGCTGAGCAAGATCTTCATATTTATAACCCCTCATATCATATAAACTTTGAATGGCTATCTTCTGAACATCACTTATACTATCAACACTTGGTGTTTCTGTTGTTGTAGATACAGGCGCAGATACAGTAAGAGGTTCTTTCACCGACGGAAGCGGTGCTTTACCCATAATAGGAGCACCATTAAGAGGGGCACCATGTATAGGTTCTGGAATCTTAGGTATTGATTCATTATGTCTCAGCGGTTCAGGTGTTGATTGCACCATAGTAGTGGTTGGGGGAACCTGTTGTATATTCATTTCCTGAACTATTGGCGGCTTGCTCGTTGCAAGCACTGGTGGGGATGTGACAACTGGCGGTCCAGTTGGTTTAGATGGTGCTGGCGGTAATTCCTGTACCGGAAGCGCTGCCACTGGTTTCGGACCAGGCATTCCTGTATCAGTAGGAGTAGTAGTAATTTCATTATCATCATCTAGATATAAACCAACACCCCATCTTCTACAAGCATTTACAAGTGCTTTAGAATATGCTGATTTAAAAGAACTTCCAGGTTCTCCACCAGCATCTTTATGCCCACCAAAACCCTCATGCCAAAACCATGTTTTGGATTCAGGATCTAATACTAATACTTTAACTCTAACAATAACAGTACCATCTGCAAAAGCATCCTGAAATCTAACTTCTGTACACCAATTACCTTGAAATAGCCTATTCATTCTATCAGTTACATCATTGGCAGCGACATACGGATACCTTCCACCTCTTCCTGGTCTCGTAGCCACATTAAATTTGTCATAAAAACCGTTAAAAATTATCTCATCCATAATAAAAATCTCCTTTTCCTTCGTTCTTAATACTTAATATAAGCATTATTTTTCATTTGTCAAGTTATTTTATTAAAAAATTAATGATAGTGTGCTATTACGCCAAAGGTACCCGCTGGCTGGTTACTACGGGCAGAGGTTTACAGTCCCAACCTAAGCAACCCCAAATACCTTGCATCCAGCCGTGAGCTCAGACGGTATTCGGAGCTGCATCTATAGAGGTTTTACCTCTTTAACGGTTCCACTCTTTAAAAGATGGCTGCTTCTAAGCCAACTTCCTGCCATTAATTTTTTATTAATTTTTAATATCAAATGTCATTAGGATATCCGCTAGCTTCTGTCACATTCATTCGCTCTTCTCTACAAACACCAGAATGACATATACATTTATATTTTATACATACTAATATTTTTTTTGGAAACACCCCTGGTCCATATTTAGATATATCAACGCTAATTAAATTACCGTTTTCTTTACATTCTAGAAACTGTTCCCTAAATGATTTATAATCTTTCATATTATTTTCTCGCTATATCTATAGCTTCTTTCAATTCTCTAACATGTTTATAACATCTACCCATAAATACCGCAGCCTCTTGATAATCGAGGTGCTTACATTCACCTAATCTACATACTTTGTTATATACATGCATATCAATTTCTTCTAAAAATTCATCCACTAAAAAATCATCATTTTCACCTGTTACATAACTCATATAATCATCTTTCCAATGAGAAACCATTCTTTCAATCTCCTCCAATTCTTTCACAACATTATCTTCCATTTTTTTCTCCTCTTTTCTTTTTTTGAGTCCCTGGCGGGAATTGAACCCGCGACACAGTGTTTTAGAGGCACCTGTTCTACCACTGAACTACAGGGACCTTAATATAATATAATCATTATTTTTAATTTGTCAATGGTTTAACACTATATTTATTCCAAATTTCTAAATCCAAATCAGCAGGTGCTTTACCTAACTTATCCGCATAGTTAAGAAATATAGTTTCCAATTCCAAATATTTTTTCCCTGTAGGTGTAGATTTAGGTGCATCATACCCAAGTTTTCTTAAAAATTTTAATATATGTGTATCAAGTCCAGCGTATCTAGCATTTTCTCTCGAATGTAATATAAAACACCGTGATGTTTTCATTCCTATATCATATATTTTTTCAAGATCAATGGCTGAACAATTTTTTAAATCTAAATTACTATGAGTTAACTCCCACATAGTTCTTGCTTTAGAAGTGTAGCAACCAATACCACAAGATTTTAGAATTTTTGGTAAACTTTCTTTGGGTAATCCTCTTATAACAGTAAATGGTAAATAAATATCATTAACTCCTATAAGATTTAAAAATTTATCACAACATTTTGCGGCTGTGCGGCCGTTTTTACCAGCCGCACAAACCCAAAATAAAATATATTCTTGTAATTCTTTTTCATTTAAATCATAATTCGTAATAAACTCTGGATTAATCATAATAACCTCAAACCACTTACCACTTTTTGTTCCTCTTTATCTAGAAAAGTGGCTATAGCAGTTAATTCATTGTTTCTATCTGGCTCTCTAAATGGAACCCACCAAGCACCCATAAGATCAAAAATCTCTCCCCAAGATTTTAAATCTTTTTCATCTTCAACTGCTAAATAAATTAATGTGCCGTTGTTCCAAAATGACAAACGGTCACGAAGTAGATATTCTGCTACCGCATGACCGCCTTGTATTGCTTGTTGAGACTTAGACAGATCCTTACGTATTAGCACATATAACTTCTCCATGCTTAGCCATAATCTCCTCAATATATTTTTCATTGGGGAGATTGTCAAGGGCTGGCTTTTCAATTTCCCATCTAAGACGCCCTCTAAGCTGGCAATATGCAATGTGCTTATGTCTGAATTCATACTTCCTTTTCCAAATCTGCGCTTCTATCTGCCAAAGTGTGTAGTTTTCACGTTTATTTAATTTTCTTCTTGGCTTCCAGTATTTAATTTCTTTTGCCAATTTTTTTAATTCACTTTTTAGTTTCGGATACCTCGTTATTTTAGTCATTTTTTAGTCCTCCCATATTTATGAATATAATTTGTTCTAGTTTAATTTCGTCAATTCATAGGAGGAACTATGGAGGTCCGCGAACCTACGGTGGTACTTTTATCTATTTAAACATAATATACTCCTTAATTATTTATAATCAGTACCTCGTTTTCCTTCATCACCGCCAATACGATATTTATTTTTAGAACCGTGTTTCCTAGCGTCATCTTCAACAATAGGTGTGTCATCTTCTGGCGGTAAAATACTTTCTACATCTGGCAACCCAACATCAGCAAATGGATCTTGTTTTACCCTCATACCTGGCCTGCCAGCATCTTTCTCTGGATTCTTTTGGTTATCACTTATCTCATAACCCTCTTCAACAGGTTCTGGACGTAAATCATCGTCAGCCGTTTGAGATGCATCTTTTCCAGGTCGTGTGTAATCTTCAGATTTTACTTTAGTCTCTGACATGTCATAATTAAGTTTCTTTTTTTCTGACGCAAAACCTTTACGGGCTGCTTTATTATCAGTGGGACCTAATGTAATCATATTCACCTCTCTCTTCATCCATTGCTTTTTCTTTTTGACTTTCTTCCAATTTCTTTTGTTATGTGATCTCGATTTGGGATAATCATCCCAAGCATCTGGTAAATTAGATGGATATCTTTTTCCTCTGCTATATTTTCTATGGTCAAGATCTCCATATAACTTACGCTCTTGTAGACAATTAGCTGTTCTATAAAAATTCTTAAATTTCCATGTATGTTTTCCAGTTCCAGGTACTGGATCAATTCTGAAAACCGCTCTTTCCACAGAAATAACAAATTGTTTCCATGAATCAGGTATTCTATAAGGCATAACAAGACCTCCTAAGATTATTTAAAACCTTAGAAGATATCTTGTGTATATATTAAACCACCTTTTGGTCCTTTTTTAGGAGGACAGGGTGTTTTATTAAATAACATATTTACCCCCTTAAAGATTGTAAAAATTCTAATTGTCTTCTATGCTCTGTAATATTGTTATTAAATTTGTCATTAAGATGAATGATTATTTCGATTAATTCTTCCTTACTATAATCTTCTAATAGTCTACCTTTATAACAAATATATTTTGAATCTATTACAGAATCCATATTAAATCTCCTTGCGGAGCATGCCGGATTTGAACCGACGGCCTTGTGCTCGACAGGCACCTGCACTACCAGACTGTGCTAATGCTCCATATTAAATAATTAATAAAAACGAACCTACTAATACTACAGCAGCTCCAATAAAATTAACTAAATCCAGTACTTCTTTAAAATATAATATACTTCCACCAAAACCACACAAAAACAATGCTGCGGCTCCAACAAACCATGCTTGAAAAAATGATGGTGCTATTTCATATGATTTTAAAAACATCCAAGAACATATTAAAATTGATATAAGTATATAAACTAAATACGAATTCCAATTAAGTCCTTTTACTCTACCATAAGCTAAAGCAATAAAAACACCTATTGAACCTGTTAATTGTAAAATCCACCACAAATGTCCTTTTAAAAATTCTAACATTTCCTTTTCCTTATATTTTAGGTTTACCACATTCACTACATACTTCTATATTTGGATCAGTCTTTTTCTTACCATTTCTTTCAATATATGATTGTGCAACTTTACCGCCAAATAAAGCGGCGAACCAAGCAGCATCACCCATAGAAAATGACTGAAATTCTTGTGTCATAAAAGATAAACATGACCATGTTGTTATTATAACAATAACTGAAAACGCCCATACAATTCTAGTTACTGACGTTTTACCAGACGTATCTTTAAATGTTGAATCCATAATTCTATCCTTTTCCTTTTTTATTTGGTGGAGACGCTGGGAATCGAACCCAGGTCCAGAATGTTTTGCTTCGAAACGTTGACAGCGATAATAACGCCAGAAAGAAGGTGAATCATACAAACAAAAAACGTTTAACAGATTCTGTTGCTAAGCTCTGCTGGGCTTCATGGCTTTTAAGCGGCTAACGCCGTTAAAGGCTCAGAATGGCGTACTGGACATGAGTTCAACATATCCGCCATATAAGTTATCATAGATTTACCATCTATATTTTTTCACAATTTTAACGTAGTTTGTGAGTTCTACGCGCTGAGGTTTCGACCAAATCCACCCTGTCGAAGCCAATATCGTCCCCACATAATATACTTATCATTCTATATATAAACAAGTTAGTTTATTCCATCCAAGTTACAATATAACCTTTATTATTTAAATCAAACATTCTACTTATTTGATATGTCAAACCATATTCATCTAAAATATTCATAACTAACCCGCGCATTTCAACACTGTTACCAGTTATTATTTCAACTTCTTCGCCAGAAGCCCAATTGGATTCTACAAAACGAATTGTTTCATTCCTTACATATTCATGTCTTATTCTATGTAAATCTAGTTTTTTCATGTGGAGATGAGAGGATTTGAACCTCCGACTTGATGCTTGCAAAGCACCTGCTCTCCCCCTGAGCTACATCCCCATTATTTAATCTGTATCCCATCTAAATCACATCTAAATCCAATATCTAATAATCCTTTGTTTAATGATCTTTTTAACAGTTTAGACTGTCTAAGTTTTTCAACATTATCTATCTTTTTCTGTTCAATCATACCTTTGCCAAAAAATATACCTTCAGGATCGTTTCTATAATCCCATATTTTTCCAAAACTTTCGGCTTTATGTGTTTCTTCATTTATATTTATTTCAAGTGCCAATCCAAGTGGATGAAAAAATTTACGATTAACTTCTTGTAGTAAACCTAACTCCCTAAATTCATCAAAATCCATGTACTTGATTTCTTTTGTCATTTTATTATCTCCTTATTTTCCTTGAGCGAACGCCGAGAATCGAACTCGGAACCTCAAGACTGGCGGTCTTGCACTCTACCAATTGAGTTACGCCCGCATTGGAGCGACCGGAGGGAATCGAACCCTCAGCCAAAAGATTGGAAATCTTCCACTCTGCCTAATTGAGTTACGATCGCATTTATGCCCCTTTCGGGGCGTTCTTATTTAAACAGTGGTTTGTTTATTATCTGCACGTCTTGCAACAACACTATCTCTAACAGCGGTAGCTCGTTCACGACACTTAACAGTATAACTATCGGTAGTTTCTACTAAAATTCTACCATCAACATACTGATCAAACATCCGATAATTTTTTCTGTAATACTTACCGTCAAGAAGTGCTACAAATCTATAATTATTTGCATGTTTAGCAATATACGCATTCGCACCATCAAGGAAATTCAAAACATCACGACCTTGATTATCCTGAGAACCACCATTATCCTCAGTAAATTTTGAGAATAACCAATCATTAGCTCTTCTACCATCTAAAGCTTTAGTCGCACGATCAGTAGCACCAAGACTACCATATACTAAATCACCATCCAGAATTCTTACTGCTCCTGGTCCAGAACTAGGAAGTTTTTCAACGTTAAGTCCGTTCTTATTAAGTGTAGCAAACTGAATCTTTTCAGCAACACTCTGTCGAACAGCACTTTTAGCATACTCAGCCGCAGTAACACGACTTGAAGCTATCTCACCAACAACCTCACCAAATCTAAAACCATACTTAATACAGCGTTTAATAATTTTTTCCTCTAACCAACGAGGAAGTTCCTCTCCATCTTCGATAAACAGAAGAGCAGCAAATTGTGTTTCCTCTGCATTATCAAGGTCTTTTTTGTCTAACTCTCTTCTAATAGTTCTCTCTGTACTCATAATAATCTCCTTTTCCTTTATGGGTGTTTTAACACCGACTTTAAAAAATTTATTTATGGCTTTTACCATATATGTATAATAATCATTAATTTCCATTTGTCAAGTTTTTAAAATATTGTTTTATTCTTTTTTATCAAATGATACTGAAGTTAAATTACCAGAATTTATTAAACCAACTTCCATTGCCGCAGCTTTACACATTATGTAAGTATATACTCTCCCTCTATCCAACACACCGTGTGGTTTATATAAAGAATATCGTACCTGCATCTCCACTGCGCCTGCAGTTAAATTAATATTGTACATAATTGAAAGTGCTTTTGCCATTTCTTCATAAAAATCAAATAAAGGCTTTGTTCCCTCCCCTTTAACTGGTACATATTCTGAATACCATTCATCTAAAGAACCAAATCTGTTTAAAAGTCCTTTACAAACTATTTTCCTCATTTCCATTGTCCATATTTTATTCATTTTAAATCCTTCCTTAAATCAACCTTTCAACCTTAGGTTTCATTAAATTACTCTTAATAATATCAATATACTGTTCATCTATCTCAATCCCGATACATTTTCTTTTCTTATCACGAGCAACAACTAAAGTTGTGCCACCGCCAACAAAAGGATCTACGACCAATTCTCCTGGCTTAGAAAATTTGTCCATTAAATAAGCAAAAGCACTTTCACCTTGACCCCATTCATGAAATTCTTTATCTCTATAATCTTTTGTAAAAGAATCAACAGTATATTCTACATCAACATCAATCTTTCCTGGTTCACCTTTTCTGAAAACAAGAATTGGTTTCCATGTGCAGATTACATTGCGCGGGTGAACAGATTGTGTTGGTCCGCTATGAAATAACGCTATTGTCCAACAATAAGATAGGTGTTTTGATAACATTTCCATTACCTTATCAAGATACATTTGACCTGAATATACAACCAAAAATCTATCTGGTTCTAACACTCTTGCAGCTACCTCACCTAATTGATCCCACAGGTATAAAAATTCTCCTGGATAAGGTGGGTCTGTTATGATTGAAGGTACACTGTCGTCTTCAAGATTCTCATTACACCATGTATAAAAATCTGCATTTATTATTTGTATGTCTTTGTCTGGTTTATAAGTTTTAGCAGTTTCTTCAAACTTTTCTTTTCGCGCGAGAATTTTTTCTTCACGCTTTATATCCTTATGAACCGCACCAACAGTTAGTTTTCCGGATCTAAGTTTAGCTAAAGTTTCCTCATCAGGATTTCGGGCTAAAATTTGCTTCACATTAAATATATAACCATGTGAAACACCTACATCTTTAGCAATTTCTTCCCTTGTATCAGTCTTAAGTTTTTTCACATCCGCTATGTGTTCCAATCCATCTATCATTGGTTGCATCTCATCATTTATGGTTTTGGCTTTTTCCGCATACAGATGTTCTACCGCAATAGCCATTTCAGCTTTTATAAAATCCGAAACATTCCTACGACCTGCTTGATTTTGAAATATCCAGATCTTTACATCAGCTTCGTTAATTAACTCAACTTCGCTTACTTTAAATTCTAAATTATGTTTCTTGGCTAATTTATATCTGTGATGTCCATCAATAATAATTCCATTCCAAACACATATTGGATCTCTAATACCATTAGTCAGAACATTTTGTTCTAATTCATAAAATTCATCATCGGATAATTTTGGTAATAGTTTTTGAAATTCTTTGTTGATTTTCAGTTCCACATATTTCTCCTTTAGGTGACTCGCGGCAACTGGCGCCTCAGCTGCCGCTTGCCGAGAATGTATCGTGTTGCGTACACCTGTACTCCCTACATGTAAAGATGTAGGAGCCACCATCTATAAATTATAAGCATTAATTGTCATTTGTCAAATTTTAATCTGAACATATTTTTAATAATTCAAACCCAGTCAATTCTCCTTTGCTTTATTTAATATTTTTCTTGCCCAATAAAAATCTAATCTTCTTCTACGTTTTCCTTCTTTATTATTACCTTTGAACGGTGCAAAAATTACATCTTTTGTATCCTCTCTAAGATTATTTAGGTATAAATTTGCTTTTTCAATCAAATCTGTTCTATCAAAATCTCCTCTAACATTAAGGATTGTTATTGCGCGCGAACTAACTTTTATTTTATCTGTATTATAATTCAATTCTTCAGGCAAACAAAATTTAATCTTTTCATTAGGATTTACACCATCTACACCACGAAGTCCTATATTTCCATTAGGATCATTGAATATTATATTTAACAACTCTGTATTTGAAGTGTATTGCCTTAAAATGGCTTCTAAATCATAATTATCAAACAAAAATTTATCGTTCTTATATATGTCATACCCAGGATATTTAAATGGACAGCTTTTTACAAAACATGCTACGCATACTGGACAATCTGTATCGTAAAACGGGTTATCTTCAAGTACAGTTACAGTAAGTAATCTTTCTTTAAAGAAAATATCCTCTGTTAAAAAATATGTTTCCGGTATTATGAAAACAGCATCATCGTATTTTTCCAAAACTCTTGCGATAGCTATCTGATATAAATCAGCAAAACTATTATCTTTAAAATACTTCAAGCAGGACGATTCCTTCCTGCTTGCTGAGACCCGCGCGTAATAAGGCGGATTAGTAACTACAATAGTGTCCTCATAATAAGGTATATCTAAAAGACTATCATTAACTTCCCAATCTAAATTTGGATCTATGTCTAATCCTTTAACTTTTTCTAAACCAAGGTTGAACATAACATTAATAAGATCACCTTGTCCCGCAAAAGGATCAAGCCCATTTTTATGTTGAGTTGCCTTTATAAAATCTGACACTTGTGGCTTTAACCACACATCTAATTTTGTATTAAATTGTCCTAAATCTGTTTTTTTCATCTTTATAAAATAACCATTAAATTCTATTTGTCAACCCCTGTGACGCCGACAGGATTCGAACCTGCGCATCTCTGGTCGAAAGCCAGATGTGTTAACCACTTCACCACGGCGCCTCTCTTATATCTATAATATAACCATTAATTTTGATTTGTCAAGGCTCTTTTAAAAATTTATTTCTTCCTTATTAAAGTATTATCTTATCCCCTTGTAATTTCTCTCTTTCCTTAGCAACTTCTATGTTTTTAGCCATAAATCTAGCTGCTCCTTTTAAACCAATTTCTTTTTTAAATCTAAAACCATAAGACATCATACCATTTCTAAGATCTACATCATAATAATCCCCATCCTCATGAATATATCCAAGTTTACTTTCATATTTTTCATACCAAACATAATAACCGCCTTTATATTTAGCACGATCTTTAGCAGGACCAATTATGAAAAGCCTTCGTGTATACATAGTACCATCTGTAAGTTCGCCTGTTTTATCTAATTCAAAATCTTCTTGTGCATACTCACATAATTTCCAACTTGGAATTATTTCTATTTTGTAGCCCTCATATTCTGTTTTTATATATTCCTTATCCATATTTTCTCCTTTTCTGGCAGGGGTGGATGGGATCGAACCACCGACGCCAGGGACCAAAACCCTGTGTTCTACCTCTGAACTACACCCCTATTCATCAATAACTTCAAATGTTTGTATCGTTATAGGATAAAACTTCCTACAATTTTTATTATTTTCTGGATCATAATCACACTCGTAACAATTTCCTTCACCCTCAAGCTGTATAGAATCTCCTGGCCTTTGTTTCTGTCCTTTTTTATTATGAAGGCAGATTTTTATTTGGAACACCCCCTTAGCTTGGCTGGCACGGTAGGGATCGAACCTACGACATGACGGTTAACAGCCGACTGTTCTGCCTCTGAACTACGTGCCAGTTAGATAATCACGACCTTCTTTTAATGCATCTAAAAAACCATCTATTTGTTCATCACCACAGAATATAAAACACTCTTCAATTTCAGTATATCCTAAAAATAGAATTTTAAACATCATTTTGATTTTATACCACAATGTTTTAAAAAAATTATCTGATCTCCAATGAGCTGACCAACGAAGTTTCTTATACATATTAAGAAAAATCATATCACAATCTTTATCTTTTTCTAATTCTAATGTTAAATCACAATCTGGTTCTCCACAAGAACAAGACGCTCTATAATAAACCGAATCTTCAAACTCATGTATTTTCATTATTCTATTTGATGTCATATTAATCTCCTTGTAGGAGGAGAGAGATTCGAACTCTCACGGGTTACCCCATGCGGGCCTAAACCGCACGCGCCTGCCAAATTACGCCACCCTCCCTTGGTGGGAAGGGCTGGAATTGAACCAGCGCAAACCTAGGGCTTCAACCTAGTGCTCTACCTGCCTGAGCTACCTCCCCCACATTTCACCTAAGTAGGTGAATAAAAGTGAGGAGACATAGTCGTCTCATACCTCTTATAATTATTTTATTTGTTTTCATCTGGTCTATTATGTTCCTTCATTTCTTCAATTGTATAAATACCATTAGCCCACAAAAATCCTTGGACAAAACCTAACCATCTATTTGCTTTCCTTCTCCTACCTTCCTTAACAAAAAAAAGGTATTCGCCAAAGCATCCACAATATATGTTTATAGGTTTCTCCATAATTACAAGGTTCAGTAATTTGGAAAGGTAAGACTCTTTCCTTATATATTTCGCATATTTCAGAAAACTTTTCGTCTTTCATAATTCCTCCTTTAAGCGGGGGCGGGATTTGAACCCGCGTGCTCTTTTAGGAGCTTCCTGCTTATGAGGCAGGCGAGATTGGCCAGACTTCTCTACGGGGCATTAATTTGCGGAAAGGGGTGGATTCGAACCACCGGAAGTATTATCTTCGCTCCCTTAGCAGGGGAGTGCTTTAAGCCGCTCAGCCACCTTTCCCTCTATTTAAGATTCCACTTTTCTTTCCACATCTTTTCAAACAACACTCTTGCTTTGGCTTGTTGAACAAACGATAAATTTTCAAACCAAACACACTCTGTCCCACCACATTCAGGACAGTTATCTGGAGCCCAACTTCCGCCATTCACAAAGAAGCTGTCTGCTATTAAACATTTTTTACATAAAAGTAATTTATCTGGCATAATATCCTCTTACTTTTTCCTTACCATTTCATCCCAATTTTTAGAGAAAGCTTTCTGATTCTTTCTCTTCCAGGCTATAAAGCCTCCTTGATCTTTCCAAGTCCTGTAAGTCATTAAAATTAAAAATATACTTATAATTCCAAAAAACACATTTTGCATTCTAACCATAGAATAAAATAATACTATACATGCTAGGACTATTAATATATCACTAAACATTACCATTAATTGTACTAAATACTTCATTTTGTCCTCCTATATTTTCCGTTATCGTTAATATAAACCAATTGTGCCCAAGGCTGGATTTGAACCAACGGCTTCCTCCTTGTAAAAGAGGCACTCTCCCCCTGAGTTACTCGGGCTATGTTATATTATATTTTTGCTTATAGTTTCTTATGTATTCCCGTTCATATCCCATGATATCAAAATGACCATCTATAATTTCTTCCTTCTCATACCATGGCGGCTGCCATAAAGTGTGTCCTTTTTTTAATTCCTTTTTTATAAAAGATACCAATTCTTTTTTCGTTTTAAATTCAGCATAACTAACTGTCCATCCCATTACCGGCTTACCATCAATAAAAGCATTATGTCCTTTCCAGTTGCCTGTATATATCTTTGTGTTGTACCATTTTATTTGAACACAATATTTTTCAGTTTTAATATTTCTCATCATACTGATTCCTTGTAGTCGCGGATGGATTTGAACCAACAACCAAAGCCTCATCAGGACTCTGCTCTACCATTGAGCTACGCGACTATACTTGAGCCCCCAGTAGGAATCGAACCCACGACATGCTGCTTACAAGGCAGCTGCTCTGGCCTGCTGAGCTATGGAGGCATGGCGGAAGAGGTAGGATTCGAACCCACGGGGCTTTTGACACCCTCTAGTTTTCAAAACTAGCGCCTTAAACCAGACTCGGCCACTCTTCCTTTTAATCTAAACATTTACACATCATACTTTTTAAAATCTCATAACCCGTGTAAGGTGCGTCACTATCACAATCGGAGGAAGGATCGTGCCCTTCTCTATCGCCACTGATAACATGAATCTCACGTGTCTCTTTGTTTATCATTAAATTTACGTTTACCCAACCATCTGGATACGATTCGCTATTTCCCATTTCTCTCTCCTAACAAATACCACTTATTTTATATTTTTCGATAATTTCAGCTATTTCTTCCAAGACTTCTCTCTTAACAGCCTTGTTCCTAAGATTTAATTCTTCAGAACTAAGGAACTCTGTTATGAGATTATTCTTTTCATAAACAGCATATTTGTGATGGATGCTATTTAATCCTAAGTATTTTACATAATATCTTTTCTTCACATATTCTCCTTTCATTTTATTTAGTAGGTAGATAGTAGCAGCATTACTTATTTTCTATAATTTACTACTATTTTTTCAATCGTTTTACCATCATCATTTAATAAATATGCAATTGTATCAAATGTAACTGTATATTCCTCGCCGTCTTTCATCCTACAAACCAATCTTTTAACCCAATATTGATCCCAGTCTAAACAATCCGAACAAGCATTCCAATTTTCCCCTTCAGATTCTACATGAAAACAATTACATTTTAAAAGATCAAAGAAAACTGAATCACTAAGAGGAAGATCGTTTATATTTTTCCTCGTGTAATCCTTAGAAACACTAACTTTATCTATTTTATCTATAATCCAAAAATTTTGATCGTCTATATATCTCTCTATCTTTAATATCATGTCTGTCTCCTTCCTACTGTCTACTATCTATCTACTATTGTTTATACTGGCCATACATAAGGAAGCGTTTCTTCCTCCGGCCAACCAATTTTAATATACCAATTCCAGCCTTTCTCTTTATCTTTTTTTAATAAATTACTTCTATGTGAAGCGTGAAATTCTTTATTACCTAACCATGGTGGATAACCAGTATCAGGTAATGATTTTCTAATGTGTCTTAGCTTCACAGCAGTTTTCCCATACCATTTACCTTTTAATTGTAATGTTTTTTGACAAAATAATAAATATTCTGTCAATGATTTTTCATATCCGCGCCACATTTTATGCGCGGGATGATTTTTCCACCCACCATTTAATAATGTCATGCCTTCTCTATAATACTGATTACCTAAATGTTTAGGATGAAGACATTTTGCGCTTTCAAAAAAATCTGAATATGGTAAAAAAGTTTGCATACCTTACAACATAATCATTAAAATCTATTTGTCAAGTATCAAAAGTTCTTTATAATGCTTTAATCTTTATGTTTACTCATTTTCCGAATCCACCAACCAATGCCACAATGCTTTCCAATATGAGTCTTCATATGTAAATATCCAACCATTAAATCCAACAAAATTTGTTATGAAAGACCAAAATCCCCACACACAATTACACTCTTTGTTCTTACACAGAAACATTGGCAGGCCAAAGTATATTATTTTATATGATTCTTCTTGTTTGCATAAAGGACACTTCATTTTATAACCCATACCACCTCATATATTTAGATCGATAACGTTTGTTTGCAATATAAAACCATAAAGGAAATGCTTGATTTGCTGCATAAATATCATTTGCAAATACTTTTAATATTCTTTTTGACCAATTTACTTTCATTTTATTTCTCACTATCAAATATTGGAGGAAAAAGTTTATTTATTTTACGAGCCGATTTAAAATCCGGCATAATAAAAATTTCTCTCCCGTCTTTTAAAATTATATTACCAGGCTGACGACCGTGCCCACAACAACAAGCTATAGTTTCAATACCTGCTTCATTAAGAGTTTTAATTATTGGAGCTATACATTTATCAATATTCCTTGATCTGCCATTTATATTTATTATTTCAGGAGGCTCACCACAAACTGAACAATAATGTAAATGATCAACTATACAATCAGTTCCAAAATATACCCATCTGTTTTGGTTTTCATCAAACTCTATTTCATGTCCTCTGTTAAAAGAGCGTGCGGTCATTATATAAATTCCTTTAAACATTTTTTTGCTAATTCAAAATCATCAATAACTTTTGGATAATTTTCACTCTCTACTCCCCCACCTCTCACTAAATAAGAAGGATGGAATGTTGGAACTATTATAATACTATCAGTATAGTACAATACTTTCCCTCGTAATTTTCCTATTGGCAAATTCGAATCTACTAAATTTTGAGACGCATCTGCGCCAAGGGTTATAATAACATATGGTTTTATTAAACGGATTTGTTCATCCAAGAAAGGACGGCAGGAATCTATCCATTTTTTAGATAGAGATTTCCCTGCCGCAACAAAACATTTGACTAAATTGGATATATATACATCGTTGTAGGTTAGATTTACTTCATTTAATATAATATCTAAAAGTTTTCCAGCCCTACCAACAAAAGGTACCCCAGCCAAATTTTCATCGTGAGCAGGAACCATCCCACATATCATTATCTTAGCTATTGGATTTCCTTTATCAAATACCGGATTTATTCTTCCTTTATATAATTCACAAGCAGTACATTCTGCTGCTACATGCCTTACCTTTTCAAGCATAACTATTTCCTTTTAAATCTTATAAAACTCATTGATTATCACCTTATCCTTTTATCCGATATTTAAAGCTGAAAAACAATGAGTTAGTTATTCTTCTGTATCAAACAATTCTAATCCTGGATTATCAATTGATTTTTCAACCAATTCTTTGGTGGATTTAAAAATATCAGAACTATAAATCTTTTTTTCTTCAGTAGAAAGTTCGATATATTTTGGATACCACTCCTCCATGCTTGCTTTAGCTTTCTTTCCTGGTTTACACCCAAGCTGTTTAGATTTTCTATTAATACAAGCAGCAATTTTTTTCTTCGTTGCTGTTGAAAAATTTGATCTACCTAAATAAGCTTTAGCTGTGGCAACATGTTGGCAATCCGGGACTGGGAATGATCTGTTTGGACCACAAAAAGTAGACGCTTTTAATTTTTTTCTATCTTTCGTAGTAAGTTTCTTGCTTGTTTCAATAGCTTCTTTAGCTCGTTCAATTAAATCGTCTAATGTATTTTTATCACATTCACAACCCATAATACTTATTCCTCCTTATTTATTTAGTACTTCTACTTAAACCCCGACCACGCCCTCTATTAGAACCACCACGGCCTTGGCCACTTCTTTTTCCACCGCCGCCGCCAATTCTTTTTGGTGTGGGTACTCCCTGATTATCTTTTTTTGGACCTTTACCATCTGGTCCAGTTCCGTCTTTTCTTGGCATTAGATCACCACCTTTTTATTTATCAAATAGTTTATAAA
>Ga0315545_1001124_pt1 | contig 26886 bp, 26 predicted proteins | sample SalMarSW160210MG_FD_203096 | JGI IMG/M metagenome (GOLD analysis project Ga0315545, IMG submission 203096) | Salt marsh sediment microbial communities from the Plum Island Ecosystem LTER, Massachusetts, United States - Salt Marsh Sediment SW1602-10 ...
TTTCCGGCTTCGAGGGGGTGATTCCTAGGATGGAGCGCCTCTACCGTGACACCGAGTCGGAAAACTCGCGGGCGGATATCGAACGCTACATGGTCTCCACGCCCTGCCCCGTCTGTCAGGGCAAGCGGCTGAAGCTGGAATCGCTGGCGGTGACCATCGGCGGCCGGAATATCATGGACATCGGCGAGATGTCGGTGGTGCACGAGCTGGAGTGGATAGGCGAGATTGGCGGCAAGGTGCTCAGCGAGCGGGAAAAGATTATCGCCCGGGAGATTCTGAAGGAGATTCAGTCGAGGCTCGGCTTCCTGAAAGATGTGGGTTTGGAATACCTGACCGTTGACCGCGCCTCGGCTACGTTGAGCGGTGGTGAGGCGCAGCGGATACGGCTGGCCACGCAGATCGGCAGCGGGCTCATGGGCGTGCTCTACATCTGCGATGAGCCCACCGTGGGGCTGCATCCGGCGGATGACGCCCGCCTGATAAATACGCTGAAACGATTGCGAGACCTGGGCAATACGATTCTGGTGGTGGAGCACGATGAAGCCATGCTGCGTGCCGCCGACCACATCATTGATATGGGGCCGGGGGCGGGGGAGCACGGCGGTCATATTGTGACCACGGGCACACTGGCCGATATTATGGCCAGCCAAGAATCGGTCACCGGCCAGTACCTCAGCGGCACCAGGCAGATTCCGCTGCCCGGCCAGCGGCGCCCCGGCAACGGTGGTGAAATTATAGTAAGGGGGGCCAGACAGAACAACCTGAAGGATATAGATGTTCATATCCCGCTGGGCAAATTTGTCTGCATTACCGGCGTCTCCGGCAGCGGCAAAAGCACCCTTATCGACGAGATTCTGTACCGGAAGCTGGCCCAGGTTTTCTACCGGTCGAGGGAGAGGGCCGGCGACTGTGATGAAATCATCGGTATGGAGAATATCGATAAGGTGGTCAACATAGACCAGTCGCCGATTGGGCGCACGCCGCGGAGCAATCCGGCCACCTATACCGGCACCTTTACCCCGATTCGCGAGTTTTTTGCCACCGTGCCCGAGGCCCGGATGAGAGGTTATGCGCCCGGTCGCTTCTCCTTCAATGTGAAGGGGGGACGCTGCGAGGCCTGCCGCGGGGATGGGTTTATTCAGATTGAGATGCAGTTCCTGCCCGATGTCACCGTCCCCTGTGAGGTGTGCAAGGGACAGCGCTACAACCGGGAGGCGCTGGAGATACGGTTCAAGGACAAGAACATCGCCGAGGTCCTCGATATGACGGTGGAGCAGGCGCTGGCTTTCTTCACCCATTTCCCCAAGGTGAGAAACAAACTCCAGACATTGCGGGACGTCGGGCTTGGTTATATCCATCTCGGTCAGCCGGCGCCGACGCTTTCCGGCGGTGAGGCGCAGCGGGTGAAGCTGGCCACCGAGCTATCACGGCGGGCCACCGGAAGAACGCTCTATATCCTCGATGAGCCGACCACTGGCCTCTCTTTTGAAGATGTCGCTGCTCTGTTGAGCGTGCTGCAGCGGCTCGTCGAGGCGGGCAATACGGTGGTGGTCATCGAGCACCATCTGGATGTAATCAAGAACGCTGATCATATCATAGACCTTGGCCCCGGCGCCGGGGACCTGGGTGGATACGTGGTCGCCACCGGAACTCCGGAGGAGATAACACAGGTAAAGGGCTCGGCCACCGGGCAGTATCTGGGCAGAGTGCTTCGCCAGGGTGTCGCGCCGGCCCTGACCGGGTGAACTCTTTTCCGGCTCGAAAGTAAAAAGTATAAGATATAAGCATGGTAGAGCGTAAACGGCCTCCTTTTTTTTATGGCTACGTGATTGTGGCGGTGGCTTTTCTCCTCATGCTTATCATGTGGGGAGCGTACTACAGCTTTGGCATCTTTTTCGAGCCGTTGCTCGCCCAGTTTGGCTGGACTAAGGCCATGACCTCCGGTGCCTTTTCTCTTTCCTTTTTCCTCACCGGCACCCTCGGAGTTCTGGCGGGAAGGCTGACTGACCGATTCGGTCCCCGTGTGGTGATGACGGTCTGCGGCTTCTTTTTAGGCCTTGGCTACATACTGGTCTCGCAGACAACCACCGTCTGGCAGCTATATTTCTTTTATGGAATAGTGGTCGCCCTGGGCATGGCTGCCTCCGTAGCGCCCCTGCAGTCCACGGTGGCGAGGTGGTTTGTCAGGCGAAGGAGCGTCATGACTGGAATCATTATTTCCGGCATTGGCATGGGCATGGTCATCGTACCGCCGATTGCCCACCAGCTCATCTCCCATTATGGCTGGCGCCTCTCATACATAATGGTGGGCTCAATTGCGCTTATACTGATGATGCTGTCGGCGCAGTTTTTGCGGCGTGACCCCGGGCAGAAGGGGCAGCAGCCTTATGGCGAGGGTGAAGTGGGGGTGGAGACCAGAATGAATCCTTCCGACAGAGGATTTTCTCTCCGGGGAGCTCTGCGCACCTGGCAGTTCTGGATAATGGTCATGGCACTGCTCTGCTTCACCATGGGTGAAGGGACGGTGCTGGTGCACATTGTGTCACATGCCATCGGGCTTGGCATCTCCGCTGATAATGCGGCACTCATCATACCGATTATCGGTTTGGTCAGCATACCGGGGCGAATCCTGACGGGTATAACTGGTGATAAAATCGGCAATAAGAATGCGTATTTGATTGGCTTTGTTTTTATCGATGTGTCATTATTTATGCTGTTGATATCCAGGGAGCTGTGGATGCTTTACCTGTTTGCCGTCATCTATGGGTTCGGGTATGGGGGCTTATCGGCTTTGATATCGCCAATCGTCGTGGAGCTTTTCGGGCTCGGTTCCCACGGCGTTATCATGGGGACGGTAGTCATGTTTGGCGGCACCGGAGGGATGGCCATCGGCCCGCTTCTGGCCGGCCATATATTTGACATCACCGGCAGCTATCAGTCGGCGTTTCTGCTGTATGCCATAATCGGTGTTATCGGGCTTATTCTCGTTTCACGTCTGAAACCGGTGCCGATACATTCTGCATGGTAGCACCGGCTGGGTTTTCGGTCAGGGGCATTGATGAGTATGAGTACGGAAAAGAAACCAAAATTTTTCTATGGACATGTCATCGTGGCGGCCAGCTTCGCCATACAGCTGGTCTGCGTGGGCACGATGTTTACCTACGGCATTTTCTTCAAGCCCCTGCTTAACGAATTCGGCTGGTCAAGGGCAACGATTTCCGGCGCCTCATCGCTTGCTTTTCTCTGTCTTGGCTTCATGGGCATACTTGCTGGCCGGCTCAATGACCGGTTCGGGCCGAGAATAATCATGGTGGTTTCCGGCCTTTTCCTCGGCGGTGGTTATCTGTTGCTGTCGCTGCTCCAGGCGCCATGGCAGCTCTACCTGCTCTACGGGGTCATTGTCGGCACGGGCATGGCCAGTCACGATGTCGTCACTTTATCGACGGTTGCCCGCTGGTTTGTCCGCAAGCGCGGTATGATGACCGGCATTGTCAAAGTGGGTACTGGCGCCGGACAGCTGGCGGTGCCGCTGATTGCCACGGCACTGCTCGCCGCCCATGGCTGGCGTACTTCCTATCTTGTTATCGGTGCCGCCGCTCTCGTCCTGTTCGTTTTGATTGCCCAGCTGTTTCGACGTAACCCGCAGCAGATGGGCCTGCTGCCCTATGGCGCGGAAAGCGCCGTGTCAGCACCGTCTGATTCGGCGGAACAGGGCTTATCCCTGCGTGAAACAATCCGGACAAGACAGTTCTGGACCATCTGCCCCGCCTATTTCTCGGTGATTTACTGTCTGCTCACTATCATCGTGCATATCGTGCCGCATGTCACTGATGTTGGTATATCAGCCACCGGAGCCGCCGGCGTCCTGTCCACCATCGGCGGCGTGAGTATGGCCGGCCGGTTCACCATAGGTATCGCCAGCGATAGAATTGGCTGCAAACGGGCGTGGATTATCTGTTTTATCATTTTAATAGCCAGTTTTCTCTGGCTGCAGGTTGCCCGGGAACTGTGGATGTTCTACCTTTTTGCTGTAGTCTATGGCTTTGCTCACGGTGGCTTCTTTGTCGTGACTTCGCCGATGGTTGCCGAGCTATTCGGCACCAGAGCGCACGGCGTTATTTTCGGCATAGTCTATTGTGTTGGCACGCTCGGAGGCGCGGCCGGGCCGTTGCTTGCCGGACATATATTTGACCTGACGCAGAGCTATCAAATCGCTTTCTGGATACTGCTGGCGCTGAGCATCATCGGCTTAACCGTGGCCTTGACCTTGAAACCGGTCCCGGGCCGTAAAGAGAGATAGCCTGTTGCCAGATTGCTATTGATGATTTGAGGCCTGAACTAGTATTATTAAGTATGGAAAGGAGGTGACGCATGGAACGGGAAGAAGCGCTTGATTCCATCAGGGCCAATGTGGAGAATGGAAACCTGATCAAGCATATGCTGGCGACCGAGGCGATTATGCGAGCGCTTGCCAGGCACTTCGGTGAGGATGAGGTGGAGTGGGGTCTCACCGGGCTGCTGCACGATATCGATGTGGAGCTGACCAATAATGATATGAACAGTCACAGCAAGCTCGGTGCCGACCTGGCGCGAGAGCTGGGCGCCAGCGAAGCCATGGCCCACGCCATTCTGGCTCACAATCAACGGCATGGCGCCCCTCTGGAGACAACGCTTGATAAGGCGCTGTTCTGCACCGACCCGCTTACCGGTCTTATCGTGGCCGCGACTCTGGTTCGCCCCGATAAGAAGCTGGCCGGACTGGAACTGAGCTCGATAAAAAAGAAGTTCAAGGAAAAGAGCTTCGCCGCCGGGGCCAGCCGGGAACAGATGGCCCGCTGCGTTGACATCGGGATGGAACTCGACGAGTTCATTGGCCTGGGGCTGGAGGCAATGAAGGGGATTGCGGAGGACCTGGGCCTGTAGCGGCTAGTTTACCGAGAACGTTGAGCCTTCGCCCGTTTTGACCACGTCAATGCGGGTGGGGAAGGCATCTCTCAGGTCCTCAATATGGGTAATGACCAGTATCCTTTCAAAGTCATCCTGTATGGAGTTTATCGCTTCTTTCAGTTTCTCGATGCCGGCGCTGTCCTGTGTGCCGAAACCTTCATCGATAATCAGCGTGGGCAGCGGTGCCCCGGCCCGTCTGGCCAGCAGGCGGGACAGCGCGATGCGAATGGCGAAGTTGATGCGGAAAGCCTCGCCGCCGCTGAACATCTCATAATTTCGGGGGATTCCGAGTTCATCGGAGATGGTGATATCAAGAGTTTCCACCACATCGCCCTTTTTCGTCTCCCGCTGCGGCTCGAACTTAACGTGCATCCGGTTGTCCGTCATCCGCCCGAGGAGCCGGTTGGCCTCAACTTCAATCTCTGGAAGCGCCATTTCAATAAGCAGAGCCTGTATGCCGCCCTTGCCAAAGGCTCTGGCCAGTTCTTTGTAAATGCCCTCCTCTTTTGACGACCTTGATAGTGCTTTTTCCCTCTCTTTTTTCCTCTTTTCCAGTTCATCGCAGTGCTGCAGCCTGGCTTTGACGTTCCACAGTGCTTCCTGCGCCCCTTTTTGCTGCTGCTCCAGCTCCCGGTACTCGTTTTCGGCATCAGCTATCTCGGCGTTGCACCGGGGCAGGACTTCGAGCTCTCTGGCCAGCTCCCCCCTTTTCTGGCTATCGGCTTCCACGCTCTTTTGCAATTCCTGGGTGTGGGTCTCCGCCTGCGCCATCGACTCTTTCTCCTGGTCGATGAGCCGGACAGCTTCTTCCAGTTTCCTCATCGGGCTTTCGTACTGCTCCAGTTCCTGCAGTTGTTGCCTTAGCTGTTCGTGCTGCGCGGCGTCATAGTCCAGGCTGGCCAGTTGCCCTTCAACCTCTTCCAGTACCGTCTGCTCCTGACCGGCAAATTCCTTTTTCGCCAGTTGCTCTTCAATCCCGGACAGTCGCTCTCTCTCCGCGGATAACTGCTTTTTCGCCTCGGCAGCTTCATTGGCTTCCCGGTTGAGAACGCTGGCCTGGCTCTGCAGCGAGACTTTCTCCTGGTTCAGCTTTGTCTCCAGAAGAGAGACCTCCCGGCTCAGTGACTCAAGCTCGTTTCTTTTCCGGTCAAGCTCGGCCTGATTCGATTTCAGCGCATCGGTTTTATTTTGCTTCTCGGCGGTATATTTGGAGGCAATGAGCTTCAGGCCTTCGGCACCAAGTTCCGTCTCGCAGAGAGGGCATCTGGCTTCCGTCTGCGTGGCCAGAAGGTCGATTTTCTCCTCAAGCTCTTTCATCTCCCGTTCCAGCTGGCTCATGTTTGATTCCAGATAATTGACCTCCGTCTGTAATTCCTGGCCAAGCTGTTTCTTCTGGCGCAATGCTTCCTCGTTCTCCGTCAGCCGGCCCAGCTGTGCCTGAAGCTGCTGAATCTGCCCCTGCTTCCCAGCGAATTCGGCTATCCTGTTCTCTAATTCTTTAAGCCGTTCCTGTGCCAGAGCGTGTTCCGTGAGCAACCTCTGGCTGGCCTCCTTGATTCTGCTTTCCAGTTCAACTTTCCGCTTTTCCAGGTTCACCGACTGGCGGAACTTATGGTCGAGCTCATCAAAGCGTTTTCTGGTCTCGTTGTACTGTTTGTAGCCTGATTCTATGGCATCGCGCCGGGCGATGAGCGCCTCATACTCGTTGATGCGTGATTGAAGCTGGCTGACCTGCGCCTCCAGCAGTTCCAGGCTTCTCGTCCGGTCGCGAATAGCGGCTTCCAGCTGGTCGAACTGTACCTTCTTCTTCTCCAGAGTCTCTCTCTGCCGGCGCAGCTCATCGAGTTTCGCCTCTTTTTCTCTGGTTATCTCTTCAACCTGTGAGAGAGTGTGCTGCGCTTTTTCCAGCTCGGCCTCATAGTCAGGCTTGAGGGCCAGCTCATCGCTGATGTCCCGCAGCGTGCTTTCCAGCTGCGTCTTCTCAAGTTCCTGCTGCCGGGCAAGCTCTCTGGCTTTGTCCTCAAGCTGGTCGTAGTAGTCAAGCCCCAGTATGCTGGCCAGTACCTCTTTACGCTCGGTGGGGCGTTTGGTGGTGAATTCATCGGCATGGCCCTGGCGTAAGAAGGCGCTGTTGATGAAGGTATCATAGTCCATGTGCAGCGTGTCGGTGATTTTCTGCTGCGTCTGGGCGATGCTGTTGCCGCTTATCGACTTGTAAGCGCCGTCGGTGGCCATCTGGAATTCCAGTACCGACTGGCCGGCGCCGCTGGAGCGCCTGGGTTTGGCGCGCTTGCGGATAACGCGGTACGGCTGCCCCCCGACGGCAAAGTCAAACTCCACCTCCATCTCCTTCTCCGTGGTATGCACCAGGTCATCGTCGCTCCTGGCCCTGGCCTTTCCCCAGAGCGCCCAGGTCATGGCGTCGATGAGCGCTGACTTGCCGTTGCCATTCTCGCCGGCAAGGCAGGCGGTATGAATGCCCTCAAAGGAAAGCGGCGGCACGTTGTCGCGGTAGCACATGAAATTGCGCAGTTTGAGGTTAAAGGGAATCATGGGCAAGCTCCAGAAAATTTCATTCGTTAATTATTTTAGCATAATCATGCAGGTAATTTTTTAATTATCCAATAATATTAGTTTTCTATTGAGTTGCTTTGCTTGACGGCCAGATAAAGCCCCAACTAGAATAAATTGTACAGATGTTTGAGATTCTGAGCGAAAAATTAGGCAGGGTATTCCGTCTCCTGGGCAGCAAGGGCCGGCTGACGGAGAAGGACATTGACGAGGGTCTGCGTCAGGTGCGCCTGGCCCTTCTGGAAGCCGACGTCAACTTCAAGGTGGTCAAGGACTTTATCGGGCGGGTGAGGGAGAGGGCCATCGGCGCGGAAGTCCAGCAGAGCCTGACCCCCGGGCAGCAGGTGGTGAAAATCGTCAATGAGGAGCTTATCGCCACGCTGGGCAATGAGCCGGGAAAGCTGAACCCTTCCGGCCAGCCGCCTTTCGTGGCGATGCTGGTTGGGCTGCAGGGCAGCGGCAAGACGACCACTGCCGCCAAGCTGGCGCTCCATCTGAAGCGTTCCGGGCAGCGCCCCCTGCTGGTGGCGGCGGACAACCGGCGCCCGGCGGCTATCGAGCAGCTGATTACGCTGGGAAACCAGCTGGACATCCCGGTTTACAGCGAGGGCACTGATGTATCGAGCAAAGATGTCTGTGCGCATTCTCTGGCGAAAGCAAAATCGCTGGCGGCCACCTGGGTGGTGGTGGATACCGCGGGCCGACTCCATATTGATGAGGAGATGATGAAGGAACTCGCCGAGGTGAGGAAGGTCCTGAAACCGGCTGAAGTGCTGCTCGTGGTTGACGCCATGACCGGTCAGGACGCGGTGCGCAGTGCCGAAGATTTTAACTCCCGGGTGAACCTCACCGGGCTCATCCTGACCAAGATGGATGGTGATGCCCGGGGTGGGGCCGCCCTTTCCATTCGCTGGGTGAGCGGCGTGCCCATCAAGTTCATCGGCATCGGGGAGAAGGCGGACGCCCTGGAGCCGTTTTACCCCGACCGCCTGGCGTTGCGCATCCTGGGGATGGGGGACGTGCTTACCTTCATTGAAAAGGCGGAGACGGCATTCGACGAGCGTCAGGCCGAGGAGCTGAGGAAGAAGGTGGAAAAGGCCAGTTTTGATTTAGGGGATTTCCTGTCGCAGCTCCGGACGGTAAAAAATATGGGGCCGGTGGGGCAGCTGCTGGACATGCTGCCCGGCATCTCCCGTCTGGCGTCAAAACTTCCCGAGGGCGCCGAGGAGAAGCAGTTGAAAAAAGTGGAAGCGATGATACTCTCCATGACACCGGGGGAACGGCGCAGTCCGAATATAATCGGGGGGAGCCGGCGGCGCCGCATTGCACGGGGCAGCGGCGTACAGCCCCACGATGTGAACCAGCTGCTCAACCAGTTCCAGCAGATGCAGAAGCTGATGAAGATGGGGGTCAAGGGGAAACTGCCGCGCAATATGATGGGGATGTTCCGCTAGTCCCTATTCCAGGTAATCTTTTAATTTGCGGCTCCGGCTGGGGTGGCGCAGTTTGCGCAGCGCTTTCGCTTCAATCTGACGGATACGCTCCCGGGTAACGTTGAATTCTTTCCCCACCTCTTCCAGGGTACGGCTGCGCCCGTCCTCAAGGCCGAACCTGAGCTGAAGGACGCGCTGTTCGCGCGGCGTGAGCGTATCCAGCACGTCTTCTATCTGCTCTTTCAAGAGCTGTTTTGAGGCGGCGTCCACCGGCGGCAGGGCATTCCGGTCCTCGATTGAGTTGCCCAGCGGACTGTCCTCCTCCTCGCCGATGGGCGACTCCAGCGAGATGGGCAGCTGTGATACTTTGACTATCTCCCTGACTTTGTCCGAGGATATCTCCATCTCTTTGGCGATTTCGGTGGAGGTGGGCTCGCGCCCGTATTCCTGGGCCAGCCGGCGGCTCGTCTTGAGCAGTCGATTTATCGTCTCCACCATGTGAACCGGAATGCGGATGGTGCGTGCCTGGTCGGCAATAGCCCTGGTGAGCGCCTGCCGTATCCACCAGGTGGCATAGGTGCTGAATTTATAGCCCTTGCGATAGTCGAACTTTTCCACGGCTCGCATCAGGCCGATATTGCCTTCCTGAATAAGGTCGAGGAGGGACATGCCGCGCCCGATGTGCTTCTTGGCCACGCTCACCACCAGGCGCAGGTTGGCCTCAATCAGGTGCCTTTCCGCCCTTTTAGCCTCAAGATCAATGTTTCGGAAGTGGGCCTCAAGACGATATTCATGTTTGCGTATGGCGCTGATGAAGGCTTCATCGGCGACCAGTCTATCAATATCAGAAAACGTGACCTCTGAGCCAATGGCTTCACGGACTTCCTTGGTCAGCAGCTTGCTGTTAAGCGACAGGTCAATCAGTTTTTGCTCAGTTTCCAGCATGGATAGCCAGGTTCGGTCAGAGATATCGTGAATCAACTGCGGGTCAATTGAATTGTCAATGCTATCCTGCAATTGGGCATTGCTGATGGCTTCAAGAAAGCCGGTCGTCTCGGGTAAACCCAGTTGTTCTCGAACCACTTGTATAAATTTGGCTTTCTTCCCGATCTCTCTTACAATGGCCAGCGCTATATCCGCCGCCGATGGCGATCTGCCGTGGTCCTGCAGGTACTGGTGTTTTATCTGGTTGAGGCGCTTGCCTTCCTCCATCTTTTTGGCCAGCGTCTTTTCATCATTGGCGGTAAGGAGATGCACTCGGCCAATCTCATGAAGGTAGATGCGAACCGGGTCATCGGCTATTTCCTGTTCTTCCAGAGCTTCAATCGGTGCCTCAAGCTCAACTTCGAGAGCTGGCTCTGCTTTATCAACATCGAAATGCTCTTCGTGCCAGAATTCGTCATGCTCATGAGGCACCTGTGGTTCAGCACTCTCCTCTTGGTTCTGGGAGGCGGCATAATTATAAGAAGATTTGCTCAGTATTTCACCCTCAATCTTCTCTTCATTATGCCCATCTTCAGGGACCAGCCTGTTTTTTGGTTCTTCCATGCCCATGTCTTACCTCCTGCTCTCCAACCGCTTCTGGCTTTCTCTCTCATATAATTCCTTTAGATGAAGTGAATATTCTATACCTATCTCGTCAAGCTTGGCAACATCAGCGCCGGAACCTTTTTCGGCAACTTCAACGGCCAGAATTCCCCCTATTTCTTCGGCTAACTTCTTATAGTACCTTTTCTCCAGGCGGTGGCGGTAGTCGGCGTCCCTCTCGTCCAGACGGTCAGATGGTAACTCGCGGCTGGCAATCACGTCAAGATGCTCATGCAGGGCCGTGTCCAGCGCATCCCTGAGTTTGTCCAGGTCGTCAACCTTGTTCCAGGCGATAAAAACTTCCCGATTTTCGCTGTTGAGGAAATACTCCGCAGGGATGACGCCGATATTCGCTTTCAACTCCGGATGCTGCACTATCAGGGCAAGGTAGTCTTCTTCCAGCCGATTGGAAGTGATTGAATGTGTTGTCTGGGCTGCTGCTTCTCTCTTCTTATATGGTGTTAAATCCTTAACTTTATTGGTGAACGCTTTATAACTAGATTCAATAGTCCTGTAGTTTATACCTGTTTTTTCGCTTAATTTTTTAAAGTAGTGATCGATTCTGGCTTTATTTCTTATTTCGTAGATGATTGGGAAAATTTTTTCTAATGCTGAAGCTTGTCCTCCAGATGTAGATAAATCAATTTTGGCAGTTACCATATCAATGGTGTAATCCACAATCGGCGTTACCTCGGACAGCAATTTGCGCCAGTTATCAGCGTTTTCCTTTATAACATCATCCGGGTCTTTTCCCTGAGGCATGACGACAACCTTTATCTCGGAATCAAGAATGTTTTCGTAGCTCACGCCGCGCAGCATGGCTTCCTCACCGGCGGCATCGGCATCAAGGGCCAGTATCAGATTTCTGGTCAGCCTTTTCAGCGAGCCTACCTGCGCCTCGGTGACCGAGGTGCCCATGGAGGCGACCACGTTATTGAAGCCGTTCTGATGGGCAGTGATGACATCGACGTAGCCCTCGACGATGACCGCCGTGTCCTGCTGCCTGATGCCAGCCGCGGCCAGGTTGATGCCGTAGAGGCTGCTGCTCTTTTCGAAAGCAGGTGTCTGCGGTGAATTAATATATTTGGGCAGCGATTCATCGAGCACCCGGGCACCGAAGCCAATCACCTGCCCTTTTATGTCCCAGATGGGGAACATCAGCTTGTTGCGGAAGCGGTCATATTTCCGGCCGCTCTCCGCTTCACCTAGCAGGCCGGCCTTTACCTGCTCTTCCTCCGTGTAGCCACGCTCCTGGAGGTACTTTTTCAGGTCGTCCCATTTATTTGAGCTGCAGCCCAGTTGAAATTCGGCTGCTGCATTGTCGGTGAAGCCGCGGCTCTGGATATACTTTCTGGCTTTAGCTCCCTCCGGGGAGTTGAGCAGTAGGTTGTGGAAATACTGGGCAGCCGCCTCATTGATTTTATAGAGCCGCTCTTTTTTCTCCCTTTCCTCATCCCTTCCGGGCCGGGAGGGTATGGTGACGCCGGCTCTCTGGGCCAGAAGGCGCAGTGCCTCGCCGAAGTCCAGGCCTTCCTTCTTCATAATGAAGGAGAAGGCATCGCCGCCGGTGTTGCAGCCGAAGCAGTGCCAGCTCTGCTGCTCTGGATAGACGAAGAACGAGGGGTTTCTTTCGCTATGGAACGGGCATAGCCCCACCAGGTTGCGCCCCGCCTTTTTCAGCGCGACATACTGGCTGACGACCCCGACAATATCAGTTTTCTGTTTGACCTCGTCGATAACGCTCATCTGGCCAGCTGATTCCCTTTATTGATTACTGTTTGAGCCCGGCTGCCGCCCGCTGGGCATACTGGTCAGTCATACCGGCGATATAGTCAACGACCCTCCGCTCGGTATTGTCACTGTAGGTGAGGTACTCCGGCGGCAGCCCTCCCTTATGCTTGGTAAAGTAGCTATAAAGGCGGCAAACCACGTCTCTTGCCCTATCGCTTTCCTCCTCGGCGGACTTCACGTGGTACACCCGCTGGAAAAGGAAATCCCGGAGCACATTGGTGGCATCCAATATGCCGGCGCTCATGGTTATCTTCGGCTTCTCTATTTCTATTTTACCATAACCGCTGGCGGCCCACGAGCTATCGATAATGTCGCCGACCATGGTGTTGATGCGCTGCGAGTGCGACATACCGAGCGCTCGCACCGCCGCGAGGGGCAGGTCGCGCTCCGTAATGATACCGGCCCGGATGGCATCGCCGATGTCGTGGTTGATATAGGCGATAATATCCGCCAGCTTGACGATTTCTCCTTCGAGGGTGTTTACTTCTCCCCACCCGTCGCCAAGCACGTCGCTTCCTGATTTTGAGTGGTTCAGAATGCCGTCCCTGACCTCAAAGGTGAGGTTCAGTCCGCGGCCGTCATTTTCCAGAAGGTCGACCACCCGCAGGCTCTGCTCGTTGTGCCGGAAACCCGGCGCGTAGAGTTCATTGAGCACATCTTCACCGACATGGCCGAAAGGGGTGTGCCCAATGTCATGGCCGAGAGCAATCGCCTCGGTCAGGTCTTCGTTCAGGTTGAGGGCCCGGGCTATGGTGCGGCCTATCTGGGAGACCTCCAGGGTATGGGTCAGCCTGGTCACGTAGTGGTCGCCCAGCGGCGCGATGAAGACTTGGGTCTTGTGCTTGAGGCGGCGGAACGCCTTGCTGTGGATAATCCGGTCGCGGTCACGCTGGAAAGCAGTTCTTATTGGACACAGCTCTTCGTCTCTCCGCCTGCCTCTTGAGAACCGGCTTTTCACCGCGTAAGGTGAAAGGCTTTCCTCCCTTTCCTCACTGAGCTGGCGAATCGCAGGATGCCTGATCATCAAGGCTTCAGCCTCTCTGCCAGAATGCCGAAAAATCGGCACTCATATTATACCATATCGAGTGGCGAAAATATCGCATAAATTTAACATAAAATATTAATCCGGGGCTGGAATTTATAAATAAGGGCGAATAATTTGTCCGTATCATTTCTGGTTGACAAGCGTGGTTGTCTGATTTAGAATTGAATTGCCGGCTGAGTAACGGGGGGAGGTATGGTTATGATTGAGATGACTATCGACAGTATCCGGGTGAGCCTGATGAATTATCAGCGGGTGGTGATATTGAAGGAAAAAATGGCCAAGCGGTATCTCCCTATATGGATTGGTCCAGCAGAAGCCGATGCCATAGCTGTGAAGCTTCAGGGCGTAACGGTGCCGAGGCCCCTCACCCACGACCTGCTCAGCTCAGTGATTGACTCGCTGGGAGCGGCGATAAATTCCATTATCGTCAGTGACCTGAAGAGCGATACCTTCTATGCCAAGATAATTCTCAATGTTAATGGTGAGCAGCTGGAGATTGACTCGCGTCCCAGCGATGCTCTGGCCCTGGCGGTACGAACTGATGCCCCCATATTTGCCGAGGAAGCCGTTTTAGATAAGGCGGGTATCCTGCTTGATGAGGAGACCGGGAAACCGATTATGGAGGAAGCGGACGAGGTGGACACCAAGGATAGAAAAGTAAGCGAAGAGGAGATGAAGAAGATGTCCGCTTTCTATGACTTCATCAATACGCTTGACATGGATGACTTTGACAAGCGCAAATCCTGAGGATAATGGCCAGCATAAAGGGAGTCCGAGCGGTGGAAGAGAGAATGATTAAAAAGCTTATGACCTCAATGAAGTGCGAATCATGCGGTCGGAACTTTGAATTCGGCAACATTGATGTGCTCGGCCAGCGCGAAGACATGTGGTTTCTGAGGGTGCTCTGCCCAACCTGCCATACTCAATGCCTGGTGGCGGCGGTCGTCAGGGAGGGGAAAGCTCCCGAAGGGATTGATAACCTCACCGATGCCGCGATAAATGAGACCCGGAACAAAACGATTGAAATCGATGACGTGCTTGATATGCACAATTTCCTGACAGATTTTAATGGTGACTTCTCAAGTCTGTTCGGCCAGGAGAAGCGCCGGTAGATTGGCCTCATGTATATGGTAGTCATTTGTGATGATGGATAGCCCTGACACATAAATGTTGGGGCTTTTTTATTTATCCACAGCCTTCTATAGTTTATTTCAGTTTGGGATGATACAATATACTGGGTTGCGCGTTGGCGCATCGATTGAGGCGAATATGAGCAGATGGATGGCGGCCCTGCGGCTGGTGGGGGTGGGGTTTTTCATCGGTGGCTCAATTGTGCTGGGCGTGGTGGCCGGTATCTGGCTGGACAGCCGACTGGATACCAGCCCCGCCCTGGCGATAGCCGGGCTGCTCCTCGGGATTGCGGTGGCTTTCTACGGGGTGTACCGGATGCTCATACCGCTGCTGAAAAATAGACAGAACGGGGAGAGCGGTTGATGGCCAAGCGGAGAGTTCTGGGGATGCCGCGACTTCTGCTCATAGGGGTGCTCTTTATCTTTGCCTTTCTGCTCGTCGCTGGCTTTCTGGTCGGCCCTCTGGGGAAAAGCATGATTGGCGACCTTGGACTGCCGGCGTGGCTCAGCCTGCCTCATCCGGAATTCCAGCTTCCCGCAGAGACGGCATTTCATCTCTTCGGCTTCCCCGTCGCCAACAGCATCTTAGGTGCCTGGATTACGATGGCTGCTCTCATCTGCCTGTCATATGTAATCACGCGCCGCATGAAGATTATACCCGGAAGGCTGCAGAGCGCATTTGAGTTTTTGCTTGGCTGGCTCTATGACCTCTGCCGGAGAGTTGCCGGAGAGGAAAACGGACGGCGCTTTTTCCCCGTGGTGGCTACCATTTTCCTTTTTGTCGCCTTCAATGCCTGGCTGAGCCTGATTCCAGGCTTTGGCTCGATACTCATAACCAACGCTGAGGGCGAGCCTGTGCACCTGCTGCGCGGCGCCAATACCGATATCAATATGCCGCTGGCACTGGCGCTGGTGTCATTTATCTTTGTGGAGTACTTCGGCTTGAGGTCGCTGGGGTTTCGCTATCTGGGCAAGTTTCTCAATGCGGGGCAGTTTTTGCAGAGCATCGGGCATATCATCAGGGGCAGGCTGCGGGCCGGGCTGGGCGGACTGTTTACCGGATTTATTCATATCTTTGTCGGGCTTCTGGAGGCGCTGAGCGAAATGGTGCGCATTGTCAGCTTCACCTTCCGTCTTTTCGGCAATATGACCGCCGGCGAAATACTGCTGCTCATCGCGGCCTTTTTAATACCATGGGTGTTTGCCTTACCGTTCTACGGTCTCGAGCTGCTCGTTGGTTTTGTGCAGGCGCTCATCTTTGGCGGGTTGACCCTGGTCTTTCTGACCCTGGCGGTAGCCCACCACGGAGGGGAGTCAGCCTGACATAAAAATAAATTTTGCTTGGGCAAATCGCTTTAAGGAGGTTGAATATGGATCCAGTAACGATGAAGATGTTGGCCGTGGGGCTGACGGCCGGGCTGGGGTTGCTGGGACCGGCACTGGGTATCGGGCTTATCGGCTACTCAGCATTGCAGGGGATAGCCCGCAACCCGGAGGCAAGCGGTCCGATAATGACCAATATGATTCTGGTGACTGCTTTCTGCGAGGCTATCGGCATTTACGCGTTGATAGTCGCCATTATCCTGGCACTGATTGTGTAGGAGGCCGATATGGGACAGGATGGCATACCGATTTCAATAGGCATTATTATTGCCGCCGCTATACTGGGCGCGTGTTTTGTTCTGGGCATGGTGCTGATGGCGATTCTTTTCGCCTGAGCCTTGCTGGGTGTACCATATAGGACGGAAAAGGTAATGAGGAGTTAGCTATGGAGGGGCTTGCCGGACTTGGCATAAATGTGCCGACATTGCTGGCACAGGTTGTGAACGTGGTGATCCTGCTGGTGGTGCTCTACTTTGTTGCCTACAAGCCGGTGATGAGAATGCTTGACGAGCGTTCCAGAAGAATCAAGGACAGCATGGATCAGGCCGAGGCTATCAAGGAGCAGGCTGCCCGTGCCGAAGAAGAGGTGAAGAAGCAGCTGGAGGTGGCCAGCAGAGAGGGGCAGAAGCGCATTGATCAATCAGTGAAAGCTGGCGAGGAAGTCAGGGAGAAAGCAAAGCAAAGCGCCAGGCAGGAAGCCGAAGCTCTCATCTCCCGGGCACGCGGCGAGATTCAGCGGGAGCGGGACGAGGCCGTCAGCGAGCTGCGAAAGGAAGTGGCCGACCTGACCATCGCGGCGGCGGAGAAGGTCATTGAACGTTCACTGGACAAGAAGGCGCATCGCGAGCTCATCGACAAAGTGCTGGCAGAGAGCGATGCCCTGAAAAAGAAATAAATAATTATCAGGGAGCGGGTGTGGCGAGAAGAGCGTACTCGAAGCGATATGCGCAGGCAGCCTTTGAAATCGCGCTGGAGACAGGCGAGCTGGAACGCTGGCAATCTGATCTGGAAGAGATGGCTCAAGCCGTAAGCGATAAGGAGGTTGTGGCGTTTCTGGAGAGCCCGAAGATAAATTTTGAGGAAAAATCGAAACTGCTATCCGGGCAGATGAAAGAGGCAAATCCGCTGGCTTTAAACCTGGCTCTTCTGCTCATCAGCAAGGGCAGACTTGATACGGTCGGTGAAATCGCTGATGAGTATCAGCGTTTATGGAACAGCCGCCGCGGCGTAGAGCCGGCCGAGGTGACCACGGCGGTTCCGCTAACCAAAGAGGACGAAGAAAAACTGACCAGATATCTCGGCCGTATTGTGGGCAGGAAGGTTGAAATCAGGTCAGATGTAAACCCGGGCATAATCGGCGGTTTTGTCGCCCGGATTGGGGACCGGTTGCTGGACGGCAGCACCCGGAGCAGGCTGGCCGCGTTGAAGAAGGAAATGGTCGGCGCGGAAAGGTGACTTTTGGAAGCCCAATTCAAAAAGATTGAGGAGGTTTAATAATGGAAAAGGTTGAGTTACTGAAGCGATGCCCCATGTTTCGCGAGCTGGACGAGGAGCAATTAAAGCTTATCGCTGGCATGGCAACCAGCGAGGTCTACGAGGTTGGTGAGAGCCTGGGCAAACAGGGCCGGAGCCAGGAAAAGGTATTCGTCATTGAGGATGGACTCGTCGGCATATATCTGGAACTGGGCCCGATGATGCATCGGCAGATACAGGCGGCATCGAACTTTGAGATGGTGTGCTGGTCGGCAATGTTGCCCCCCCACCGCATGTACAGCACGGTGAGGGCCATCGAGACCACGAAGGTGCTGGCATTCAATGGCCGGGCGCTCGCCGAGCTGTGCCAGACCCAGCCACCAATCGGATGCAAAGTACACCGGGGCGTGGCTCAGACCATAGCCAACAGGCTCAATAATGCCTATACGCAGTTGATGGGCGTTACCGCACAGGACTAGCGGAATATCAGGTATCTTTAATGGTGATTGGCGGAGACTCAAATAGGCTAGAGAAAGCGAGTCAGGAAAAGTGTGTTTAGAGAGCTTAAGAATTAGACGGAGGTTTGAATGAGCGAGGTCAAAGGGATTACATCAATGATGGAGGAGAAGAGGAGTTTTAAACCCCCAAAGGAATTTACCGAGTCAGCGTACATCAAGAGTATGGATGAGTACAAGAAGTTGTACCAGCGTTCCATTGAGGACCCTGAGGGGTTCTGGGGGGAAATGGCGGAGCAGCTCGACTGGTTCAAGAAATGGGACAAGGTGTTGGAAGCTGACTTTGCCGAAGGAAAGCATCAGTGGTTTACCGGCGGTAAACTGAATGTGAGCTATAACTGTCTGGACCGTCACATCGTTACGTGGCGCAGAAATAAAGCGGCCCTCATCTGGGAAGGCGACATCGGCGATACCAAGGTGCTGACCTATCAGCAGCTCTACCGTGAGGTATGTAAGTTCGCCAATGTGCTGCTGAAACTGGGCGTGAAGAAGGGCGACCGCGTTTCCATATACCTTCCCATGATACTGGAGCTGCCCATTGCCATGCTGGCCTGCGCCCGCATCGGTGCCATACACAGCGTTGTCTTTGGTGGCTTCAGCGCGGAAGCGCTGCGCGACCGCATACTGGACTGCAGTTCGGAAACGCTTATCTGCTGCGATGGCTATTATCGCGGCGGACGCGTTATCCGCAGCAAGGATAATGCCGACCAGGCGATTGAGTCCTGTCCCGACGTGAAGAATGTCATTGTGGTCAAGCGGGCTGATATCGGTGTGCCCATGAAGGAGGGGCGCGACCAGTGGTGGCATGACCTTATGGCCGGCGTGGATATCAAGCCCGTCTGCGATGTTGCCGTACTGGATTCAGAAGACCCCCTCTTCATCCTTTACACCAGCGGCAGCACCGGCAAGCCAAAGGGGGTAATGCACACCCAGGCAGGCTATCTGCTGCACACGTATCACTCGTTTAAATATATCTTCGATATCAAAGAAGAGGACATATTCTGGTGCACGGCGGACATTGGCTGGGTGACCGGTCATTCGTACATCGTCTACGGCCCTCTGGCCTTTGGCGCCACGTGTATCATGTTCGAGGGCATCCCCACCTACCCGCACGCGGACCGGTTCTGGGACATCGTGGAGAAGTATCAGGTTAACGTTTTCTACACTGCCCCCACCGCCATCCGCGCCCTTATGCGCGAGGGCGAGGAGTGGCCCGCTAAACATGACCTGAGCTCACTGCGGCTCCTGGGCACCGTGGGGGAGCCAATTAATCCCGAGGCATGGATGTGGTACTACAATTTCATCGGCCAGGAAAGGTGCCCGATTGTGGATACTTGGTGGCAGACCGAGACTGGAGGCATCCTTATTACCACCCTGCCCGGCGCCATGCCGGCCAAGCCCGGCTCCGCAGGCGTGCCTTACTTTGGCGTGGAGCCGGCGATACTGCGGGAGGACGGCTCGGCGGTGGGAGTCAACGAGGGCGGTTATCTGGTGATAAAACAGCCCTGGCCCGGCCTGATGCGCGGTGTTTACGGTGACCCCAAGCGTTTCAAGGAGACCTACTTTGTCCGCTTTCCCGGGGTTTACAATACCGGGGACGGGGCGAGAATTGACGAGGACGACTACTACTGGCTGATGGGCCGCATCGATGATGTGATCAATGTCTCCGGTCACCGCATCGGTACTGCTGAGGTCGAAAGCGCACTCGTTTCCCATGACCAGGTGGCCGAGGCGGCCGTGGTCGGCATGCCCCATGAACTGAAGGGACAGGGCATTTATGCCTACGTAACTTTAAAAGCCGGGCTGGAAGGCACGGAAGAGCTCAAGAAGGAGCTCGTGGCCCACGTCCGCAAGGAAATCGGGCCCATCGCCACGCCGGATAAAATCCAGTTCGCGGAAGGCCTGCCCAAGACCAGGAGCGGAAAAATCATGCGCCGCATCTTGGTCAAGATTGCCGCGGGCGATGTCGGCAATCTGGGCGATACCAGCACGCTGGCCGACCCATCGGTCGTGGAAAGACTCGTCGAGGGCCGGCAGTAAAATAAAAAAACAGATGAATTAACTCGGAGAGGAGGTAGCTCCGTTGGCGACCAGAGGGCAGGAAATAGTATCGGTGCTGAAAGAGCAAATCAAGCAGTTTGGCGGCACCGTCACCATGGTGGATGTGGGCACGGTGATTGAGGTTGGTGACGGCATTGCCCGCATTCACGGACTGGCCTCGGCGAAGTACAATGAGCTGCTTGAGTTTCCCAATGATATCATGGGAATTGCGCTGAACCTGGAGGAGGACAGCGTGGCGGCGATAATCCTGGGAGACTACCTCAACATCAAGGAGGGCGACGAGGTGCGCTGTACCGGGCGCATCGTTGAAGTGCCCGTGGGAGAAGTGCTTATCGGGCGGGTCATTGACCCGCTGGGTCGCCCGCTGGATGGCAGGGGTTCGATAAAGGCCAAGAGTACCAGGCCAGTGGAGCGGGTGGCACCCAACGTGGTGATGCGCCAGTCGGTGAATACCCCGGTGCAGACCGGTGTCAAAGCAATCGACAGCATGATTCCCCTCGGCCGGGGGCAGCGGGAGCTTATCATCGGCGACCGCTCCACCGGCAAGACGGCCATTGCCGTTGACACGATAATCAACCAGAAAGGCGGAGACCTTATCTGTATTTACGTGGCCGTTGGCCAGAAGGTGTCCAAGGTGGCGCAGCTGATGGCCACACTGGAAAGCCACGGCGCCATGGAGCATACCATCATGGTGGCGGCCAGCGCCTCTGATTCAGTAGCTCTCCAGTATCTGGCACCGTACGCCGGCTGTGCCATCGGCGAGGAGTTCATGGAGCACGGCAAGGATGCGCTGGTCATCTATGACGACCTTACCAAGCATGGCTGGGCATACCGCCAGCTCTCGCTGTTGCTGCGCCGCCCGCCGGGGAGAGAGGCCTATCCGGGCGATGTCTTTTACCTGCACAGTCGGCTGCTGGAGAGGGCGGCGAAGTATGCACCGGAATACGGCGGCGGCTCACTGACCGCTCTGCCCATCATCGAAACGCAGGCCGGCGACCTTTCGGCATATATTCCCACCAACGTGATCTCAATTACCGATGGCCAGATGTATCTGGAGACCGACCTTTTCAATGCCGGCACCAGGCCGGCGCTGAACGTTGGCCTATCGGTATCGCGCGTGGGTGGAAAAGCCCAGACCAAGGCCATGAGGCAGGTAGCCGGAAGGCTGCGCCTGGACCTGGCGCAGTACCGCGAACTGGCGGCTTTTGCCCAGTTCGGCACCGGCGAGCTGGATAAAGCAACGAGAGCCCAGCTCGAGCGCGGTCAGCGGCTTACCGAGGTCCTGAAGCAGCCGCAATTCGTGCCCGTGCCGCTGGAAAGGCAGGTCATGATACTGTATGCGGCGGTGAACGGTTATCTTGATGATGTTCCGGTAAGCAAGGTAGCTCTCTTTGAGAGTAAATTTTATGAATTCGTTGAGAAGGAGCACCAGGACGTAAGCAAAGCGATTGCGAAGGAAAAGGAAATCAGCGATAAAACGGAGAAGGCGCTCCAGAAGGCCATTGGCGAGTTTAAAAAGCTGAATCGTGACGAATTAGAGATGGCGAAAGAGGCGGGGGGATAACGTTTGGCTAATATCCGGGCCATCAGGCGACGAATACGGGGTGTGCAGAGTACGGCCAAGATTACCAGGGCCATGGAGATGATCGCTGCTTCCCGGATGAGGCGGGCGCAGGAACGCGGACTGGCCGGCAGACCCTACGCGGATAAAATCCAGCAGGTCATTGCTGACCTGGCCGCTTTAACTGAAGCCGGCCGGGAGCCGCATCCGCTCCTGCAGCGGCGCCCGATAAATAAAATTGCCCTGGTTTACATCACCCCGGACCGCGGACTGTGCGGCGGGCTTATCAGCAGTCTCAACCGCACCATTGGCAGCTATATTCTGGAGCAGAAGGTGCCGGTGGCGGCTATCGCCGTGGGGCGGAAAGGGCTTGATTTCATACGCCGGTGCGATAAGGAGGTGACGGCTGAGTTCGCTTACCTCGGCGACCGCCCCAGCCTGCTGGACACCCTGCCCATTTCAAAAATTGTGATTGACGATTACAGCCAGGGTGTCTTTGACCTGGTCTGTCTGGTCTACGCACGATTTGTCTCCACGATGGTGCAGCGTCCCTGCGTGCAGCAGCTGCTTCCGGTGGAGCCGGCCACCATACCGGCAGCTCAGAATGTGGAATACATCTATGAGCCAGGGCCTGATGCCGTGCTGGGCAGCCTGCTGCCCCGCTTCGTTGAGATGGAGGTTTACCATGCCATTCTGGAGTCCATCGCCAGCGAGCAGTCGGCACGGATGGTGGCCATGAAGAACGCCACGGATAATGCCGCTGAGCTTATTGATTTGTTGACCCTGCTCTACAATAAAGCCCGCCAGGAGGCGATTACCAAAGAGCTTCTGGACATTGCCGGCGGCGTGGAAGCCCTGGCTTGACCGAGGAGGTAAAAATGGCAAAAGGCAAAGTGACCCAGGTAATCGGTACGGTGGTTGATGTTGAGTTCCCGCCCAATAAATTGCCGGCGCTTTACAACGCGGTTGAGATCAATACCGGTGGCAGCAGGGTGGTGCTTGAAGTCCAGGAGCACATGGGCAATAACTGGGTCAGATGTCTGGCGCTCTCACCTACGGATGGTCTGGAGCGTGGTGCCGAGGCGGTGGATACGGGAGCGGCCCTCAGGGTACCGGTGGGCAAAGCCACCCTGGGGCGACTGTTTGATGTCATGGGCGAGCCTCTGGACAACCTGGGCCCGGTGAAGGCGAAAGAACAATGGCCAATCCACCGTATCCCGCCGTCGCTTGAGGAACAGTCAACCAGCACCGAGATACTGGAAACGGGACTCAAGGTGATTGACCTGATCACGCCGTTTACCAAGGGTGGTAAAATCGGTGCCTATGGCGGCGCCGGGGTGGGCAAGACGGTGATTATCATGGAGCTTATCCGCAACATAGCCACCGTGCACGGCGGCTTTTCCGTGTTCACTGGCATTGGCGAACGGTCGCGCGAGGGCAATGACCTGTGGCACGAGATGAGGGAGTCGGGCGTCATCAATAAAACCGTGCTCGTCTTCGGGCAGATGAATGAGCCTCCGGGCGTTCGCCTGCGCGTTGGTCTCACCGGCCTTACCATGGCGGAGTATTTCCGCGACGTTGAGAACCAGGATGTGCTGCTCTTTATCGATAATATCTACCGGTATACCATGGCCGGCATGGAGGTTTCGGCGCTGCTGGGGCGCATGCCTTCGGCAGTGGGCTACCAGCCAACCCTGGCCACGGAGATGGGCGAGCTGGAGGAGAGGATTACCTCCACCAAACACGGCTCAATCACCTCTTTCCAGGCAATCTATGTTCCGGCGGACGACTATACCGACCCCGGAGTGGTGGTCACGTTTGGTCACCTTGATGCCGTTATTGCGCTGGAGAGGTCCATTGCCGAGCAGGGGCTGTACCCGGCCGTCGACCCTCTGGTTTCAACTTCTCGTATCCTGACGCCGGCCGTGGTCGGCGACGAGCACTACCAGGTCGCCCGTGAGGTACAGCGGGTGCTGCAGCGTTACAAGGATCTCCAGGACATCATCGCCATACTCGGCATTGAGGAGCTCAGCGAGGAAGACAAGCTTACCGTGGGCCGGGCACGGCGCATCCAGCGCTTTCTGTCTCAGCCGATGTTTGTCACCGAGGTGTTCACCGGCCGGGAGGGAAAGTACGTGTCGATACCGGAAACGGTGCGCGGCTTCCGGGAGATACTTGATGGCAAGTACGACGACCTGCCGGAGCAGGCATTTTACATGGTGGGTGGTATCGACGAGGTGGTCAAGCAGGCCAAGACGATAAGCGTTAAGGGGGAGGAGGGGGAGGAAAAAGAGGCGCCAGCGGAGAAAGACGAGGAAGCGAAGGAAGCTGGAGAGGAAGAAGGCGAAGAAGAGGGGACAGAAGCAGCCGGAGAAGATAAGGCGAAAGCTGAGAAAGAAACGAAAAAGGCGAGGCAGTAGCGAATGGCGGGCATCAGGCTTGATATTGTAACCGCAGAGCGAATGGTCTATTCCGATGACGTGGACATGGTGGTTGCCCCCGGTTTTGAAGGCCAGCTCGGGATTTTACCCCACCATACCCCGTTGATGACCGCGTTGCTGCCCGGCGAGCTGCGGATAAAAAAGGGCACAGAAGAAGTCTCGCTGGCGATATCCGGCGGCTTCCTGGAAGTACGTCCCGACAGAGTGGTCATTCTGGCCGACGCCGCGGAGCGGGCGGAGGAAATCGATGTGGAGAGGGCGGAGGCGGCCAGAAAACGCGCCCAGGAGAGGCTGACGCAACAGCGTGAGCTTGGCATTGATGGCGCCCGGGCGGAGGCATCGCTCCGCCGTTCACTGGCGCGGTTGAAGGTGGCGGAGACGTCGCGGAGAAGGAGAGCAAAACGTTAGCGGAAAGCTAACCGGTCTTTTTCCGGTTTAATTCCAGAAGCCCGGCGATGGGCTCAATCTCCATATATCCACGCTCTAGGTTCACTGACTTGATTACATCTTCAATGGCCGGAATAAGGACTTCGCCTTCTGCGCCCTTTACCACGTAGGTATCATTGCTTTCACCGGCCATAATTTCCTTGACCTTGCCCAGCTTTTCCCCTCCGGTCGTCCTCACCTCCAGACCGATGAGCTGAAAATAATAGTAATGGTCTTCCGGCAGTGGCTGGAGCTGACTTTGCGGTATCTCTATGGCTCTGCCCAGCAGTTGCTGGGCGTCTTCAGCGCGGTCGATGGTGCCGAACTTCAGTATCGGCCGGCCGCGGTGCCATGACACATCATCAATGGTCAACGGCCTGCCGTCGACGAACACCTTTTGGCCGGGGGAAAACCGCTGGGGGAAGTCAGTTTCTAGCCGGACCTTTACTTTGCCCTGGACACCCCACAAGGCGATAATACGCCCGATGGCGATGAATTCCAGGGCGGGCGATTCCGTTCCTGATTCTAGATTTTCAGATGGGGAGAAATCAGACAATTTCCAGTCTAACTCGGGTGGAAGCCTTGGCCGCTTTCACCCTGAGCAGAGCGCGCATGGCCTCGGCAATCCGGCCCTGCTTGCCGATGACTCTTCCCTTATCCTCATCAGCGACCTGCAGTTTCAGTGTGGTCAGGCCTTCTTCGTCAGTTTCCTCTTCAACTTTTACTTCATCCGGTTCATCAACGATTGATCTGGCGATGTACTCGACGAGTTCTTTCATGCCTGCTCCTTGCGTGTCGGACCTACTCTTGATTTCGGGCTCTTCCTCTTCGTCGGATTCACTCACGGTTTGGGGCTCTTCCTCTTCGTCGGATTCACTCACGGTTTGGGATTCTTCCTGATCGTCGGATTCACTCATGATTTGGGGCTCTCCTTAGTTGTATTGGATTTTTCTAAAATGCCGGCCTTGCTCAGCAGCCTGGCGGCGGTATCTGTTGGTTGGGCACCTTGGCTTAACCAGTGGCGGGCTTTTTCTTCGTTGATAACCACGGTTTCCGGGTCGGTGAGGGGATTGAAATGACCGATTATGTCGATGAAAGCTCCATCACGGGGTGAGCGGGAGTCAGCAACAACCAGCCTGTAGTTTGGCTTGCCCTTGGCTCCGGTGCGGCGTAGTCTGATTTTTACCATATTTTACCTAGTTTCTCAAGTAATTATATTATGCACTATTGCTTTAGCGCCTGTCAATGGCAATCAGGAAATAAGTTGCCAGATGATAGTATTGCCGTTATAATCGGGATATGAAAGTGCATAATCTGCACGGCTGGCAGGTCAGCATTCCACAGGCTTTCGAGATACAGCGAGAGCTGGCGGCCAGGGTTTCTCAAATCAGTGAGGTCGATAAGCCCCGATTTATCGCCGGAGCTGATATATCCGCCGGCCGTGCTGGGGACATGGCTACCGGGGCGGTGGTCGTCATGGATTACCCGGCACTGGAGCTGGTGGAAGTGAAAACGGTGAATGAGAAACTGACCTTTCCTTACATTCCGGGACTTCTCTCTTTCCGGGAATCGCCGCTGGTTCTGGCTGCCTGCGAGAAGCTGACGGTAACGCCCGACCTCATTCTGGTGGACGGTCAGGGGCTGGCCCATCCCCGCCGCCTCGGATTGGCCTCCCACCTGGGGCTCCTTCTGGACACGCCGACCGTTGGCTGTGCCAAATCGCGACTCTGCGGCCGCCACCAGGAGCCGGCCAGGACGGCGGGCAGCTATGCCGAACTCTGGGACAATGGTGAAGTCATCGGGGCTGTCCTGCGCACCAAAGAAAATACCAATCCGCTCTATATTTCCATTGGCCACAGAGTGGACCTTGAGGCCGCCATTGTCTGGGCGCTGGCATGCTGCCGCGGCTACCGCATCCCGGAGCCGCTGCGGTTGGCCCATCTGGCGGCCGGCGGAAAGGTAAAGGGGAAAGAGTATATCCCTTCTCCTGAACCAACTGTTTAGAGAAAGCTGTTTTAGACTGAGAGGCAGATTGAATGCAGGAGTTACTGGATAAACTGGAAGACCTGCGGTCCCGGATTTCCATGGCGCTGGTGCATCTTTGATATTGCCGGCAGGGAGGTGGAAATCAACAGGCTGGAGAAAGAATCGGCACAGCCTGGCTTCTGGCTTGACCAGCTTGAAGCACAGGATACCATGCGCCGCCTGGCGGAGCAGAGGCGGATGGTGGAGCAGTGGCGAGAGCTGGAGAAAAAGGTGGCTGACCTGACCGAGCTGGCTCACCTGACCGGGGAAGATGAATCGCTTCAGACGGAAATAGAGTCGGAGACAGAGCAGGTTGTGGCCGTTCTCGAGCAGATCGAATTCCAGCTTGCCTTCAGCGGCGAATATGATGGGAGAAATGCCATTCTGGCGGTTCATGCCGGTGCCGGGGGCACCGAGTCCCAGGACTGGGCGGAGATGCTGATGCGGATGTACCTGCGCTGGGCCGAGCGCCGTGGCTACGGAACGGAAATTCTGGA